>Ga0185299_10000547_pt1 | contig 97500 bp, 72 predicted proteins | sample PaiPotPPA55metaG_FD_128002 | JGI IMG/M metagenome (GOLD analysis project Ga0185299, IMG submission 128002) | Iron sulfur acid spring bacterial and archeal communities from Banff, Canada, to study Microbial Dark Matter (Phase II) - Paint Pots PPA... ... | reverse complement strand
CCGCGAGCCTGCATTCATAAAGGACATACCATGCCGCACAAGATCAAGGCTGCGTGTCTCCTGTTATTTCTCAACCTCCCTTTTACTTCGTAAGTATTTAGGCATCTCCCAATTTCAGCTAGCTTAGTTGAGATTTGTAAAATCTGCATTATTGAAACTGGAAGCAACCCACCGGTTGCGTCCGACCAATGGGGCTAATATGGTGGCAGGCATTGGCGAAGAATGCTAAGCGGAATTTTCGCCGACTCGTCCATATTCAAACAGGGCAATGAACTAGTTGACGTTATTCAAGCAGCTACTCGACATCGAGCGCCGCCAAGTAATTATCAGACGCCTGCCGTTCGGCCAATTCCGCATCCTGAAGCTTCTTCTGGCTCGACTGCATCTTCTCGATCTCCGCTTCCTGCTTTTCGAGCTTCTCCAAGTAGCGCTTGTAAACTGGCGCGGTGGCCGGCGTTTCCTTCAGATTGGCCCGCAGCCGGGCTTGGTCATCCGTGACGACCTTGAGCTGCTTCTCCACCTGGGCCAGTTCCTGCTGTGTGCCAGCGTGCTTGTTCTTCAATGCGATGGCTTTTTGCAAAGCTTCCTTGACCTTGGGGCTGCTGACCGCCTGGCTAAGGAAATAGCGGATCGTGTCGTCATTCGTATTGTTGATTTCCACCGTACTGACGACATCGCGTTCTTCCAAGACTTCAGTCGTAATCGCCTTGCCTGCCGGGGCATTCACCTCGAACCTATACACATCGCGAGCACGTTCGCTCGGCTTGATCTCTTTCGTCTTTTTGGCCGCATCCTCGTAGGTCGCCTTGACCAGGTTGAATTCCGGCCGGAAAGGATGCTCGATAATCAAAAGACGATCTTGCTCGGTGCGATTTTTGGCGTGGTAAATCTTGCCTTCCTGCACGCGGGTCGTCGAGTAAAGCAGCCCCTTATAAAGCTTGACCTTGGTGAGTTTGCCATTGCTGGTGGGATAGACGGCCTCGACCTCGGTGCCTAAATCGACAGCGTAGCTCAATAGTCGCTCTTCACCCGGCTGGAGATCGAGGATGCGGGCGTCGCCGGCATAGTTGTTGCCCTCGAAGACGGTCAGCGGCCCTTGCATAAGATGCAGACCGGAGGTGTTTTTGAATTTCAGGCCATGCAGCGGGAACTTGGCATGGGTGCCCTGGTTGTAGATGGAGACCTTGGTGCCTTCAACTTCCTTGGAAACGATAGGCAGCATGGCCGACTTCTGACGGGCCAAATTGACGGGGTGATCAATCGAGTATTGGAAGAAGTCGCCCAATTGGGAAGCATTTGCGGTCGAGGCCACTCCCTGGTCCAGCCTTAAGGCAACTCCAGAGGCCGCAACTCCAAAGTGAGTGGCCGCCCCTCCCATTCCTCCCATTCCTCCCATTGCTCCCATTCCCCTGGCGCCCCCCGCGCGAATTGCTCCCAGGCGATCCAGCTGTTCCACTCTCTTTCTATCTGCAGGGGCAGACTCCGAATCCATCAGTGCAGGCACTTTTGCCAATCCTTTGATATCTTTGTCCATGCCTCCCTCGTAGGTCTTTGGCATCAGTGAGGCGAACAGCTCCGGCACTACCGTGGGCCGGGGAACATAGAGCGGCTGATAGAGATCCATTTGGAATGAGATCGGCCGGCCCGAGATAAGAGCCATCCGCACATCCTTCCAATCCTCGTCGCTGGGGTTTTCCACGACTGCCCAGCCTTGTAAGAAGGGTTTGCCTTCCTTGTTAAGCATAAGGCGGTAACTAGTCTTCCAGATGGGGTTTTCAATGACATAGCCGACGCGAACCGGCCTCCGTCCTTGCCCTTCGAAGTTGAGCGTGACTGCTTTCTTCTGCGTGTCGTGCGACAGAGCCAGCACTTCGAGCGCCCGCCGAAATTCGCTCTCCATGACCGGATTCAAGAAGCGGACGCGCTGGATGTCGGACAGCTTGACGCTACGCATGCCCTCGGCACACCAGAGATTAAGGCACTCCACATCAACCGCACCGTCCTTGCCGGCTGGCTGCTTCTGTTTTTCCACGCCGATGATGGTCCCGGTCAGCGTGCCGGGTTGGTTGGCGACTTGCTGCTGGGTGACTTCGACTTTTCCCCCGCGCGCTTGGTTGAGGATTTGGCCATAGGACGGATTCTGGGTCAGGTTGACGGCAAAGCTACGGAGCGTCTTGTCAATGGGATCATGGCTTTCATAGCTGACGGCCGCAATATGGCCGCCGCCTAGATCCTGCAAGACCATGCTCTTGAGGAGGTCGTTGATATCGGAAACGGGGAAGGTTAAATCGACGCGGGTGTTGCCTTCAATCTCGGCCTCGCGCTGGAAGTAGCCGACGCCGCTGCTGAAGAGGACGCATTGCGAGATGGGCAATTGAGGTGAGTCCTTCGCGGCCGCCGGGGCCGCAGCCAGGTTGCCTTTCTCGGGCCCCGCGGCAACAGGTCCCCACAGAGCCGCCAAAGTAGCAAGGCCAGTCGCCCCGGCCAACGCTGCTAACCCATATATTCGACGCATGAGAGGTTACCTCCGGTTTGTTCGATGCCGAGGGCTAATTGCGGAGCATGTTCACGAAGGATCTACCATAGAGGACGTAATAAGCGATGGATAAGTTTGGGTCCGACCAGCAAGTGCTCAAAAACACGATTAGGGAAGCACTATGCAGGAATTAGAATGCTGCCAAGGTTCCCAGACGATATAATGTTGTGATTTCGCGCACCAAGGCGACATTCTTAGCCAGGATGGACTGTTTTCCAAAAAAACCTGTGCGCGCGCTCGCTCCATCAGGGACTATAGAGTAGAAACCCTAGGGCCCAAGCGAGTGCACCTCCATGAACAGTATTCAGGTCAGCACTTTTCTACATCATGTCCGCAAGTTCGCAGCGAAATCTCCTGATAACCTAGCGAAGGACCGCGAACTGCTGGAAATGTTCCTGGAACGCCGTGAGGAAGAGGCCTTCACTGCCCTACTACGCCGCCATGGGCCGATGGTGTTGGCCGTCTGCCGAACCATAACCCACGATTGGCATACGGCGGAGGATGCCTTTCAAGCGACGTTTCTGCTCTTGGCGCAAAAAGCGGTCTCCATTCGCCAGCGGGAGTCGGTTGGTAGCTGGTTGCACGGGGTCGCTCGACACATTGCGCGGAAGGCCGTGACCGCGGCAGTGCGCCAGCGAACCGAGGAAGGGAAAGCGAAACCCATAATGCCGCGAGATCCTTTGATGGATATGAGCCTGCGGGAGCTGCAAAAAATAATGCATGAAGAGCTTGAAATGCTTCCGGAGAAGTATCGAATGGCCCTGGTGCATTGTTATCTGGAAGGCAAGACGCACGAACAGGCCGCTCGCCAGCTGGGCTGGTCGAAAGGGACGGTGCGGGGTCGGCTTAATCGCGGGCGCGAGATGCTGCGAGGCAGCTTGACACGGCGCGGTTTGGCCGTGTCAGCGGGATTACTCACCACGGCTCTGACCGCCGCTAGCGCGCCACTCGCCTTATCCGGACCTTTGGCCCAAGGAACGGTGCGGGCGGCCATGGCTATGGCCTGCCGTGAATGCTCCGCAGTTTCGGCGGAAGTCGCCTCTCTGGTCAGCACCGCGGCGAAAGCACTTAGTTTGGCGAAAATCAAGACAACCCTGATGGTCCTGTTGACTCCAGCTGTCTTCGGCACAGGGGCCGGCGTGCTGGCTCACTCCATTTGGCAAAGGGAACCAGCGCTCCCCTCAACCAACGAACCAGCTCTGGTGGCTAATCAAGAAAACAAGAAGACCTCCCAACCCAACGAGGCCAGGCGTGTTGACAGGCAAGGCGATCCCTTGCCTGCCGGGGCTCTAGTACGTTTGGGAACGATGCGATTGCGGCATGCCGAAGGCGTCCAATGCGTGGCCTTCTCCCCCGACGGTAAGACCATCGCAAGCGGGGCGGATCATGAACTAATCCATATATGGGACAAGGTCACGGGCCAAGAGAAAAGTCCGCTTCGCCGCGCAGGACAGTCCAGGACAATTGCCTATTCTCCAGATGGCCGCTGGTTTGCTGCCGCGGGTGGTAAACAAATTGAGGTTTGGGACGCGGTCACTGGCAAGAAGCAGTACGAGTTTCCGTGCGCAACGTTCTCCGAGATTCCTAACGGCACTTCCAGCCTTTCGAGCGTCCCTTTGGTCTTTTCCCAAGGCAGCAAAAGACTGGCTTCCGCCAACGCCGATCATGCCGTCTTGGTATGGGATTTGGCAACGGGCAAACAACAAGCCCGACTCACCGGGAATGAAGTCGAGATCCATTGCATCCGTTTCCTAGACGGTGATAAGACCTTGGTCACGGTCAGCGGCGACCGGAATCGCGACGGATCAATTAGCTTTTGGGACCTGAATACGGCCAAGGCTACGAAAACGATCGACCTGCCGGTCAACCCCTTCCATAGCTCCCGTCCCTTCGCCATTTCTCCGGACGGTTCCTCCTTGGCACTCGAAGCCTTGGAAGAGGTGCGGAAGCAAGCGGGGGCGGTCACGAACGTGTATATGGAATCTCGCATCCATCTGCTTGATACGGCGTCAGGCAAAGAGCGGCTGCGGCTCCTCGGCAAAAATGCGATCATCGTCGCGGCAGTCTTTTCGCCGGACGGCAAACGTCTCGCCTCGGCTACCCGAGACGACCAAGTCACGGTTTGGGACGTTTCTACGGGAAAAGCACTGCACCAGTTTCAGCAAGCCCCCGGCGGCTCTGCGGGTGGGGTCTATACCCTTGCCTTTTCCTCCGATGGCCTAACTCTGGTTTCCTCCGCCGAGGGTACGGCCTTACACCTCTGGGACCTGAGTAAGGGACGAGAGATTCTCGACCCACCGGCTCATGCCGGTTCTGTCCATGCGATTGCATATGCGCCCGACGGTAGTATCGTGGCCACCGCTAGTGCTGACCATTCCATTCGCCTCTGGGAAATTCGCACTGGTAAACCGGTGGTGCTGCTCCGCGGACACGAGGGCGAGGTAATCAGCCTGGCTTATTCCCCCAACGGCCGTTACCTCGCCTCGGCGGCTATGGACCGGAGCGTGCGTCTTTGGGAGATCTCTACCGGACTCCAGCTCCACAAAATCACTTTGGAAGATATCAAACTGCCCAACGGAGCGTTTCAGGTTGTGAAGCGCGCGGTTGGTTTCACCCCGAACGGCAAAGCTTTCGTCGCAGTCGGGGGCGACTCTGAGCTTCATCAGTGGGATGTCGCCAGTGGCAAGGAATTGCTTCAGCGCGCCTGGCATTTGGGCGGCGCTGCCAAGCCCAAGCCTGAAACGGAAGCCGCTTTCTTCGAAGCGCCGAGTTTCCAATTCAGTCCCGATGCCAAGACGGCTGCTGTCCTATTCCATAAGGAATTGCATTTCCTTGACTTGGCCAGCGGTCAAGAATTCGCCAAATTGGACCATAAGGGTGGATCAGCGTCCATGGCCTTCGCCGCAGATGGCCGCACCCTTGCATCCGGGGGCTGGGATAAAACGGTTCGGCTTTGGGAGGTGGCCTCCGGCAAACTAATATTTCGCGATCTTTAGGAGAGCATGCAGCGCGTTGTTGGTCGGCACGAGCAGCGGCTTGACGCTCTTGCCGATCTTCTCTGCACGCGCCACTACCGCCGTCATCAGCGTCTTATCGTAGCGGTTCAGATCGGGTCGCTCGGGGTTGCCCAAACCGAGGGGCAGGACCTTGGCATACATTACGATCACGTCGGTGGTCTCGGGATCGGTCTTTTCCAGGACGCGTTCCAGCATTCCCAGGTGATCCGTTGACCGGATGCTCACCAGTTGGCGAAAGGGCTTGGTTAGTCCCAAACTTTGCGGGGTGACATTCGCCACCTCCTCCTGGTTGAATTGATCCAGGAGTTCCTCCCCGGACTTTTGGCCGCCGTTAGAGCCGTAGCGCTCGCTTACCAAGAAGACAGCGAGGAATCCCACAGTGAAACCCAGCCCCCATTCCGTGGCCAACTCTTTGGTAAGCACGTTCGTTATGGCCGAAACAAGTAAGACCAGGAAGATCAGGGCCAGACCGATCGGGACTTCGAATCGGCCTACCCGGAAATTCAAGGGTACCTTGAAGGCCCTGGGGCCCGGCTCTTTGAAGCGCAGCACGATCATGGCTAGGGCCTTGAACACGAAGCTCCAGACTACGCCGAAGGCATAGGCCTCGCCTAGGGCCAGCACGTTCCCCCGGCTAACTAGGATAGTGAATAGCTGCAACCGCGGAAACGATGAGTCCGGATTTGATACGAATTTTTGCTGAATCCAGAATAACTTTCACACTCCGATGTGCAAAAATGGTGACCCTTTCCTGCAAAAGGGAAAGGGTCACCATTTTTGTTAAAATCGGTAACTCTAGATTCACGGGCTTGGTGCGCTATTCCAGTTTTCTTGACCACCTCGGAGTAGTGTGAGGATCAAAGATGTCCCATCAACTAATAGCAACCTATCTGAAGGATCATCTTGCAGGCTCGGAGGGTGCACTTGAACTCTTACAGCACCTGAAAAATGACCAGCCGGCAAGTTCAGTTAGTCACTTCGCTAACGAACTTCGGGCTGCTATACAAGCGGCACGTCTTGAGCTGGAAGCTCTAATGGCTAAGCTTCAAATCGCTCAGAGCCGGCCGAAAAAGATGGCAGCCTGGATCGCAGAAAAGATGACGGAACTGAAGCTTCGACTCGACGACACGGCCGATGGACCCCTTCGCCGACTAGAAATCCTGGAAGCAATATCCATCGGCATTGCAGGTCAGCGCTTACTTTGGCAAGCGTTGGCTGCTGTGGCCCAAGAGGACGCTGCACTCCAAGGAGTTGACTATCAATCCTTAGATCAGCGAGCGGAAGAACAACGCCGGAATCTGGAAACCTATCGATTAGAAGCAGCAAAAATAGCCCTCAAATCCGAATAGGAAATTAGATTCAGTATGCTTGGCGGAAGCCCCGCCTCGAAGAGCAGCTTGCTGCACGAAGCCGGAGTGACGGTAGGCATCGCGGAGATGGCGGGTTTCGCTCATCCACGAATCGTGACAAGTTTTTTGTTTCGCGGAAAGTCGAATTTCCCTAGAAATCCTTGGGAGAGCGAGCCGTCAGCGCGGAAAAACTACCCACACGTATTCCAGAAGAGCCAAAATTTATTAAAACATCCTTTGATAAATAACCAAGTGTCCATTGGCACCCAGGATGTACCTTATGAAAAAACTTCTCCAAAACCCCAGCACACTGCTTGCGGCCGCCCTCGGCCTCTCGGCGTTTTTAGGTCTCGCCCAAATCGCTCCGGCCGACGCCATCGCGGCCAAGCCCTACAAGATTCTTGCCACCACGCAGATTCCCGCCGCCGGGGGGATTGACTACGTCACGGCGGACAGCGTCAACCGCCGGGTTTATGTCGCCTGCGGCAATGCGGTCAGTGTATTCGACCTCGATACCTACAAGCTCGCGGGCACCCTGGCCAAGGCGTCCGGGCATGGCGTCGCGATCGACCCGGAAAACCATACCGGTCTGGTCGCCGGCAATCCAGCGACTTTTTTCAACACGAAGACACTCGAAGCGATCAAGACCGTTCCGGCGCCGGGTGCGGACGGCTATATCTTCGACGCCCCGACCCACCACTTTTTTATTCTGAGTCACCGTGCGCCCAACCTCCTCGTGGTCGATTCCAAGGACGGTTCGATCGTCGGCAAGGTGGAGGCCATCGGCCCGAACGGCGCCAATGCCGCCGTCGAGCAGGGCGTTACGGACGGCGAAGGACATCTCTATTTTGACGTAGCCAACGAGCACCACATCGCCGTGGTGGACGCCAAAACCCTCAAGGTGACTGGCCATTTCGACCTCGGTGACAAGGGCAACAGGCCGGCGGGCCTGGCCATCGATACCAAGAACCATATTCTTTTCGCGATGTGTCGCGGCGGAAGCGGCGGCAAGCCCACTTGTGTCATCCTCAGTGCAGTCGATGGCAAAATCATTACCACCCTGCCTCTGGCCGGCAGCAGCGACGGTGCAGCGTTCAATCCTCGCACCATGGAGGCCTTTAGTTCGCACGGCAACGGCACGCTGAGCGTCATCAAGGAAAAGAGCCCCACGGAATTTGTGCTGGAAGAAACCGTGAAAACCAAAGCCGGCGGCAAAACATGCACGCTGGATACCAAGACCGATCATGTGATCGTGATCACGCGCGAAGCCGCTCCCGAAGACGGTCGCAAGGGCGGCGGCGGTTCGCAGATCCTGGACGTTATGTTTATTGGTCGATAAGTTTTAGTATCGAAAACGCCGGGTGCCATCCACGGCACCCTTGCGGCTGAATTCAGAAAGCCAGCCCGGGCCATTTCACCTTAGCCTGAACCGCCTTTGGATGTCCGTTCATTCGAACAGGCCCCTCATCTGTCGGGGCCTGTTCTTGTTGGTTTGACAGATTGGCCGACGGCGCACTGACCCGCTGCTGTTCGGGAGAGAACCGGAAGAGTAAGATGTAGGGCACGCCCGCGACATGGGGCCAGGACAGTACGCGCCTTGAATTTGCCGGGATGGTCAAGGCTCCGTAAAACTCGCGACGTGTGATGGCCAAAGACTTGTCACCCTGATCCATTTTTAGCCTCCAGGAACACGCCGCTGAATGTTAAGAATTTGCGGAGAGCTGGTGCCAAGGCCTGAGGTGGGCACTGGCCAAGACGCAGCGCCAAGCCATTCCTTCTGGATAGTCGAAGCCAGGCCAACTGCCTGGGGATGCTGCTTGGACCTTGTTGGACGGAATCTATCTTTGCTGGTCTATAACGTACCACGGTCACGAGCTTCTCACTTCGAATCAGGCGGCGCGCTCAGCTCAAAGAAGTCGAAACAGGCGTCGATCTCTGTCACCCCATTTAGCCCGCCGTTCTTGGCTAGGATGCCGAGCATCCGGGGCGCCCCTTCCCATTCCTTCTGACCATGCACCACGAACTTCTTGCCGTCGGTGCTGGTGGCGTATTCGTAGTTTTTCCCGCGCCGGGTCAGCCTTAGCCAGACGAGCTTCAGGCCGTCCTCGGATTCGACGTGGTCGTGCTCCGGCTTGGCCTTTGTCTCCCGGACGAGGGCGAAGGCCCTGCTGCCGCCATTGATGTAGCTGTATTCGTAGTCAAATTTGACGTAATTATCGTCATCGTCGTAGCAGATCAGGCCGGCCTGCTGGTACTTCTCGGTCGGCGTGAACTCCGAGATGCAGGTGGTTAGAACAAAGTCGGCGCCTTTGGCCAAGGGATTGGGGAGGACGAACAGATTCTTGGCGCTGGGCTCCCCCGCAGCCTTCTCGTCTCCGTGGATGGTACTTTGCTGGGTGGTGATGGTCAGCTTGCCCGGGTGTTTTGTGAGGGAGACGTGCTCCGGGTCGTGGCGAACGGGCTGCCAGTCCAGGTGGAGTTTCTCGTCAAAGCTTTCGTGGGCCAGGAAGCGGAATTGATTGGCGGCCTTACCGTCGTCAGGCGCGGGTGCCGCGAGAATGGACTCGGCCCGGGAGAGAAACCCGCCGACAGCGAGGGCGATCCCGCCGAGCAAAACCACCCCTGCGGCGAACCGCCGCCAAATAACTAGTCGATTCATGGACGTTGCTCCCGTGAATAGGTCAACCTCGTTCCATCAAACCGATTCTTTAGAGACGAACGCCTTCCGTGAACTCGGCTACAAAACCAAGGGCAAGATTAGCATCTTGAATGATCGACTACCATAATTATCTCACTCCAACATGCACCAGCCGGGGTCAACGGGCCACTAAACTCGCGGAATCGGGCTCGACTTCGACGTAAATCCGCAAATCCCAGTGGACGCGAGGGTGCGCTTGCGTCCGCTGGAACTAGCGGATTTACGTCGAGTGAGAAGCATCACGCAGTCACCTAGGCCGAGGTCAATGCCTTGGTGACGGACCCTGTAGATGTGAATCGCGTTCCTTATCCAGCCAACGTTGTGCGAAGGATCGGGTCACGGTCTTGGCGGCTAACGCTAAGGATCAGTTGCCGGGCCGGCAGCAATGGTGTTAAGCCAGGGATAGCGGGGATGCCGGCCAGGTAAACTGCATCCGTTCCTTAGGGACTTTTAAATAATTGCTTCGTCCGGTTTTCCTGGCAGTATGTCGATGGACCATTTTTCCAGTCCGGGCCGTCGCTGTAATCGTTTCTCGAGGCGGCGTTTCTCGGCTTTGGTTAGTTTAACGCCCTTGGGGTAGGACTGGGTTCTTAGGTGGACGCGGGGATGGTGGCCGTTGTACGTCATTTGGCTGGCATAGCCCAAGACAGCCTCGGTGCTATCCAGCAGTTCCCCACGCCAGTAATTCTCTAGGATCCCCCAGCAGCGTTCGATGGGATTGTACTTGCTGTGATACGGCGGGTAATACACCAGCCTTACCTTTATCCCGCAGGCCGAGGCAAAAGCCACTAAGCGCTTCAGGAATTGACTGCGATAGCCATGGTTTTCCGGTCCATTATCGAGGTCGAGCACGAGGGTCCGGACGTGCCATCAGGCAGCATACTTCTTCTAGCCAACTGTGTTTCCAGATAAACTACTAGACAGGTGCAATTTCATCCAATTATGTAATCTTCATGTCAAATCCAGCGTCTCACCACGCCGGTTCGGACCCCGACTTAGTCATCACCGACACCAAGACGCCGGACATGGTCGGCACCGACGCCGCCGTTCAGATTTGCCTGAATAGGTCGGACCCTGTTAAACTCGTGTCAGCCTGCCACAACCCGAAACTCATCGGGAGTGCGAAATTGCGGATGAAAACAGCCGTACGCCCACGTTAGCTGCCAGCTGCTTCTCGAACCTGACACGGAAATGAGAAGGCGCAAAAGGGAGAGGAAAGGACGGCCCGGTGTATCTTATATGCCGACATGTTGGCTCTTGAGCCTGCAATCTCGGCGCTGGGAAGCATCCATTTAGTCCTTTGAATCGTCTTTAAGGTGAGGGAATCGCCTCTTTCCTTGAATCGAGTCCATCATGCGGTTGATTTCGCTGGCTTTCCTGATGTTGATGGTGGTTGGCGGGCTGTCCTTGGCTCAAATTGGCCAAAAGCCGGTTCCTGCCGTGGTGGCTCCAGCGCAAAATGGCCTGGCCGTTCACGAGTGGGGAGTTTTTCGGATGCATGACAGCTTCGATTTTGCCAACGCCGACATGAAACAAGAATGGGATGGCCTGCCCCGCTTCGTCTACGGCCAAGTGCCAGGTCGGGACTTGCCCCAACAACAATCCAACATCATGGTCTTAAAACCGGTCATCTATTTACATTCCTCGCAAGCATGTTCCATCGACTTGCGCGTCGATTTTCCCGGAGGCATGCCGACCGTGTGGTGGCCTCGAACCACCACCCCGGCTGTCAACGACGGCGTGGTGACCGAAGGCGCCAAGAAGGGAGAGCCCTTTCGCTTTCTTCAATGGAATTTTCAAATCATCAAGACCGCTCCGGTTAAAGAATCCTTGAGGCCCGTAAGCGACAAACACTGGATGAACCGTTTGCGCGCCGTTAAAGCCGATACTGTCTCCATGCAGAACCCCAGTACTCAAGACAACGGCCTTCGAGGTGAAGGATTCGAACAAGAAAAGTTCATCTACTACGACGGAATGCCCGCGAAGTTCCGCGGCATCGAGATGAGAGTGGCCAAGGACAAGATCACGGTTGCTAACCCTGGACCGTTTGACGCATTCGACGTCACCATCGTTGATCGCCGGCAAAAGGACGATTTCCGCGTGGCCCGGTTGAGCAAGCTAGATCATGGGACCAAGGACAGGCCCATCGAATTCGTTGAGGCAAGAGCCAATGGTTGGCCGGAGAAAGAGGCCAAGGTCCTCCTCGAACAATTGAAAGACGCGGGCTTGTTCGAAGACGAGGCTCAGTCTTTGGTCGATGTGTGGAAGCAAGAGTTCTTTCAGGCGGAAGGGCTTACCCTTTTCTATCGCATCCCGCAGGAGCAATACGAGAGAATCCTGCCGTTGACGATGAAACCCAAACCGGAGAAGCTGATCCGTGTGGGCCTGGTCCATCGTCCTTACTACGATCCGGCCCTGGCTGAGAAGGTGGCAGGCCTAGTCAACGATTTGAATGACGATGATTATCAAAAGCGCGAACAGGCCCAGGAGAGCTTGGTCCAATTGGGCCGCTCGGCCTATGCTCATCTCAAGCTCCATCGAAACAAAACGACCGCTCCGGAGATCAAGAGACGCCTAGACCAGATTCTTGAGAAATATGATGCGACCGAAGCGATGCGGCCGTGAACCAGTTTCCCAATACGCCTTCCGCCCGGCGGCCTACCCCTCGACTAGCCGTTGAGTACATTCGCGCGTTCGACCACGGGGCGTAACGTCGCGGCGTTCTCTTTTGGTCCTGGGGTCCAAACGGGGCCTTTTGGGCGCAACGTGGGCCAACCTGGGCGAAACGTGGGTAAGAGTAGGCCGATAAGACCAGGTCAGATCCCAAATTCTTAGCACGCTGTGAGCATATCGTCACTTGACTGGCGAGTAGTCGGTCGCTTTCAGAAACTGCGATTTCACCCCATCCTTTACAGTCAGCGAGCCACCGGCCTTTTCTTCCGAGGACTTGCGCGCGCTTTCCCAGTCCGGGTCTTTACGGAATGCGTCAAACGATTTCTTGGCGGACTCGGTGCACTTGTGCGCCAAGAGGTAGATCAAGGTTGCATCCGCTTGTTCGTTCCAGGGGGATTGAGCCCCCTTTTGATCCTTGGCGAGCACCCAGTAGGCGACGTTGGTCATGCCGTTTCTGATGCCTGGAGCATCTAATTCGACGAGCCCGATGTTCCTCCGCTTAGCGGCGCGATGCGTGTGCGCTGGGTGGACTTTGATAAACCCGGTAACTTGGCGTTTCTGTCTGCATTCGGCGAGCATGCTTTCTACACCGACCTGGACGGCAAGCAGCCTTGCTTTACCTGAATTCTTCCAAGAAATTCGACGGGCTGGCGGCACTGCTCGGCGACCGCAAGCGACCGGCTTCGGAGAAACCGCTTCATAACGCCGAACGAGTCTCGATTGCCCGTACCGTTTGGATGGCGCTGTTCAACACATCCATCGCCTCAATTGTCGAGCCCGATGACGATGACGGCGTGCCCGATTGGCCAGCGGACGATTGGAAGCGGAAAGTTCTCAAAAAAATGTTGAGCAGGATTTACCCACTGAAGAGCGACGCGGAACGGCTTCAGGTCGCCCTGGACGTCTGGAATTCGAATGAACGTGCGGGCCAGCTAGAATCGCTGGGCCAAGTAAAAATTGACGCCATCAATCGTGTGCCACGTCTACTTAGACTCACGCTGGATCTCATCAACAAGGGCACGGCCTCCAACTGATCAGGGAAAGGTAACATTCGATGGAACTCAAGGTATTGGCCCCGCAGTTCCGCACGCTGCTCACGCCCGATTTCCTCGCCGGCAAACTGCAATCGGCAAGGCTATTAGCGCACAAATCAAAGAGTTTCACAGGATCGGGGGCGCCAAAAAGCCCGATCCGGAACATCTCCTCAACGTCATGACTAAGGCGATGCAGAAATTCACGGACAGCAAAAGGGAAGAATCCGATCGGTGGCTGGCGCCACGTGTTCACGCCACAATGCGCCTGACCCGGCGGGAGGCAGGCGAACCCGGCCTATGGAGCTATCTTGCAGTACAAGTTTTAGAAGATTACATTCGCTGGCGATGGAAGGGTGCCGAAGGGATCGTGGCACCTGAGCGATTCGTCTGCGGTGAATTCAACAAGCACGCTGTCGCACGTCTGTAGTGGGGTGCGGAATTGACGCGGAACGGACCGGATTATTCCTCCACCTCAATGCTCTTCGTGAATCAGGATCTACAAAATAGCTGGGTTAAGACCAGACTCTTCCGCCATCGTGCGACGGCAATCGCGTCGTTACGCCTGCTCTCAACCTATAACACGGGCGACTTCGCAGACAGCGATACGATTCGCGATCTCATCAAAAGCTTCAACATGGCCCTGACTTCGACCATGCTGGATACTGTCGCGCCGAGCATGAACGTTGACGCCCAAAGCGTACGTGAGTGGTGTGAGGATGATGTGGATGAGACTACGATGTTCGAGGAGATGCCTGTCGGTCCTGCGGAGCAGCCGGTTGAAGAGGACCATGTTCAGGCCGTGACCGAGCTGCTTCGACGCGTGATAAGCAAGACGCGATTCAGCAAGCGCAAACGCGGCACCAAAGCTGAGGCGGGAGTGGTGTAGGACTTGGCCTGGGATGTATCAAAGCACGTAGCTGCAGCAAAATGTGCCACAGCACACCGGTGTCGATAAGTCCATGAACCTTCAGGGGTGTCAGCGCGCCCACTTTCAAAAAGCGTTCGACGATGATTAGTGGAGTACCAAACGTGCCGCTGCTCACCCAAGTTGAAGCTGCTAATAAGCTCGGCGTCGGCGCCAAACTGATTGGGCGTTTCATTTCCATTGTTCCAAGTCTCGCGAAGATCGTAAGTTACCGTCAACGAGGACCGACCACGGCGTCCACCTACTGTGCCAAACAAGTCCACCTAGTTAATAACTAGAAGCCTATAATCCGGTTCTTCCGCGCAAAGCGCGGAATTTCCCAAATTGCTCGCGTTTTCAAGTGCGTTTTCGCAGGCCTTGCAAATACCTGACAAACTGGATAACGTCTATCTAACAAAAGGGTTGGGTGTTTTACGGCGGGGTGGTGGTCGCTTCGGGACCGTGAGGTCGCTGGTTCGAATCCAGTCGCCCCGACTGACGAGGCTCAATGACAACAGTTGTCAGTGAGCTTTTTTCGTTGACTGGATAAGACGCTGCGATTGGACCGACGCCTATTTGCACCGGGGTCAGGAAGGTCTTGCCGTCTGCCACCGGGTAGCCACAGGTCTGGGCGATCTCGCCCGGGAAGCTCCTGCGATTTGGTTCTCTCCATTTCGCCTGACCCCCTGTGGAAAGAAATGGAAAGCATGTGGAAAGAAATGGAAAGCATTTGGGGTTTATGGGCTCACCGTATTCGTTTCTCGTTGCGGTCACCAGTAAAGAAACGATCTTTTTTACCGGAACCCTTTGTAGCTGTTGCTGTTACGAAAGTTCGTTTCCGCACCCCCTCACACACCCCCCGCGCCGGGCGGAAACGAACCTTCTGGCATCAGCAGCACGGGCCACCGCGTTGGAAAACGACTGCTCCCAACCCGCCCTAGTTTTATGAGTCAACTTTCACCGATTCGCCGTCCGAGATTTCCGACAAGTCGGCGTCAACGACAGCCTCGGTGCCGTCAAAAGCCACCCAGGCCTCTTCAGACAATCCGGCCGACCGGACGCGCTTCCCCGTCACCTCCACCCAGGAGCCGTCGCTGACGCCGGTCTGCACCGGGGTCCGCACCGCCTTGCCGTCCATCACCAGATAGCAATAAGTCTGGTTGCCGATCTGGGTGACCGTCGACACCGGCAAGGCCCGGACATTGGGTCTTTCGATGAGCACTGAACCGTAGGCGTACATGCCAGGGACGAACTCTGCTTTCGGGTTCGGCAGATCGATTTGGGCCATGAGCGTGCGGCTGGTGCTGTTGAGCGCCCAGGAGGTACGCGTCACCCGTGCCGTGAGCTCGCGCCCCGCCAGCGCAGGCACCCGCACCCGGGCTTTGGTCCCTGCGGCAACGTAGGCTGCGTCCGCCTCCGGCACACCGACCACGAACAGCACCGGGTCGATGCGGTTGAGCACATACAGCGGCGTGGACCGACTGGGCGAGACTCCCAGGGAAAAGACGCCCTGCGAAGGGTCGCCGGTCGCGGGCAACACGAAGTCGCCGGCGTTCACGTTGCGGGCGAAGACGACGCCGTCGTAGGGGGCGGCAATTGTGAGGTAGTCGACCAGCGCCGCCAGCCGGCGCTCCTCCGCGACCGCCACCTGCACCCTCGCGTCAGCGGCGCTGATATCGACCTTGGTCCTCTCCTGGGTGGCCTCCGCAGCCAGGCGCTCGGCGTCGCGGGTCTTGACCGCCAGCTGCGAGACCTCGAGGCCCGCCTGGCTTGACTTCAGTTGCCGCCGCGTCTCGTCGAGCACCTGCTGGTCCACCACTTTCTCCGCAACCAGGGAGGTCAGCCGCTTGACCTCGCTATCCCAGCGCTCCACGTCGGCCGCATAGCGGTTCACGTCGGCGAGGGTCTGGGCGACCAGCGCGGCGGCAGCCGTGACATTGCGCTGAGAGACGATGTGGAGCTTGTGGGACTGCTCGACGAGCGCCCGGTCCAGCTCGACTTGAGCCTGCATCTGCCGGTGCTGCTCGACCAGCTCGGGGGCGGTCAACTCGACCAGCGTCGCCCCTTTCTTCACCCGGTCGCCAATGTCAACATTCCACTTCTGGACGAAGCCGGAAACCTTCGCGTAGAGCGCGGTGCGCTCGTACGCTCCGATCACGCCCGGCTGCTCGACGGTGCGCACCACGGTCCGCGGCAGGGCGTGGACCACCTTGACCGCCGGGTCGAGGCTGATCGGCGACGCGGGAGGCGGCTTCGAATCGGAACAGCCGCACGCCAGGCCGGGAATGAACAGAATGGCAAGCCAGGCGCGGTTCATGATCGGACCTCCTTTTTCGGAAGTAAGAAGTCAGAGGTCAGAGCTCATAAGAACATTCTTCATTGACTTCTGACTTCAGACTTCTGACCTCTGGAGCGAAGCGCCAGCAGGGTCGTAGTGCGCGCTGGCCGGATCGTCGGGGTACAGTGACGGGGATTGGGCCGTCCGCCGGCCCATCAGCAGGGCAAAGATCGATGGGACGATGAAAAGCGTGACGAAGGTGGATACGACCAGCCCACCGATCACCGCCCGGCCAAGCGGGGCCTGCATCTCGCTGCCGTGCTCCAGGGCCAGGGCCATCGGGACCATGCCGACCGTCATGGCGCAGGCGGTCATGAGGATCGGCCGCAGGCGGTCCTGCGCCCCGGCTCGGGCGGCCTCGGGGACAGACTTGCCCTCCTGCCACTCCTTGGCGATGAACGTCACGAGCATCACCGAGTTGGACACCGACACCCCGATGCACATGATCGCCCCCATGAACGACTCGATGTTGACCGTCGTGCCGGTCAGGAGCAGCATGACCACGATGCCACAGAGCACGCCCGGCACAGCCGACACCGCCGCCAGGGCCAGGCGCGGCGACTGGAAGTACGCGGTAAGCAGTACCAGGATCACCACCACCGCGATGCCCAGTCCGATCCCGAGCGAGGTGAACATTTGGCCCATCGGCGCCACCTGGCCGCGCGTCTCGACGCGGACGCCTTTCGGCGGCTGGCCCGCATCGGCGATGGCCTGCTCGATCTGTCGGGAGGCGCGGCCGAGGTCCTCGCCCTCGACGTTGGCGGTGATGCTGATATAGCGCTGCATCGTGCTGCGGTCGTACTCGCCCGGCATGGCGCCCTTCCCCACCTTGGCCACGTCGCGGACCATCAGGTTCAGCTCGGGGTCGACTATCGCCAGCGGGACTGTCTCCACCTGCTCCGGCGAGTTCATCCTCGGCGTGGGGACAAGGACTTCCACTTGATAGTCAATGCCGGTCTTCGGGTCGCGCCAGTAGTTGCGGGCGACGTAGCGGCTCGAAGAAGTGGTCACCACCACCGCGTCGGCCACCTGCTGGGCAGTCATGCCGCTCAAGCCGGCGCGCTCGCGGTCGATTTCGACCGGCACCGTCGGGTAGTCCAGTTCCTGCTGGAAATGCACATCGCGCAGGAACGGGATCTTCTCCATCCCCGCCCTGATCCGCAGCGCATGCGCCCGGGCGTCGTTCAGGTTGGGGCTGGCGACGACGATCTCGACGGGTGTCGGCGACCCGAAGCTCATCACCTCACTGACCATGTCGCCCGGCTCGAACCCGAAGAGCACCTGTTCGGCCCGCGCCTGGGCCGACTCCGGAGTCAACCCCTTTTTCTGGAGCAGCTCCCCCAGCCAGGGCTTTACTTTCTCCGGCAACGCCTTGCGCAGCCGCTCGCGGAACGGTTGCAGGCGAATGCCGCCGTCCTCGCGCAGGGCGACTCGCATCTGCCCGTCGTCCGGGCCGCGCATGAACAGGATGAGGTTGTTAACCGAGTAGAGAGGCGCCTGCTGCCCGGCGAAGCCCATCGAAATGGCTACATTCTCGGCCCCGGCCTCCTCTTGGATCACCTGAAGCGACTTCACCCAAATCTGGCGGGTGATCTCGAAGTCGGAGCCGGGCGGGGCGCGGAAGCGCACCACAAACTCGCCCGAATCGACCTGCGGAAACAGTTCGGTCCCAAGCCGGGGGCCCAGACCCAAGAGTACCGCGGCGCAGACAACAAGGTAGGCCGGTACGACCAGCCAACGCAGGCGCACCAGCCAGCCGACAGTCGCGCCAAATGCTGCCTGTACCCGCTTAAAAGAAAAGGCAAGGAGACCGGGAGACAAGGAGACAAGGAGACGGACGGCGAACCCCTTTCGGTCTCCTTGTCTCCTTGTCTCTCGGTCTCCTTGTCCTTCCAAACCGTGGTGCTTCAGCAGCCAGACCGACAGCACCGGCACGACCGTACTGGAGAGGATGTATGACGAGACCATGGCGAAACCGACCGCCAGGGACAGCGGCACGAACAGCGACCGCACCGGCTCGGCCATGATGAACGCAGGGATGAACACCGACAGGATGCACAGCAGCGCCAGCAGCCGCGGCACAGCGGTTTCGTTGCTGCCGCGCTCGACCGCCCGCGCCAGCGAGGGCGTTCGCGTCATCTGCACGTGAATGTTCTCGATCGACACGGTCGCCTCATCGACGAGGATGCCGATCGCCAACGCCAGCCCGCCGAGAGTCATGATGTTGATCGTGTTGCCCGTCAGCCAGAGGGCGAACAGCGAGCCCAGGAGCGCCATCGGGATGTTGAACACGACCACGACCACGCTGCGCCAGTCGCGCAGAAAGAGCAGAATCATCAGGCCGGTCAGCGTCGCGCCGATCAGGCCCTCAGTCGCCACATTCTTGACAGCAGTGACCACGGTCGGCGATTCGTCGAACGCGAAGCTGACGTCCACGTCGTCCGGCAGCACGCTCTTGAACGCCGGCATCCCCTTGTGGACGTCGGCGACCACCTGAAGCGTCGAGGCGGTGTTCTTCTTGATGATCGGAAGGTAGACTGTTTTGCGGCCGTCTACCAGGGCGTAGCCGTAGTTGATGTCGGTGGCGTCGGCGACCGTCCCCACGTCGCGCAGGTAGACGTTGCGGCCGGGCTTGAGCGGGATGCTGCCGAACTCCTTCGGCTCGCGGATCATGGCATTGTTGGGGACGAGCGGCATGGCGCCCATGATGTAGAGGTTGCCGGAAGGGCTGACGACGTTCCCCTGGCCGATTGCACCGACCACGTCCTGGGGCGTCATGTTGTAAGCCCGCAGCTTATCGGGATCGACGCTGACGACGATCGAGCGCTGGCTAGTGCCGAACGGCGAGGTGGCGACGGTGCCGGGGACCCGCGCCTGAACCAGGGCGCGGATCCGGTTCTGTGCCAGGTCGCCAATCTCCCCGAGCGCGCGGGTCTTGCTTTTGAATACCAGGTAGCCGACCGGCACGCTGCCGGCGTCCATCTGCATGATGAGCGGCGGCAACGTGTTCGCGGGCATTGCCGACAGCGCCCGGGTCGCCTCACTATCGACCTGGGCCATGGCGCTGGCCATGTCGGTGCCGGGGTAGAACGACAGCTTTATGACCGCGACCTGTTGGATGCACTTCGACTCGATGTTGCTGACACCATCGACGTACTGGAACTGGAGTTCGTACTGGTTGACCAGGAGCCCTTCCATCTGGCCGGGGTCCATGCCGCCGTAGTTGAGGAACACGAAAATCTGCGGCTGGTTGATCGGGGGAAAGATGTCGATGCGCATGCGGTTCAGGGCGAGCGCCCCGCCGCCGACTAGGGCCACGACCAGCATCATCGTGGTGATGGGGTGGCGCATCGCGAAGACAATCGGGTTCACGGCCGGTCTCCTTTTCTTCCGGGCCACACAAGCCCTAAGGGCCAGCGAGGGGAAGTTATTGCCCCGCTGGCGCTTCGGGCTTGTGTTCCGGGCGTTTGCAGGCGGCGGGCTATTCTGGGAAGGTACCGAGGCAGGGCGTCGCGACCCAGCTGGTAAGCCTTGACGGTTGTGCCGGAGCGGGCGATTGGACGGAGCGAAGCGGGCGTCGGTTCTCCTGCCAGAGCCAGCGTCTGCGAGCCGATCAAGGGAAAAGAGGAAGTTGACGTGCTTCCTGGTACGACCATCTTTCCATCTGGAAAAAGAGGTCCCCCATGCGCCGCAACATCGTTCCCACCGCCGTCATGGTGGGTGTTCTGGCGTTCCAGACGGGACCGCGACTTGCTCCTGCCCAGGGCCCCCCTCAGCCTGCCCTCTCCCCCCCCACTGAAGGAGAGGCTAGGGTGAGGGGGATGCGGCAAGCGGAACGGCAACCCGTGTCCCGTACCACCCCCGTGCCCACCGAGCCGCGCGACCGGAACGGGCTGGGGCCGGCGAAGCCCGATGAGGCCGACCGACCGCTGCCGATCAACTTGGCCACCGCGCTGCGGCTGGCGGACGCCCGGCCGCTGATCATCGAGGCGGCCCGCGCCGCGGTCGAGACGGAGTTTGGACTCTATCAGCAAGCCCGAGTCCTGTGGCTGCCGAGCATCAACCTTGGCGTCGATTACCAGCGACACGATGGCGGCCAACAGAACGTCTTGACCGGCCAGACTATCCTGGGCAGCCGCAACCAGTTCCTCGCCGGCGGCGGGGCCCAGGCGGTCTTCGCCCTGACCGACGCGATCTACGCCCCCCTGGCGGAGCGCCAACTGCTGCAAGCTAGGAACAGCGACATTCAGACCGCGAAAAACGACGCCTTGCTCTCCGTAGCCGTAGCGTACTTCGATGTGCAGCAGTCCCGCGGTATCCTGGCAGGCGCCCAAGACTCGGTTGTCAAGGCCCGCGACCTCGCCCGCCGCGTCGGCTCTCTGGGTAGAGGGCTGGCGCCGGCGATCGAGGTCGAGCGCGTTCGGGCTGCCCTCACCGACCTGGAACAGCAAGCCGCGTCCTTCCGCCAGGATTGGCGATTCAGCAGCGCTGCGCTGACCCGCGTGCTGCGGCTCGACCCGGCCGCGCTCGTGATCCCGCTGGAGCCGCCCCACCTGCAGGTCACATTGATCTCGCCGAAAGAAACCGTCGATGCGCTCATCCCGGTCAGTCTGACGAACCGCCCCGAGCTGACGTCGCAGCAGGCGGTCGTCCAGGCCACCTTGACCCGGCTGCGGCAGGAGCGGATGCGCCCGCTCATCCCCAGCCTGATTTTGCAGTCGAACGCCGCGCCCGACGAGCTTCTGGGGGCCGGCGCTTTCGGCACCGGCATAAAGAGCCTGAATCACTGGAGCGGCCGCAGCGACTGGGACGCGCAAATGGTCTGGCAGTTCAAGAACCTCGGCTTTGGCAACCGCGGGCTGGTCACGCAGCGGCGCGGCGAGCAGCGGCAGGCGTTGGTGGAACTGTTCCGCGTTCAGGACCTCGTCGCTTCGGAGGTGACGCAGGCACACGCCCAGGTAGAGGCCGCCGCAGTACGCGTGGGCAGAGCCGAGGCAGGACTGAAGGCCGCGGTCGCGTCGTACGAAGGCAACCTGAAAGGGTTGAGCGAGACCGTCCGGGCCGGGGAGTTGCTCCAACTGGTGAACCGCCCACAGGAAGTCGTCGCGGCACTGCAGCAAGTTCAACAGGCCTATATCAACTACTACACCAGCAGCAACGACTACAATCGTGCCCAGTTCCGGCTCTTTCGCGCGTTGGGATACGCGGCCCAGAGCCTCGCTTGCGGCGACTCGCTCGGACCGGTGATGCCGGTGGACTCCTCCCGCCCGCCGCAAATGGCGCCGGTCCACGCGCCGGAGCCGTGCCAGGACTGCCCGCATTGACGCGCCAAGACTGTCTACAGTCGCCGGTCCGATCCGGTTGACGGTAGGGGTCGGCGCTTTCGGGACGGCCGCGAAAGGGTCCCTATCACACTTCGGTCGACAAACGAACAACTTAAGTACCTCCCCATTTCACCAGAAGGGGATCGCGGTCGCGCCTGGCCCCAGCGCTGGAGATCAATCGGAATTGATTCTCTCTTTGCGTACAAACGGCCACAACAAGATGCGTGCGATTGCCCGGAGGAGCCGTTTCGCTCTCGGCCAAAGGCCATGGCTTTCATATCGAATCGCTGCCAGGCGCACGAACAGCCGGGCATGAATGAGCATGTCCTCCTCGGTCAAAGACAACCGGTGATTAAAGCGCGCCCACGTCCTACCCGAGCTCATGCCAACTTGCCGAGGTGTGTGAGGGGACTCTGCGCGCTCGAAGGGTTCGCTCAAGGCATGGCGGAAATACTCAGCCATGCGTTTGATGGGCACGGGATTTGATCCTCCGAACGAGAAATCCGAAATCCTATTAAAATCGACCATGGTTTCTCTCCCTGTTTGCTGTGCTGATTTTCGAAAACACTTGCCCCGAGCCCCCCTCTGTATCTCCGCCCAGCATCGGGGGAAAATATAGAGGGGACTCGGGGAAGCCGCATGATCGGACATTACGAGCCCGAATTGCCGGTGCTCCCTGATGCCGCCGGCTGCTCAGGAGCCGGCTGAGTGAAATCGACGGTAACACGTAAACCGCCACGCACGGCGACGTGCCTTGTTTGCTCGACGGTACGACCGCTTTGCTGCCAGATAGCCCGAATGTCATAGATGTAGTTGCGGCCAGGCGCCAACTCCGGGGAGACAAAATCGCGGACAGCGCCAATTTGCCTCGTCGCCTGGTCTTCGAGCCAGACCTGAGCATCCGAGGGCACGCGTACGGTCAAGTGCGCTATGTTGTCTGAAACAGGAGCAGTCGCGTATCCTCCGTCCTGGTAGACCGGGCTCGAGTAGTAATCGGGGGCGATGCCGGAGGTGTCATAGCCAGGGTCGTAATAAGAGCCGTCGTCGTAGCCGTAATCCGGATACGTCGAGGAGCCGTAGTAGCCGTCATCGGGATAGGGCGAGGAGCCGTAGTATGGATATCCACCATAACCGTACAACCCTGGGTAATATGAGCCGAACCAGCCATGGTTATGCCAGTCGCGCCCAAAATCATGCCGGCCGCGCCCAACGTCATGCCGGCCGCGCCCAAAGTCATGCCCGACGCGGCCCACACCGTTGAAATGACTTATATGCGCGCCGCCGAAGCTCCTGCTGCCTCCACGTAAACTGCCGCCGAAGCTCCGGTGGACGCCAAAACCGCTGTGGCCGCTGAATCCGCTGTGGCCAACAAAGCCACCATGGCCGCCGAAGCCGCCGCGGCCACCAAAGCCGCCATGACCACCGCCGCCATGACCACCGCCGCCATGACCACCGCCGCCATGACCACCGCCGCCATGACCACCGCCATGCCCGGCTGCCTGCCCAGGCGCGGCCGTCCAGAAAAACGCCGTCCCTGCAAGGATCAAAACTCCACACAGGTTGATCGCTTTGTGATACATCGCATACCTCCTTTGTTCCGATCTCCTGTTGCATCTACTCTGAGTAGGGAAAGCAAGAGGAGTGCCAAACGGGTGGGCAAGCGATCGGGACTGCGTGGAAAGGCCGAAAAGGTGGGATGCTGCCGCCTGGAATTACCCAAGCCGCTGAAATGCTGGCAGATTTCCAGTCAAATGGACAATTTGATTACCCGGTGCGTTCTGCGCTCGGAGCCGCGCGGCGATTCCCATCCCCGTTGGCATGTAGCCATGTTGCGGCTAAGGTCCGGCTATCGCGCTCGAGCGCTTCCACAGACGAAGCCGGCATGGTGCTCTCGGTATGTTGCCGCCACCAATCCTCGGCCCTTTCCAGAGTCCATTGGCCCGCGCAGGCGCACGCAGCCAAGGCCCTGTCCAGGCTCGCTACATCCTGGTAACGACGGTCCGGGTCTTTTTCCAGACAGCGAAGAATGACCTGCTGCAGGTCGGCGGGCACTTCTTCATGAAATTGATGAACGGGAACGAGCGGTTCGTAAGCATGAGCGTGAAGCATTTGCAAGAACGATCCGCGGTCGAAGAGGAGCTGGCCGGTAATGAGGAAATAGGCCGCAGCGCCGACATTGTAGATATCGCTGCGCGCATCGAGTTGCTGGCGGCCCGCCGCCTGTTCCGGCGACATGAAAGCCGGCGACCCGGTGAAGGCGCCTTCCTTGGTCACTCTGGCATCGTTGCCGGCCAGGCCGAAGTTTTTCACGAGGCCGAAGTCGAGCAGCTTGGCCACGTCGTACACCTTGCCGCGCTCGCAGGCAAAGATGTTGCTCGGCTTGATATCGCGATGGATGAGACCGATGCCGTGAGCCTCGCGCAACGCCTGACTCACTTGTCGCACCAGGTGCACGGCCCTTTCCGGCGGCATGGGGCCGTGCTGCTCGACGAGATCCTGCAGGTTCATTCCCGGCAAGTATTCCATGACATAATAAAACGTGCCGTCTTCCGCGTGTCCGTAGTCGAAGATCTCGACCGTGTTCGGGTGCGTCAAGGTCGCCGTCGCCTGGACCTCGCGCTCAAACCGAATCAAGGTCTTGGGATCGCCGGCCTGATCGGGGCGGATCAGCTTGATGGCACACGGCCGGCGCAGCAGGACATGTTCGGCCAGATAAACCGCGCCCATGCCGCCGAAGCCGAGAACATGTTTGAGCCGATATTGACCGATACGCTGGGCCTCATGGGCTTGTTGCTGCAGCTCCCGAATCTTGTGCGAGCCGAACACGGCGATGGCCACGGCGGTAGCCATCAGAATCATCAACTCCGGAAGGGCCGATAACACGTAGGGCCCGGCGGCATCGTCCACCAAGCTGCCGGCAAGCAAGAGAGCAGGCGGAATCGACGCCAGAATGCCAACGACCGCGGCGCAGCGCCGCCAGGTGTTGGGGACGAACGTGCCGTAGAGGACAATTAAGAGAAACCAGCGTAAGGCCGCGGCCATACCGACCTGCCGGAAGACCAGCGCTTCCCGTCCCTGTACAATCGAGCGCAGCAAGGCGCCGTCGTGAAAGGTGTCGAACTGCACCCATGCGAAGAAAGCGGCGACCATGCCGAAGATGGTCAATTCGAGAATGCGCAAAGTCTTCATAGACAAGGGCCGGCGACTCCACAGCAATCCCGAAACGATCGCCAGGACCACGATTTCGCAGCCGGAGACAAAGAGCCGGAGCACACGATGGTCAAGGGCGGATCTTTGCAACAACAAGTTCCGCACAAAGTGCAGGGCAAACCCGGCGAGGATGATCAGGATGGCTAGACGCAGCCGGGTCCGGAGCAGGCTCGACAGCTCGTCTGTGAAGCCCGGGCCCGAATCCGAGCCCTCGGCAAAGCGCCAGCGCACCTTCCGCGATGCCTCCCCCCCGCCAGCGCCTGGAGCTGGTTCAGGAAAGGGCGACTCATGATTGGCGAGGGCCAGGGTTGGATCGCTCATCGTAATCCCTTCGACTTGCATATCGAGTTACTTGACAATCGGGAGTGTGAAAAGTCTTCGAGCCCCATCAGCGTTTTTGGAAGCGAGCGCATGCATCAACTTCTTTCTTGTGAGCAATCTAAACCGGCCTTGGCGCTTAGTGTACATACGGATAGCATACCTCTCTGGGCCGGCTGGATTTTGCATGTCACCCCCTGGACATCCCCCTCCCGGCCCGCTGGCGCTGACTCCCTGTCTTCGCTTGGAAACCAACCGGTCCTGAGAGCCTCATTGACGCCTTCTGCTTCTTCTTCACACGCCCCTCATTCGGGGTGAATTGAATTCGTCTCAAACCTGCGCCTCAATGGGCTGGGCGACTTTGCAGGGAAGAGGCGCCACCCCCAACCAGGCTACAAGTGGGACGGCGAGCGCGGCAAGAACAACCGGCAGCGCCCAGAGGCCGAACTTGACTTCTAGGGCGGCTCCCGCGACACAGCCGCCGACGAACCCGCCTACTCAGGGGAAGGTCACGCTTGCCCGTCGTCGGGCGTGGGCGAGATCCTCGGGCTGCCCCCGGCCGCGGATAATTGTCGCCAGGTCAAGGGTCTCAGTTGGGTGATGTTCGTCGTCATCACCGCGGTCGATGGCGCCGTAACGCCAACGGCGATCCCGATTGCGGATGGGGGGGATTATAGCCCCGTGCTTTCCGATACCTCGCGGGCGAAGCCGGCCCAATCGATGTCCTCGCGGCCCTTGGCTACCGTCGCCGTTAGCCGCTCGTGGATCAAGCAGGCCAAGGGCATCGGGACCAGCCCCTCAGCCGCCGCATCGAGGATTAGCCCGTAGTCCTTGCGGATCAGCGACGGCCGTGCCCCCACCGGTTGGTAGTGCTCGGAGGCGATCAGCTCACCGTAGCCACGGTACACGAAGCAATCGAAGAGGGTCTGCGTGAAGAACTCGTAAGTTTGTCGCCGCGGCACGCCGTGTTTCTGGGCCAGCGTGAAGGCTTCGGCCATCGCCTCGATAGCGGCCCCGAGCAGGAAATTGCCCGCGAGCTTAATCACATTAGCGGCGCCAGGCTCATCACCGAAGTCAAAGACCCGCTGGCTCATCGCCTTCTGAAGCGGTCGCACCCGCGCTCGTCCCACTGCGTCGCCCGAGGTCACAACCCACAGCCTCGCCTGGGCCGCGACCTCTGGCTTGCCGAAGACCGGCGAGGCAACGTAGCCAGCGCCGCGGACCCCGTGAAGGCCCGCAAGGCGGCGTGCAGTCCGCGGCGCAATCGTGCTCATCGAGAGGTGAACACCGTCGCCCAGGCGGCCCAGCAAGCCATCCGCGCCCAAGGTCACTTCCTCGACCGCCTGGTCGTCGGAAACCATGGTCACCACAACGCCGCCGGGCTCGGCCACCTCCGCCGGGCTGCGCGCCAGTGTAGCGCCCTGCTCCAGCAATGGCCGGGCCTTCTCGGCGGTGCGGTTATAGACCCGCAGTCCGAAGCCGCCCTTGAGAAGGTTGGTCGCCATAGCCAGGCCCATGCCTCCCAGGCCAATAAAGCCGACGGTTTCTTTCATCGGAGCAATTTTCCTCTCGATTTGCGGACAACGCACAGCCGGAACCTGGTTCGGTCAACTTGGTCCCCCACCATTGGCGCGGGAGAGGACCGTCAGCCGCGCCTTTTCCGATGGACGCGGTTTGGGACCGCGGTTTCGACTTCGCGGTTGGCTGCAGGAGACGTCTGCAAAACGGCGTTCCACGTTCTGGTAAGGCAACCATCGTGCCGGAGAGGTAAAAACGGGGTTTTCCGCGCTCGATACGGGCCGAGAGAAGATGAAGAAGATGCCCGCCCTGCGGTTCAAGCCGGAAAGGATGCATCCCCGCAATGGTAAAGCCTCTGGGAGTTTGCAGGTGTTGGGCCGGGGAGTCGTTGACGTGGGCACTTTTTTTACCATCCCGGCTAGAATCCTCCCCTGTCGCCTTTCTTCGGGAACTCCGCGAACTAGGCCTGAACTTTAACTAGCCACGCGGACAACTTGGAAACAACCATCCCCTGAATTCTTCGCGCCTTCAGATCCCTATCTAGGTTTGTGGCCCTTCCGCAGGCGTGGGTGATACGGAAAAACGGGCAGCACAACCTTTGGCATTTCCTTTGCTTTACCCTACAGGGCCCAAAGGGTTCTGCGTGGGCCGGCGGCAAGGCAGCTCGCCTGCAGGCATTCATCTGTGAAGAGGAACGAATGCCAGCCCTGGAGGCCGGGCCCACGTGCCGGAAAGTGTCCATTTTTAAGGAGCAGAGAGGCCATGTCACCTATCAATGAAGAGATCCATGCGCGCGTGGCGCGGTTGCTTGCGGAAGTACTGAACGCGGACGAAGACGACGTCACGCCGGGGGCAACGCTCCAGGGAGACCTGGGCGCCGAGTCGATCGACTTCATGGACATCATGTTCCGCCTGGAGCGGGAGTTCGATATCCGGGTCCAGGAGGACGAGCTATTCCCCGACTCGATCTTAAAGGATGAGCCCGCGTTCGTGCAGGACGGCCGGGTGACGGACCAGGGACTGGCCGAGCTGCGCTCGCGCCTGCCCCACATCGACCTCAGCGGCTTCGAGCGTGATCGGCGGCTCAGCGCCGTCACCGAGCTGTTCACGGTCGGCCTGGTAAGCCGTTACGTCGCTTGGGAACTCGGTCGTGGCGCCTAAGCCGGCCGGGACGGCCCCGAGTCCGTTTGGGTCATCGCCAGTTCCTCTCCCAGAAGCCGGTTCTAGTCATCGTGCGGTTCGTCGCCGGGAAAAGACGTTTATGAAATTCGCATTCTTGATCCACTACCTTTCGGACGAGACGCGCTCCCTGATGCAGCTCGACGGCGGCGGCCTCCTACGTAGTCACTGGGGCGTCAACATCCTGGAGTTCTGCTCCGGCCTCCACCAGACCATGGAAGCCTTCCGCCGCAGTAAGGGAGCTGGCGACGAGTCTGCCGCGCGCTTCGTCGATGAGATGTCTGGCCTGATGTCAAAAACCGGAGCGCGGGCCGAGGGACGGCTTTACGAGATCCCAATGACCGGCCACGAAATCCTCCAGGATCCGCACCGGGCCCTCGGCCTCATGGAGAAGGCGGTGGACGCCGCAGCCGCCTGGGGCGCTCGGATTGTGGGCCTCGGGTCGATGACCGGCATTGTCGGCAGTCACGGGGCGTACCTTGCCGAACGCGGCCCCATTCCCGTCACCACGGGCAACAGCTTGACCGTCTACGCCGCCCTTCAAAACCTGTACAACGCCTGCGAAGAGGCGGGTATCGATCTCGGCCGCGAGACAGTCGCCGTCCTGGGCGTCCCCGGCAGCATTGCCACCGCGGCAGCCAAATTGCTGGCCCCGCGGTGCCGCGACCTTCTGCTGGTCGCGCGCCGTTCGTCATCGCGCGCCACCCGCCTGGCCATTCAGCTCGGCGGCAAGCTCCTCCTCGAAATCCCGCCCGCCCTGGCCCAGGCCCGCGTCGTGCTGTCGGCCACTTCCACCGGACATTGTCTCGACCAGCGGCGCCTGCGCCCCGGGGCCCTCGTTGTGGACGTGGCTGTTCCTACCGACGTTCAAGGGATGGAAGCGATCCGGGATGACGCCCTTATCTTTTCCGGCGGCCTGGCGAAGGTGCCGGAGACGATGCCGCGCGACTCGATGTTTCTCGGCTTCTACCAGGGGACTGTGCCCTGCTGCCTCGGCGAGACGATGGTGCTGGCCCTGGAAAATCGCGCCGAGTGCTTCTCCATCGGCCGTGATCTCGAGCTTGACAAAATCCAGGAGGTCGGCGTCCTGGCGCGGGGGCACGGCTTCGACTTCACGAACCTCTTCTCCTTCGGCCTCCCTATCGAACCAGGCGTCCTGGTCCGCTACCGCAAGGCCGTGAGGCGGCGGCCCGCGCCAAAGGAGGACCATTCCGTGACCTCCAACGGCAACGGGGCCAAAAGCTGGTACCGCCCTGACCCGCCGCGCAAGCCGGATGTCCCAAACGTGCGGGCCCTGGCCGATCGCGCCGCCACACGCATCGCGCGGCACGTCAATCCGGTGCTGCTTGGCGTGGCCGGCAAGGGTGGCCTTGTCAAGACGTTTGTGCGCGGCAAGGGAATGGAGATGTGGGACGTCGATGGCCGCTCGTACCTCGATTTCGTCGCCGGCTTCGGCTCGATGAACCTCGGTCACAATCATCCCGCCGTGGTGAGTGCCGTGGCCGCGGCGCTGGAGCAGCAGGCGCCCGGCTTCGCTCAGTCGGCTGTCAACCCACTGGCGGCGGCCCTTGCCGAGCAGCTCGTCGAGATCACGCCGCAGGGTCTGGAAATGGTCTTCTTCTGCAACAGCGGTAGCGAGGCGGTCGAAGCGGCGCTCAAGCTGGCGCGGGCCGCCACCGGCCGAGCCAAGCTGCTCCACTGCGAGCGGTCCTACCACGGCAAGTCACTCGGCGCGCTGTCCGTCACCGGAAACCCCAACTATCAGCGCCCGTTCGGGCCCCTGTTGACTGGCTGCGCGGCAGTTCCCTTCGGCGACCTCGACGCCCTCGAACGCGCCGTGGCGACGCGACGCTTCGCCGCCTTTGTCGTCGAGCCGATCCAGGGCGAGGGCGGGATGAACGTGCCGCCGGAAGGCTACCTGCGAGAGGCACAGCGGCTTTGTCGGGCGGCCGGGACGCTGCTGGTGGTGGACGAGGTGCAGACCGGCCTCGGGCGCACCGGGGCGCTGTTCGCCGTGGACCACGAGGGGGTCGAGCCGGACGTGATGACATTGGCCAAGTCGTTGGGCGGCGGCCTGGTCCCGCTCGGGGCCATGCTGGCGCGGCGCGACCTGTGGATGAAGGCATACGGCACGGTGCAGACGTTCGCCCTTCACAGCAGCACCTTCGGCGGCGGCAGCCTCGCCTGTGCTGCCGGCCTGGCGGCGCTCCGAGCGCTCCAGGATGAGGGCCTGGTCGAGAATGCGCGGGCGCGAGGCCGTCAGCTTTACGTGGGCCTGGCGGAGCTGAGCCGGCGGTGCCCCCTGGCGCGCGAAGTCCGTGGCCAGGGGCTGATGCTTGGGCTAGAGTTCAACCCCATGCCGCGGACGATGGTGAAGCACTTCAAAGGCATGGACGCCTCTGGGTCGACCGCGTTCCAGGTGCCGGACCTCGATGGCTTGATCCACTCAATCCCTGGGCTTTACGTGATGCAAACCTTGTTGCAAGGGCACGGCATCTATACTCAAGTGACGCGCTCCAACCCGCGCGTGCTCCGCATCCAGCCGCCGCTGACCGTCACTGAGGAGCAGGCGGCCCACTTCCTCGACGCGCTGGAAGAGACATGTTCGGAGCTGGCGTTCCTGAATGACGTCGCCGACCGCGTGCTGAGCAAGTGCGTCGGCACACATCAAGGCGAGCCGACCGGCAACGGTCAGGCTCCCCATTGCAGCTCTCTTCAAGCCGGGTAGCTCCAGCCGGGGCAATGGATCTTTTAGAGCCTGTGGCATAATTAACGATTGCTTCCACAAAGAATCCATTGGGCCTTATGGCATCTCTGGGGTTCCAATGGGCTTCATGGCGTCTCGTGGGGCCGCCTAACCGATATTGAATGTGGGCGCTATTGCAGCTTGATCCTGTGGCTCAAGGGCTACCCTGTGGCTCAGGTGTCCCTGGTCCAGAGGGTCATCGCTTGAGCCAGAGGGTTATGCTTTTCGCTTCCTTTTAACGTCTTTTGATGGCTATTTCCCAAAAGAAAGCAACCGTCCTCGCTTAACGATCCGGCTGGCATTCCTCCCGTTGGCGACTAAATTTGCTTGCCGGTCTTTATTGGGACTAACGGCGGGTTGCGAGAAGCGAAACAACTTAATGCGATGGCCATTTAGCTGGCGAAAAGGGGCCTTACCCCGTTCCCGCGGGGGAAGCCCTCTGCCGCCGGGCTTGTCTCCTGTTCTGCCCTCCGCCGGTCTGCGCCAGCATTACGGTGCGGCGGTCGAATACTCAATCTGAGCTTTACGATGCAGGTCGGCCAGAACGCGTTTCCTTTCCTTGGCGAAAATTTCGTTCCGCAGCTTGTCGCGAATGATGGTCTGAGCCTTTTCGTCGAAAGGTAATTGGCCGGCGTGAGTTCGTTTCACCAGGCGGAAGATGTGATAGCCGTTTTCCATTTCGAGCAGCGGGCCGACCTCGCCGTCTTTCATGTTGAATAAGACGGTTTCCGCTTCCGGCGGCTGAATCTCGCCGCGTTTGGTTCCATACCCCTTGCCCTTGCGATAGATGCTATCGCCGTCATCGTATTTTGATAGCGGAGTGAAGTCCTGTCCTTGACGCAATTTGTCGGCGATCTGCTGAGCAAAGTAGCGTGCTTCGGCGCGGCTTGTGTGCTTGCTCGCATCGATAAAGATGTCCTGCCAATCCACGCTGTCGTCGACGTGGAATTGCTCCGGATGTTTTTGATAGTATTCGAGGATTTGGGGATGCGCGACCTGGTGTTCGATGGCGGGCAGAATCATGCTCCGTAGATACTCCTGAGCGATAAAGGAGCGTTCGACCTGGCGGCGCATGCCGTCCAGGGAGATTCCCTGGCGCTCCAATAGAACCTTGAAATCTTCCTGGGTTTTGATGCCGGTCTTTTGCATGTTTTCTTTCACCTGGCGGTCGAATTCCGCGGTAGCCGCCGTCTTGACCCGCTCGAGGTATTTCTTGCCCGTCTGACCGAGCTTGGCCAGGGCGTCTTGCATGAGCAGTTCCTGATCGACCAGGTTGCTCAAACTCAAGCTGAAGATCTCGGCCTGTTCGGCCGGAGTCTTGCCGATCAGCAAGGGGGCGCAAGCCTGGCGCAATTCTTCATCAAAGATAGGGCGATTGCCGACCATCACGCGAATACTGGCCACTTTCTTGGCGTTCGCCGCTTCACCAGTGCGCTCCGGTTGAAAGTCCAAATCGGCGACTTTCTTCTCCGGCTTTTGCGATCGGGTCAAGGGCGTCCCCGCCGCTGCCGGTTCCGGAGGTTGATAAGAATTATCCTGGCCAGAGGGCGTTAAGCCCCGGTCCGCGAAGGATCCGCAGCCTACAGAGCCGATTCCAAAACCGGCCAAGACCGCCGCAGCGAGGACCTGTTTTTTCATGACTATGGCCTGCCTCGGGCGTTCCCGTAAAAGACGCCCCGCATAAGTTGGAGACCCAATTGCTTGCGCGGCGGCACTATAGCGGTTCAAATAGTCGTTGCAAGATGACCTTGCGGGGCCGACGAGGCGGCAAATCAGGCTTTTGGTAAGTCAGATAAAATCCGTAAGTCCAGGCGAGATCAGGGAAAGGACTTCTCCTGTTAGGCGCGGATTAGTAGAATACCTTCTTCTCATTGCGCTAGTATTTGCAGTCACCAGACCGTGAAAGGAAAGTGATGGTAGCGATAATGCCTATCCTTGTCGGTGTCTGGTCGTGGGTGCCGCCTGTCTTGAATGTGCTGGTGATCATAACGAGCCTGTTCCTGGTTCTCTTGGTGCTGATTCAGCGCGGTAAAGGCGGTGGGCTTTCGGGGGCTTTCGGCGGGGCGGGTGGTTCGAGCGCTTTCGGCTCCAGGGCCGGCGACTTGTTTACGCGCATAACCATCATCGTCGCCGCGGTTTGGGTCTCCCTTATCATGATCTTAATCAAAGTCCTTCCCTCCGGCACAGGAGGCTGATGCCATTTTCATGCAGCGGGTGAGAATGGCCTTGATACCCCTTGAACTTTAATCCTCCCTGTCGTTGCCCCTCCTGAAGCGAGGTTGCTTTGCTATTGAGCATGACCGGTTTCGGCGAGGCCCGTTACCAAAGCGATCCTCTGAATATCGCCATCGAATTGCGTGCGGTCAACAACCGTTACCTGAAGGTCGCGCTCCGCGCCCCGGAACCCTATCATCTCATGGAAGCGGAGTTCGAGAAGTTCATACGCCGCGCCATTCGCCGAGGAACGATTCAGGTTCATTTATCCGTTCAGCGGCAATATGCCGCTCAGGATTTCCAGGTCAACGAGGTTGCCCTGCGCAGTTATTTCCAGCAACTTCGCGGCATTTGCCAAGAAATCGGCCTGCGCGAACGCGATGAAACGCTCTTGCCTCATCTGCTTGCCTTGCCCGGGGTCGTGGCTGAGCCGGCCAGCGCCACCCTAAACCTCGACGAGGAATGGCCGGTCATGGAAAAGGTCCTTGAGCAAGCGCTGGGCCGGCTTCAAGGGATGCGCCAAGAGGAAGGCCGAGCGATGGCCAAAGAGCTCCTGGCTCATCGGGAGCACATGAAGGTTCAACTGGACCAAATTCGGCAACGAACTTCCGAAGTCGTGACCACTCATCGCGACCGCCTTCTTGAACGGGTTCGCACCCTGGTAGCGGACTTTGAGGTGCGTCTCACGGCGGACGATCTTATCAAGGAAGTGTCAATCTTTGCCGAACGTAGCGATATTGCCGAGGAGGTGGTGCGGTTGGCCAGCCACCTGGACCAATTCCTGGACATTATCAGCGAACCGGAAAGCGCGGGCCGTAAATTGGAGTTTCTAACACAGGAAATGTTCCGGGAGGCTAATACGATCGGTTCCAAGGCGAGCGATGTGGAAATCTCGCGCCGGGTCGTGGAGATTAAGGGGACGCTCGAAAAAGTTCGCGAGTTGGTTCAGAATATCGAATAGAGGCGCCCGGCGGCCCTGCGGGCGTGCTTATCGTGACTTCGGGTCTTATTTTGACCCCTCTTCCTTGTGCTCTGGGGAGAGGGCTTGGATGAGGCGACAAGCCCATGCAGAGACATAGCCCCTTTCCCATAAGTATAGCGGAAAGGGTTTGCCAACAAGGAAAGGCGCGCCGCTACTCTGACCTTTCCAGTTGTCTCTGGCCCACCGGAGGTGTTTTTCTTATTCTGGAAGGTTGATGGCCAAAGGTCCGCTGATCATCTTGTCCGGTCCGAGCGGCAGCGGCAAATCCACGATAGTCGCCGAAGTGTTGCGCCGCAGCACCCTACCCTTGCGCCTGTCAATATCGGCGACGACACGTGCGCCTAGACCGAACGAACAGAGCGGCGTTCACTACTTCTTCTGGTCAAAGGAGAAGTTTCTCGAAGAGGTGCAAAAAGGCGCCTTCCTGGAACGGGCCGAGGTCCACGGACATTGTTATGGCACCCTGTTGAGCGAAGTGGAGCGGCACCGTGAGTTGGAGACTGGCGTTCTTCTGGATATCGATGTGCAAGGCGCTCGCCAGGTCCGACAGCGCTTTCCCGAGGCGGTCACGGTTTTCTTGAAGACCTCCTCGTGGGAAGCCTACGAGCGGCGCATCCGCCGCCGGGGCACGGATGATGAGACCGCCATTTTGCGGCGCCTGGCCACCGCCCGCCGTGAATTAGCCTGCATCGCGGAATATCAGTATATCGTGATCAATGACGATGATGACTTGGAAGCCGCGGTCAACCAGTTGTTGGAGATCGTGCGGCTTTCCTTTCTCAAGGAGTAATCATGCTCGATGATCTGAAGGAAGAGGCCATTGTGAATAAGGTGGGCGGCCGTTTCAAGCTGTCTACGCTCATTCAGAAACGCATGGTCATGCTTAATACCGGGGCCCGGCCCTTGGTGGACGTTCGCGGCGGGGACAAGCTGTCCACCGTGGTGCAGGAGATTCTTCAGGACAAGATCTATCTTGATGCATCAGACGAGCTTCAGCTGCGCGGCGCCGGCTCCGGGGATATTGCCAGGCGGGCCATGATGGGCGACGTATCGTCCGACCTGTCCGGCGGCGACGATTAACCTGCACTATCGCTCGATCTTCTTTCGCTCCGCAGGCGTATTAATGACAAGCGCTATCGATCCACGCTCTACATGATTCAGCACCGGTGATTTCGCATGACCGATTCGACGCCTCCTTCAACGCGGGCCATTCCAGATTCGCTCCCTCGTGAGCCGGCTGTTGGTCCTTCCACACGCTCGGCGGGCGCGATAGGCGATGATGCATGCACTACCGCGGCCTATAAGCCTCTTTCCCTTTTGGCCGTGGCCGGAATCGCCTTGGCTATTCCCTACGCGCTGTTTGTCCTGGTCGGCGGGTTGACGGCTCTTTATACCGGTTCACCCTTTCTGCTCAGCGGAATCACGGTAATCGTTCCGCTTGCGGCGGCCATTTTATCCCTAGCGGCGTTGGTCCGGATCAATCGCTCCGAGGGCGTTTTGGGCGGCGGCCGCCTTGCCACGTGGGGACTGCGAATTAGCCTCCTCTTCGGGCTCGGTTACTGGGCCTATTTCACGGCGACTGTGCTTGCCGTGCGCCAGCAAGCCGATGAGGTTGGCCGTAACTGGTTGCAAAAGATCGTCAACGGCCGAATAAACTCGGCCTTTCTCATGGTGATCGACCCCAAGAACAAGCCGCCGCATGAAGATCCATCCAACCCCGATGACGATGCCCTTCGCAAGCAACTAGAGACGCGATTTGATTCTGGGAATCAATCTGATCCACGCGGCCTTCTGTCCCAGTTTCCTCAGCATGATCTCGTGCGCTTGCTGCGCTTAATGGGCAAGGACGTCAAAATAGAATTTGTGGGATCTACGGACTTTGAATACAAGGACGGCTACACGGTCGGGCTTCGTTATCGTCTGACGGGACCGGAAGGCGCGGTCAATGTCAAGATGGTCTTGCAAGGCGTGGACAACGAGGAAGACCCCGGTTCCGGCCGGCGTTGGTTTATCCGCTTGGAGCAAACCAGCCTCGATGGCCGGCCTGAATTCACGAGCGTCGGCGAACATAAATTGGTGGTTTGCCGGACCGCGAAGCTCTTTCTGCAAGAATGGCTGAAGACCCTTGGAGAAGGCCATTTCGATCGCGCTTTCCTGGACACACTCGACGCCAAAAACTATGACCAGGGCAAGGCCAGTTTGATTGAGGTCTTCGTGCCGCTCCTGGCGTCCGTTCCGCTTAGCCCCAGTTCGCCTTCAGCCACAATTGCATCCGGCTATGCCAATTACGTAGTCCACAAAGACTGGGAAAAACAGAATCTAGTCGGCTTTCCAGCCTTTGCCGAGGGAAGGCTGGTCCGCCCAGATCCGAAAGGCTTCTGGGCGCAGGACGATGATTTTCGCCAAATGATCTTGAAGGATGTGAAAGCCAGGTTTAAGCGTCCCGACGAGGATCTTTTGCCTCACCTCAAGGTCGATCAAAACTCCTTTCCTCACCTCACTGAGGAGGAAGGCAAGTATGTCCTCGAACTGGATGCAACATTTAGACTCATGTCGAAGCAAATAATGGTCGACGTCGTTTTCGTTGTGGAATGTGAAAAAGACGTGGGAGAAAACGGCAATCTGTATGTGTATAAACTGAATAGCTTTGATTTGCGTAGAGCCAAGAAGGTCGATTTAGCTTCATCAGGCACATTAAGGAAAATTCCGTTGACGCCGCCCAGCGGTCAAGCGCCTGAAGCGCCTGGCGCGCCTCCGCCGTGAAGCCCAATTTCAATCTGTAAATGAATAGCAATCACCCGCCTGCCTAGAGCCTAAGCCAGCGAGTCGTCTATTTGTCGGCTTTTTCATTGTTGGGCGGTTCCGGCTCTTTAACGAAGAAATTATACTGACCGAGCTTCTTGCGAACGGTTGCCCGATTGAGACCCAACCACTTGGCGGCCTGCCAGCGATTTCCCTGCACACGGTGCATCACCTCCTCCAGAAGGACCGGCTCGATAAGGCCCAATAAATCGGCATAGAGGTTGCTTGGAACTTGTCTGCCCCCGGCTTGCAGCCGGCTAGCCAACCACAGACGTACAACGGCCGCTAATTGCTCCTCCGGCTTCTGTCCCAGGGAAGTCACCGCGAAGGCCGGAAAATGCTCTGGAAGAATGGGGCCGCCGTGAGCGACGATGGCCGCATGTTCCAACGCATTGCGCAATTCTCGGACATTGCCAAACCAGGGCAATGAAGCCAGGTGCTCGAGCGTCTGAGACCCAAGCGGCCAGGCGCGCGGCTCGAACCGGCGTAGAAAATGCTCGGCGAGGAGCGGAAGGTCTGTGGGCCGGTCCCGAAGGGGAGGCAAGTGAATCTGGAACACGTTGAGACGAAAGAAGAGGTCATGGCGAAATTGGTTCTGAGCCACCAGCCCTGCCAGGTCCTGATGCGTCGCCGACAAGATGCGAATATCAAGGGGCTGAGGTTGATTCCCTCCGACCGGCAACACCTCATTATGTTCTAGAACGCGGAGAAGCTTGGCCTGGACCGCGAGAGGTATGTCGGCTAGCTCGTCGAGAAAGATCGTTCCGCCATTGGCCAGCGACAAAAGGCCAGGCCGGGCCTGGGCTGCCCCCGTGAACGCCCCCTTGGTGTGGCCAAAAAGCTCGCTTTCGACCAGGTGCGGATTCATGGCGGCGATATGGACAGGCAAGAAAGGGCGTTCGCGCCGTTTGCTATGGCGATGGATGGCGCGCGCGACCAATTCCTTGCCCGTTCCACTCTCCCCGGTAATAAGCACACACGCATCGTTGGGAGCGACCAGCGCGATGCGCTTGAAGACAATCTGCATGGCCGGGCTTCGGCCCACGATCTCTTCGGCCCCGGCCGCCTCGGCCGCATTCTCCTCCGGTCTCGCCGCGCGCGTTTTGCTTCGTCGCAGTGCTCGGTCGATTGACTCCAAGGCCTGACTTAGATCGAAGGGTTTCACCAAGTAATCGAATGCACCGCCCTCGACGGCTTGGACCGCGGTTTTTAGGTCGCCGAACGCCGTAATCACGATTACGGGCGCTTCACCTATTGAGGGCCTCAGTTTTATAAGGGCGGTGAGCCCGTCCATGCCCGGCAAACGCACATCCAGGATCACGGCATCCGGCTTTTTTTGGCGGGCCAGAACCAGCCCTTGCTCGGCCGAGGCAGCCGTGGCCACATTATGTCCCTCCTTTTCCAGCGCTTGCCGAAGGGTCCAGCAGACGGCCTCTTCGTCGTCGATAATCAGAAGATGACTCACGCTGACTGCTCCTCATTCGGCTGCTGGGTTGCCGGCAAGTTAATGACAAAACTCGTGTGCTCGCTGTTTCGCATCCAGACCAGGCTGCCGCCATGAGCCTCGGCGACCTGTCTGGCGACGGCCAGGCCTAAACCCACCCCCTCGGGTTTGCTGGTGACAAACACTTCAAACAAACGGCCGGCAATTTCGGGGGACGGCCCGGCGCCGGAGTCGGATATTACGATTTCAACAAACGAACCGGTGGCGGAACAGTGCGATGCCGGTTCAGGCGTTTTCGGTTCAATCAACCTCACCTGAAAAGCGACCCAGCCCCCGGGTCCGGCTGCTTCCATCGCATTGGTGAAGACGTTTAACAATAACTGAGCTAACTGATCCGGGTCTCCGTCTATAAGGAAATCCGCCGTCATAGGTTGCCGGCGCCAGTGGATGCCGGCATGGCGGCACTGTGGGCCCAGGAGACACTCAACGTCACGGACAAGGGTTGCTAGGGAACAGGTCTCGCGGCGAGGTGGGCCATTGTGCCCCAGGGCGAGGAACCGGCGAAGGTTGGCTTCCAGTAAAGAAAGCTGGCGGAGGGCGACCTGGAGTGCCTCACCGTTGGGCTGGGCGGTGCATTCGCGGGCATGAAGTTGAACGGCCAGGCGGGCGCCCGCGATGCCGTTCCGCAATTGATGGGCCAGTCCCCCGCTCAACTGGCCCAGCAAGCGGAGCCGTTCTGTCTTCTGCACCGTGTCCTGGAGCTGAGCGAGCTTGGCCGCCATGTCGTTGACCGAGAGGCCGAGGTCGCGCAACTCGTCCTGACGGCCAGGCAAAGGCATGGGGCTGAAATCGCCCTCCGCGATTTGACGCGTGCGCCGCTCCAATTGTTGAATGCGCCGGCCCAGGCGCTGACTGACCCCCAGAGCCAACGCCACGGACGCGACGCCGACAAAGCCTCCCAGCACGAGCGAAGGCCGAATCGCCTCCCAAAGCGCGTCTTGCCAAAGGCTTTCCGGGTAAAGGATGAAAAGCGTCTGAAAAGGTATTCCGCCGGGTTTAGCCCTTTTCGGTAAATGCAAATGGACTCCACTCGCCAAATACGTCTTACCATTGACGACGACGGGTCTGCCCAACTCCAGAGTCTGCCAGTCCATTTCTTCTGGGACCGGCTCCAGGGGCGGCTCGGGCTCATAATCCTCGGGGAACGAAGACACCCGCGCCCCCCGCGCCCCGATAAATAAAAGCTCCGCGCCGGAAAGGCCGTGAAGATACTTCAGCACGACGTCATTCAGCGGGATCTCGGCCTCATCCAATGTGCGGGCGATGTCGCGGACCTGATTCTCAATCTGCCGCCGCGCCCGTTGCGCGGAGGCCACCCCGGTCCAGGTGCTGATTCCAACCACACCGAGGAGCAAGGTTAAAAGCGGCAACATCAGCTGCATTCGAATGGGCCACCGCATGAGAAAATCAGCCTCAATAACGTTCTTCAGGCGCTATACAGCCTACTACAAAACCTCGAATAATTCGGCACCAACGCATCCATTCTCGGACGAAATGCCACGGGGGCGCTCCCTGCCAACTGAGGGCGTTCAAATGATTTCCTTCAATCTTTAGCGAATCTTTTCGGGAAATCTCTGCCGGCAAAATCCCTTATTACCGCAATCCGCAAACTTCGCTCTTTTGCAGTGAGGATAAAGGCTTCCGCCAACCGCCGATTGAAGGAACCCGGGGCGTTGACCGATAACATTCATCGGCCCGCGCCCCCGGTGCGTCAATGCTCCGCTTTGACCAGTTTTGATCGAGGTACCATGAGCCCTTCGCCTAGCCGGCGCGATATTCTGAAATCCGCCGCCATTGGCTGCCTCGCCGCGCTGCCGGGGACGGCGCCGCCTGTGTCCGCCCGGTTTCTCCGACACCGCTCCGACGACGGAACGATCTCCGGGCAAATGACAGGAGCCGAAGCGCTGGTGGAGGCTCTTCTCCGCGAGGGGACCGAATGCGTTTTCGGCATCCCCGGCGCGCAATCGAATGAACTGTGGGATTGCTTCAAGACCAAAGGACTCGATTATCTGCTGGTCACTCATGAGTTTTCGGCTTCCGCCATGGCCGATGGTTATGCGCGGAGCAAGGGCAAACCCGGCGTCGTGTGCGTGGTGCCCGGACCGGGACTGACCAACTCACTGACGGGAATCGCCGAGGCACTGCTCGATAGCGTGCCCCTGGTATGCCTGGTGTGCGACGTGGATCACCGGGCCAAAGCACATCCGTTTCAGGTTCATCAGCTTCCCCCCGTCGTCTTGCTCCAGCAAGTCGCCAAGACGGTTTACGCGGTGCAAAACGTCGCGGAGATTCCCGGTACGGTGCGCCAGGCGTTCGACTTGAGCGAGTCGGGAGAGCCGGGTCCGGTGGCGGTCGTGATTCCGTATCCCCTCTTCATTGCCACGCACCATTTTAACTCGCCGCCCCCTTTAAGCCCCGCCCTGTCCTTTGATGAACAAGCCGTTGCTCGGGCCATCGAGTTGTTGGCGAATCGCAAGTTGCGCGTCGGCATTTACGCCGGCGTGGGGTGCATGAATTACTCGGCGGCCCTGGCCGGGGCGGCGGAATTGCTCCAAGCGCCGGTCGCGACGAGCGTTTCGGGAAAGGGCTCGATTTCGGATAACCACCCTCTGGCGGTCGGCTGGGGTTATGGCCCGCAAGGGACGCGGACGGCGGAAGCCGCCTTCAAGGATGTCGATGTGGTTTTGGCCGTGGGCGTGCGTTTCAGCGAGGTGTCCACCGGCTATTATTCGATTCCGAAACATCGCCACGTCATTCACGTCGATGCCAACGCGGAAAATCTCGGACGGGTCATTAAAACCGACGTGTGCGTGCATGCGGATGCGGGTTTGTTTCTGGGGCGGTTGCAGGAATCTGGGGAACAACTCGTTCGCCCATGCAACGCCAAGCTGGCGGCCCGCATTGCCGGGCTTAAAAAGGAAGAGTACAAGAAGAATTGCCAGAAGTATCCCGGGTGCGGCAACGACCCGATGCTCTTCATCCTGGCGTTGCGCCGCTGCCTTCAACCGGACGCATTGTGCTTTGTCGACGTCACCCAATCGGAGCACTGGGCCGCGGAAGCTTTTTCCGCCTGGCAGCCGCGGACCGTGTTTAATCCCACCAACAATCAATCCATGGGCTGGTCGCTCAGCGCATCATTAGGGGCCCAACGGGTTCATCCGGGCCGGCAAGTCGTTACGATCACGGGCGATGGTTGTTTCCTGATGTCCGCCATGGAGCTATCCACGGCGGCGCGTGAGAGTCTTCCCGTCAAGTTCTTTGTTCTCGATGATCAGGCTTACCACTATATGCAGTCGCTTCAGAAATCCGCCTATTTGCGAACGACGGCCACGATTCTGGCCCGGCTGGATTATGCGGCACTCGCCAAGGGCTGGGGAGTGGATTATCAAGAGATCGGGCCGGGCGAGGATCTGGACGCCTCGATCAACGGCGTTCTTTGCCGGAAAGGCCCCGTGCTAACGCGCTTGGTCGTCGATTACGGCAAGCGACCGGTTCGCTGGATCGACGCGGTGCACAAGCGCTATGTGGATGGGTTGACAATCGATCAGAAAATGCGCTTCCTAGCCCGCATGGGAGCGCGAGCCATTCAGTACACCAAGCAGAACGATTGAGCGCTAGAATAAATTGTCACTTCAGCGGCTGATTCGAGTCGTCTTCCAGTCCATGGAGAAGGTCGCGCAGGTTGCCTTTTCTTGGAAGGCGAACCGGGTGGGTATGTTCGTCCACCAGTTCGACCCCTTCCACGATGACGTCGCTGTTCGCGGGCACGAGGCCTTCCTCTTCCTCTACCAAATCGGCGATAAACAAGTCCTCGGACTCGCGGAGCCGGCCGCGTTTGTGGGGTTCGGTGGGCTGGTTGCTGCTGACTGGGCTTTTGGCCTTCGGTTCCAGGGGCGTGCTGCGCTCGGGCGCGTCCACCTTGGTCTGTCCGGTCGCCATGGAAGGCTTGTAATCGACCATCATTGTGATGGGTCCGACTTGAATCTCGTCACCGGGCACGGCCTCTTCCTTGCCCTCGATAAAGTGACCGTTGAGCAACGTGCCATTAGCGCTGTCCAGATCGAGAACGATGAGCCGATCATTCTTAACGCGCAACACGCAATGCCGCCGGCTCACTTCACCCGAGGGGATGCGGAGACGGCAATCCTCATGCCGTCCGACCAGCGTGTCGCCTGGATCAAGACGGAGTATCCGGCGCTTGTTTCCGCCCGTATTGATGATGATGCGCATGGGCATGGCGGGCTCGAACTGGTTTTGCCGTCCGTGGCTCAAACAGGACAAGCCCGCGGAAGGCAATCCGCGGGCTTATCCCAGGTTTTCAAGTGACATCTTATTCCCAGCCGCCACTTATGGCTGCTGGGGACTGCCAGGAATGAGCGGGTTGCTCACGACCGGCGTATTGAGCACTCGGCCTACGGTGTTGAACGACGGCGACAGCGAGAGTCGTACATAGCGGCGGTCGCCGGAGATCACGGCCTGGGCCGAAAGATCGGCGCCGTTGCTGACGAACGAGTTCACCCGGTTTTGGCCCGCGAAGAAGCCGCCGCTGTTGGCCGCGCCGGAATCCGCGGGAGGTTGGCCTTCGCCTGTAGATTGGCCCGGTCCGCCCACGCCGCCGCCCATGTCGCCGGAGCCGAAGTTCGGCTCGGCCAGGTTGCGCAGTTTCCGGAAGATATCGGCCGTGGTCGACACCTTGGCCGAACTGGTCACCGCCGCCTGAGCGGCACGCGCCGGCACTTGAGCCAGGGCCGTCCGCCGGCCTTCATCCAGGAAGATCTTGATGGGCATTTTGTCCTTCAAGCTGATCGTCTCCACCCGAGTCCGCTCGCGCGGCGTGCCCTGGTATTGCACGATTTGAATCTGGACCTTGTCGCCCACCGGTTGCCCCCAGACGCGATCGACGGAGATCTCGTATTCTCCCGTGAATGCCTGGGCGGCATAATACGTTTCGCTATTCGTTTCCGTCAGGTTGTCGCCGATCAGAATGCCGCCGCCGACTGTCTGACGGTTGATGCACGAGCAAACGCTGCCCGAGGCCTCGTTGACCTTCAAGTCGAGGTCGGCAGTGCCGCCCCAACTTGCCTTAATGACCAGGTCGCGTTCTCGCGATTGATTGGCAGCCGCCTTGAGCCTGTCGGCCTCGGCGTTGCGCTGATCGGCAGTGAGAGACTTGGCCAGGCTATCCAGCTTGGCCTTGGCCTTGCTGTGAAGATCCTGGTTGCCCAGCGGCCAATCGCGAAGTAGCAAGTGTTGAGCGGCCCAGGTCATGCCGTTGGCATCCTTGGCGGCCTCGGCAAAATCGAGGGCGTCCGCATATGCCTGAGGCATGTTGGGTTCTAGCGAAGATGCGCGATGGCAGAACGCCAACGCATAATCGAACCGCTTCGATTCCGCCATGGCTTGCGAGGCCTTGAGGTAACCGCCGGCGTCAAGGGGTTGTAAATCGATCGCCGACAACTCGGCCCGTTCGATTTCCTCCTTTGAGGCTCCGGTTTCCTTCAAGGCAATGGCCAGGGCTTCGAAGATGTACGGTTCGACCAGAATGCCCTGCTTTAGATTGGCCTTGAGGAACTCGGCCGCGTGGTCGAACTTCTTATTTTCAACCAGGAAGTCGGCGGTTGCCAGGATCTTCCAGGGCTGATCGACGCCTTTAACGAGGGCATCCTTCCAATCGACCTCCTTGGGATTGAGCTGCGTTTCCAGGGCAGGTTTGTCCGCGCCGGGCTGGCCTTTATCGTTCTTGGCCAGCTTCGCCTCCTCCTTAGCATCGGGCTTGGCAATTCTGGCGCGCGGGTTTTCTTTATCCCTATTGGGAGCGATCACGATACGATCGCCGCGATCGTTGCCCCCCGGCGCCATGACGCCCTTGTCGTCCAGCGGCTTGACAGGCCGGCCGGCGGTTCGGGTGTGCATGGTAGAGGTGCCTTTGACGACTAAGGCCATGGCAGGCGGATAGAAGCCCAGATTATTGCCTTCCGGATTGGCGTCGGGTTCGTCTTCTTCACCGCGGCCCTGTCCGGGGAAGCGCGGGAGACCAATCCGGTCAAACGGAGAGAGGATTTGCCAATCCTTGGGCGTACCGACCACCTGGCGAATCAACTGGATCAAAACCCGGCTTTGATCGCCGCCTTGAATGCCGAACTGGCCGCCAAGGTTGCCGAACTGGCCGAGGGCGCCACCGCTAAGACCTACGTTGCCTCCACCGACGCCCAGGTTAATACCGCCGCCTTGAGCACCCAGGGCGCCGAGGTTGCCGCCGCCGAGGCCACCACCGCCCAATCCGGCACCACCGAGACCGCCGAGGCCGCCGAGGCCGGCGCCACCGAGACCGCCGAGGCCGCCGAGGCCGGCGCCACCGAGACCGCCGAGGCCGCCGAGGCCGCCGAGGCCAGCGCCACCGAGACCGCCCAAGCCGCCGAGGCCGGCGCCGCCGAGGCCCAGGCCGCCCAGACCGCCACCCAGACCGATGCCACCAAGCCCGCCCCCTAGGCCGCCGGCCAATCCGCCAACCGTTGCCGCAGCACCGGCCAGACCGAACGAGCCGCCAAAGCCAAAGAGCGTTGCCTGGTTATTCACGCTTTGCTGGTTGAACGAGTTCGGAATCGGAATCACCAAGTCCGCGACGGGATAAACCCGAACCGACTTCTCGGCCGCGGCAAACGCGTTGGTGGTGATTTCGATGGTGTCACGACGAATGATGTACGTGACCCCGCTTTGAGTGTTGATGCGGGATAGAACCTTGCGCAGCAACGTGGAGAGCGTCACTTTCGGCATGCGCGGCAGGGGTTTCTCCGCAATCGGCGCTGAAGCAGGATCTGGAGTGCCGCCATCGGCTTTGAAAGCGGGCTCGTTGATCTCGAAGGTAAGTTCATAACGATCCGCCAGCTGTTCGAGGAACTCGCCCAAGCTCGCCTTGGGATCATTCAGCCCTTCGAACTTGACGACCCGGTTGAGGGTGTCGCGCATTTCGAGCATGCGCTTGGGCGTTTCCGTTGTGAAGCCGCTGTTTTCGTATTTCTCCTTGCGCAGGGCCGTGATGGCCCTCCAGGTTGCCGCGGGCGGGAATTCGACCGGCGGCTCATCCGGGAACGGCACGTGCGAGCGTTCCACTTCAAGAAGGGTCGCCAGCCAGCGTTCCTGGCTTCGGCGTTCGATGTCGCGGACTTCGCGGAGGTTGTAGGCGATCAGGCTCGATCGATACGCGGCCGTGACTGCCACCGGCGGCCTTTGTCCTTGGTTGGCCAAGTCTTCACGAAGAATCTGGACGGCTTTATTGGCTTCCAGTTCGCGGCCCTGGTTCATCAGATTGTGGAACGCAGCCAGGCGTTCGCGAATCCGCTCTTGCAAAATGGTGGCCGCCTCTTCGACGGCCCGGCGGCTGGTCAACTGGGACAGAGCCTGCGCCCGCTCGGCCTGCTGACGCTTGACGATGACGCCTTGCGTATCGACATAGCGAAGGGCTTTCGTGATGCGGTCCTCGAAATCCTGGCGAGCCCGATCGGACAGATCGGGATTATTCCGAATGCCGTCGAGGGTGCGCTTGAGGGATTCGTGAGAGAGATCGGGATCGGAAGGCAACGTGCTGTTGGCTCGGCGAATGGAGTCATCCACCACGGCCTTGACGCGCTGATCCTCCGCCAATTGACGCCGCTTGACGTCTTCCAGTGGATCGGCCGGAGCATTGGGATCTTTTCTTGGCTCGTCCTGTTTGTTCATGGCCAGAACCAGTAAGTCCTGGCGTGTTCCATGGAAGAGTTGAGCAGCGGGCTTGTCGCTCGGCTTGCGTTTGATTTCAAACACATCGCCATTGCCGGCATTTTTGTCTTTGGAGCCGGGTTCCGATTGCTTGATAAGCGTGACCTGATCCTCGCCCTTGGGCGTCATTTGCTTGATCAGGTCTTCCTTGGAAAGCTTCTTGGCTTTGAGAATATCGACGAGCTTGGCGCCGGCCTTGGCTTCCTGATCTTCGGGGTCAAAGAGTTCGGCCTGCTTGAAGAGTTTCTGAGCGGCGTCGAGATTGTTTTGGTTCAAGGCTTCATCGGCCTGGGCCACCAATTCGAGCCGAGCCAGTTGATGTTGTTCAAAACTGCGATCCAGGACGCGTTCCGCGGCCAGCATGGCGGGGGCATCTTTTTCGCCGCGCCACTGGGAGACGATCTCGGTCAGGAAGAAGTTATCCTTCTCCGATTCCGGGAGCGCTTCCCTCTTGGCGTAGGCGTAGTTCTTGCCGCCCACGGTGCCCTTGATTTGGTAGCTGAGTTCTTCGGCCTTCTGGGTGTGGGCGACCAGCAAGGTCGAGGTATCGGCCCGGAGCGGAGGCAGCTTGGTGGGATAGTATTCCTGGACGGAGGAGGCAGGCAGTTCGATCTTCGTCGGATAGAGAACGGGGATTTCAACGGCCCGATGCAATTCCTTGACGACCGATTCGAAGCTCATGCCCGACTGCATGCGGATCGGAGCGCCACCAGTGGCGCTGGCCAGCGTGTGGATATTCTTGGGATCGAGCCGGCTACCCAGGGGGATGGGGTAGAAGGCGATCTCGCGCTGTACTAGGTCGTTGCAGAGCTTGCTGCGCGCGCCGGCCTGGTTTTCGTCGATGGTGCTGGCGCCGCTGCCCAGGTAAACGAGAACTTGCTGCCGGCCGGCTTTGTCTTCAAAGCTCGATGTCGCCTTGGACAGATTCTTAACCAGGTCGGTGGCGCCCGAGCCATATTCGTCCGCCAGGGCCTGGATGCCCTTGGCGGCTTGCTTGGGCCCCTGGAACCCCTTCGACAGGTCCTTGGCGTTGATATTGATGGTCCAAATGGCGACGCGATCATCCGGCGAGCAAGCCGCAACGATCTTGGCCGCGATCTCCTTGGCCATTGCCAGAGGCGCGCCGGCCTGGGTGGCCGTCGTGGAGACCGCAATCAAGTAATCGCGCGGTCGAGCTTCCACAGCCGGCAGCTCCGGCTTGATCTGGAGCGCGACGTAAGTATCGCCCTTGCGGTCGGTGTAGCGGACCACGGGATGGTCGGCAAACTTGGACACGGCCAAGCTCTCCGGCAAATCGCCGCCTCCCAGGCGCGATCCTAATTTGTCATCCACGGTTGAGCTTTTGGGGAAGTCACGCGAACGAGTCGGGTCTCCCCAGACGTGTGAGCAAGTGATTACGGCACCCAGCGCCAGAAACGCGCCTAAGGCCGTGAGCCGGCGGACAGCAGTCATCGTCCAAACCCCCTATCACGAAGTGAACTGAGTAGCCCTGCCTCGGAGCGCTCAGTTGAAAGACTTTGGTCTTTACTATCCTACCCTAGTATGTACTTATGTCGCCAGCAAAAATTCCCTAGCTAGCCCGACTTAGGGCGAACCGAAACCTACCTATGCCAGGCAAAACGGCTTTAGGGACTGTATCGGCCTGTTTACTTGCAATTATCATGTGTTCCGTAGCGTCAAAGTGCATCATTCGCATAGTGCCGTCAAAAAAGAAAACGCGGCCACCGGCAATGCTTGCGCTGTTTTTCCGCCGGATCCGGCGAGCGGGGGACGAAAGTCCCCCGTGGTTTTCACGCCGTGGTATTCACGGGGGACTTTCGTCCCCCGCTCGCCAGTCACGCGCGACTTTCGTCCCCCGCTCGCCAGGAACTAATTCGGATTGCTCAATCCCCGCAACCAAGGTATCTAAACGAACCTTGGAAATTCTGCACCATTTCTTGTCGTCGCACCTTGAATCCAAAATAGCCGCCAAAGTGCCCGCCACTCCGTGGCGGTAATCCGCCACGGAGTGGCGGGCTACTTTTCGAATAACGCAAGAAAGCGAGGTCCTTTGTGGAAGGGAGCTTTTTTGTCCATCCTTCCTCTTATGTAGATATGCCCTGTGAAATTGGGGAAGGAACCAAGATTTGGCACTTTTCCCATGTCATGCCCCACGTCAAGATCGGCAAACGGTGCATCCTGGGGCAAAACGTCCACGTGGCCAGCGAGGTCACGATTGGCAGCAACGTCAAAATCCAAAATAACGTCTCGCTTTACGGCGGCTGCGAAATTGAGGACGACGTCTTCCTGGGCCCTTCGTGCGTGTTCACCAACATTTCGACGCCGCGGAGCCAAGTCGTTCGCCGGCATCTTTATGAAAAGACCCTCGTTCGCCGCGGCGCGTCGATTGGCGCCAACGCCACCATCGTATGTGGTTCGGTTATCGGGCAATACGCCTTCATAGCCGCCGGCGCGGTGGTGACCAAGGATGTACCGGATTATGCTCTGATGATGGGCGTTCCGGCTCGCCAAGTGGGCTGGGTGAGCCGGCATGGTCGAAGGCTAGGCAAATCCGATCTCCAGGGGATCATGGTTTGCCCGGAGAGCGGCCTACGCTATCGAGAGGTGACACCGGGTTGTCTAAAGTGTTTGGATCTGGATGAAGCGCTGCCGCTGCCGGCTGCCGCTTAAGAATTGTGAGGGAAGGGCGCCATGACTGTTTTAGGAGTGGTAGGAGCAGGGAATTGGGGAAGCAACTGGGTCCGGACCCTGGCCGCGTTGCCTGATGTCGAGCTGCGCTGGTCTTGTGATCTGAATGCCCATTCGCTGGAGCGCGTTCGCCGGCAATTCCCTCATGTGAAGACGACTTCCAATCTCAACGACTTGCTCGACGACAAGGACCTCGAAGGCCTGGTCATTGCGACCATCGCACCGACTCATATTGAAATCGCCACCAAGGCTTTGGAAGCCGGCAAGCATGTCATGGTCGAAAAACCCATGACGTTGGTCACCGAAGACTCGGTCAAACTGGTACACCTGGCTCGGATGCGCGGCCGGATCTTGATGGTCGGCCATCTCCTCGAATATCACCCTGCCATTCTTTACATCAAAAACATGATCGACAGCGGCGAACTGGGCGAGATCTATTACATCTACTCTCAGCGCCTCAACCTGGGCACTGTCCGCAGTGACGAAAACGCCTGGTGGTCGCTGGCGCCGCACGATATTTCGGTGGCTTGCCGCTTGCTCAATGGCTGGCCTTTGTCGGTCCAGTGTCGCGGCCAAAACGTCTTGCAGCCGAATATCGCCGACGTCGTCTTTGCCACGCTGGAATTTCCACAAGGGCACATCGCTCACATGCACGTCAGCTGGCTCGACCCGCACAAGACGCGCAAGCTCACGGTCGTCGGCTCGAAGAAGATGGTCGTTTTCGACGATACCTTGCCTGCCTACAAGGTGACCGTTTACGACAAGGGCTTTCAGGTCAAGCAAAAGATCGACTCCTACGCCGACTGGATCAGCCTGCGCCAGGGCGACATTGTCATCCCGAAGATCGACACCGCCGAACCCCTCCAGCGCGAAGCCAAGCACTTCGCGGAGTGCATTCGCAAACAAACGCCGCCCGTATCCGGCGGCGAGTCCGGCATGCAGGTCGTCGCCGTGCTCGAACATGGCCAGCGCTCGCTCGATCGCCAAGGGGAAATGGTGGCCATTCCCTCGCTTGAGAGCTTTATGCCGAAAGGGGTGCGCTTGAGCGCGTGAATGGGCGGTCGGGATGCCTGAGTTCAGTGGAGGTGCAGCTAGGAAAGTGCAGTATGTTGATCGCGATGATAACCGTAGTTATTTCGTTTCGCCGGTAATATGACGGATTCGTTTCATTTCGTTTACATGATTCGTGCCAATGGGTTACGTCAAAACTAGTCGGTGTGTGAAATGAAATGAAACGTATTTTCCTACTGCCATTTTCAGGTTCGCCCTTGACCCACCACTGAGCGACTTTTATAAGCCCCGTTCATTCGTCGTAACTATGCCAATCCCCGAACCGGAACTTCGGGAATGGCCAGGCAACTCTCGGAAACAGAAGGAGGCAGCTCCCTTTCCGCCCTGCGCTCGTTGGCGGAACAGGCTGAACGTCCATGGACCATCCCACGATCTCCGTCCCCATGCTGGACCTCAAAGCCCAGTATCTCCAGGTCAAGGATGATATCGACGAGGCCATTGAACGCGTGATCGCATCGCAGCACTTCATCAACGGACCGGAAGTGGCGGTCTTGGAGAAAGAGCTTGCCTGCTATGGCCGGGTCAGGGATTGCATCGGCGTGTCCTCGGGTTCCGATGCCCTGCTCGTGGCCCTCATGGCGCTCGACATCAAGTACGGCGACGAAGTCATAACGACGCCTTACACGTTCTTTGCCACGGCCGGCGCTATCGTCCGGTTGGGCGCTCGGCCGGTCTTCGTGGACATCGACCCGGCTACCTTCAACATCAATCCGGAGTTGATCGAAGCCCGCGTAAGCAAGCGGACCAAGGCGATCATACCGGTGCACTTGTTCGGCCAATGCGCGGACATGGATCCCATTCTCGATATTGCCAAGCGCCATGGCCTCGCTGTCATCGAAGACGCCGCCCAGGCGATCGGCGCCGAATACAAGGGCCGCCGCGCCGGCTCGATGGGCACGATTGGCTGCTTCTCGTTTTTTCCTTCGAAAAACCTGGGGGCGTTCGGCGATGGCGGAGCGATCGTAACCAACGATTCGGCCCTGGCGGAAAAGATGCGTATCCTGCGTAACCACGGCTCGAATCCTAAGTACTATCACAAAATGGTGGGCGGCAACTTCCGTCTGGACACCATCCAGGCCGCGATCCTGCAAGTCAAGCTTCTTCGCTTGGACGGCTGGACGGCGCGCCGGCAACAAAACGCCGCGTTCTATGAGGCAGCCTTCGCCCGCGCCGGACTCCGTGGCAAGGTGCAAACTCCCAAGGCACAGCCGGGGCACATCTTCAACCAATATGTCGTCCGCGTCGAGGATCGCGAGGGAGCGAAGGACTATTTGAAGAAGCAGCAAATTGGCACGGAGGTGTATTATCCCGTGCCGATGCACTTGCAAGAATGCTTCGCCGATCTCGGCTACAAGAAAGGCGCGTTTCCGGAAAGCGAAAAAGCCGCCCAGACTTCATTGGCCCTGCCGATCTATCCGGAGTTGACCGCCGCGCAGAAGCAGAGAGTCGTTGATTCCATAACCGCCTATTACCACCAGGCGGGCTCCATGAAACGAGCGCAAGCCGCCTAATTTCCGCCAACCTACAGCGAAATGATCTCCCAAGCCGCAAGGGCCAGCGCTGAGATACCCCGGCGCTGGCGCTTGCGGCTTATATGATAAGTCCATGACTCGCAAGAGATTGCTGATGGCCAGCCCTAATTACTGGGACTCCCCATTCCAGGTGGGCAGCCATCATTTGGCGCGCGGCTTCGTCCGCGCCGGCTGGGAAGTGGCTTACCTTGCCGATCCCATTTCACCCTGGCACATTTTCAATGGATTGAATTCCGACCTCCGCAAGCGCTTCGCCAGCTTTTGGAGCGGGGGCGGTGCGACCTGCGAAAACAGGCTTTGGGCCTATGTGCCCGGCAGCTTCATCACGCCGCATAACAAACCTTTCCTGCGAACCGAGTATGTTGCCCGACATTGGCATAATTGGACCGTGCCAAACGTTGTCTCCCTCGTTCGCGGCAAGGGCTTCGGACATGTGGATCTGCTCTACATTGATAGTCTCTGCCAATCCTTTTGGCTCGACGCGCTCGAATACAAACAGGCTGTCTATCGGGTTGCCGACTATAACCCTCATCTTGAGAAGTACACGCCGGCCGCGCAAAGGCTCGAACGAGAGATGGCCCGGCGAGTCGATCTGGTGATTTACCCTTCGCAGAATCTGCAAAGTTATGCGGAGGAACTAGGCGCCCGCCGAAGCTTTTGTCTGCCAAACGGCGTCGACTTCGAGCATTTCGCTTCGAACCCCCTGCCCTCGCCTCCTGAGTATCAGCGCCTGCGCCGGCCCATCGCGGTCTATGTGGGGGTAATGCCGTTTTGGTTCCATTTTGAGTGGGTTCGCCAGGCGGCGCGAGCTTTACCGGAAGTAGCGTTTGTGCTGATCGGTCCGGATGATCTGGCCCGCCAAGAGTTCAAAGGGCAAGAAAATATCCACTTGCTCGGCTTGAAAGACTACGCGGCGCTGCCGGCTTACTTGCAGCATGCTCAAGTCGGCTTGATGCCATTTGCCTTTGAAAAGAATCCGGCCGGCGTTGGGGTGCTCAATCCGCAAAAGTTCTATGCCTATTTGGCCTGCGGACTACCGGTCGTTTCCGCGGATTGGCAGGAAATTCGCCGGCTGGGAGGACCGGCCCGCTTGTGCACGACGGCGGAGCAATTCATCGATGCGCTTCGAGGCGCCCTGGCTGAACCGGGAGACCCCAACGTTTATCGCCGCTACGCGGCCGGGTTTGACTGGAAGTTGCGCATTCCGATGCTCTTATACGCCCTGAGCGACATTCAAATGCAGCAAGAGGTGATGAAACAGACCGGTTGATGCATTTGGATGGTCCCAATCAATATGCTTTCCATTTCTTTCCACGGGGGGTCAGGCGAAATGGAAAGAACCAAATGCCCGCCTACCTCGGAGGGCGGAAATCCGCCGTCTCCCCTGACGCCGGCCCTCTGAGAACGAATCAACTAATTAAAATCGTTTGGGCTTGAGGGGTCGATCTAGCCGAATTATACTTTCGGCTCCATCGGTACAAACCGACCCGGGGTTAATCCAGGAAGGATAGAGCCGGGACTCCAATGAGGGGGTCTGGGCAGGTTACACCAAGGAAGGGACCCGAGCATGTCGCAGCCAGCCAAACGGCTCGTTAGCACCATTCCCGACGCTTTGCCCATCCCCAAGGGGCCACCCAGCCCGCAACTTCGGATTCACAAAGGCTTTATCGAAACCGCCGAGCGCGTGCGCGTCCTGATGCAGAAGATTGTGGATCGCACGGCGGTCGTCGGCATGGTCGGGCTCGGCTATGTCGGTCTGCCATTCGCGGTGGAAAAAGCCAAAGTCGGCTATCGAGTCATCGGGATCGACCAGAATCCGCATCGCGCGGGCATGATCAACCGCGGCGAGAACTATATTCCGGACGTCAAGGACGAGGAACTCCGCGATCTGGTCAAGCGCAAGAAGCTGGAAGCGGTCACCGACTTCTCATCGGTGCCGGACATGGATGTGGTCGTCATTGCCGTGCCCACGCCGCTCACCAAAAACCTGATCCCCGACCTTCAGTTCGTGGAAAACGTCACTCGCGAGATCGCCCGCTACCTCCGGCCCGGGCAACTCATCAGCCTCGAATCGACCACCTATCCAGGCACCACTGATGAAGTGATGCTGACGATACTGGAAACATCCGGCCTCAAGGTGGAACGGGACTTCTTCCTGGCCCACTCCCCAGAACGCGTCGATCCCGGCAATAAGCGTTACACCACCAAGAACACGACCAAAGTGGTCGGCGGCGTCGGCACGGAGTCGCAAAAAGTGGCCGTTGCGTTTTATTCGCAGACCATCGAGCACGTCGTGCCGGTGTCGAGTTCCAAGGCGGCCGAAATGGTCAAGGTGTTCGAGAACACTTTCCGGGCAGTTAACATCGCACTGGTCAACGAGCTGGCCATGCTCGCCGACCGCATGAACCTCAATGTCTGGGAGATACTGGACGCGGCGTTTACCAAGCCATTCGGCATCATGCCCTTTTATCCGGGACCGGGCGTTGGCGGCCATTGCATTCCACTCGATCCCCACTATCTGGAGTGGAAGGCCAAGGAGTTTAATTTCAACACGCACTTCATTGCCTTGGCCGGGGAAATCAACCGCCGCATGCCCGAGTTCGTGCGCGAAAAAGCGATCCGCCTGCTCAACCAGTTGGGCGTCGCTCCGTCCAAGTCCAAAATCCTGGCGCTCGGCGTATCTTACAAAAAAGATGTTGGCGACTATCGCGAGTCGCCGGCGATCTCGGTCATCAAGCTCCTCAAAAAAGAGGGGGCCGACGTCGTCTACCACGATCCGTATGTGCCGCAATTCGACGAACATGATTTGGCGATGGAAAGCGTGCCGTTAACCGAAAAACTGATCAAAGAATGCGATCTGGTTATTGTCACGAGCGATCACAGCACCGTCGATTACAACACGGTCGTTGAGAAGGCGACCCACATTCTCGACACGCGTAACGCTTTGAAACACATCACAAATCGAGAAAAGATCACGCTGCTATAACGTACTTGAGTCCGGAGCGCCAGCAAGCGGTTTTCATTCCCTCAGCTGGCGCTTCGGGCTCATCTTTTGGGATACCTCTTTGTGTGGAATTGCGGGAATCGTCGGCAAACAGACGGGAATGGAAGCAGGCGTCCTCGCTCAAGGCTTTCTTCGCCGGCTCGCTCATCGCGGCCCCGATGACCACGGTTGGCTAACTCTCTCCAAGAATAAAATCCGGCGAGGTCGCGGCCCTCTCCCAGCCGAGGAGGCCGAGGTCCTGCTCCTCCACCTCCGCCTCTCGATCCTTGATCTTTCCGAGGCCGGTTGGCAACCAATGACCACGGCCGATGGCCGTTTTTCCATCGTTTTCAACGGCGAAATCTACAACTACCTTGAACTCAGAGCCGAGTTGGTAAAGCTCGGCCACCAATTTCAATCTCAATCCGATACCGAAGTCCTCCTGCACGCCTTCAGCGAATGGGGCCCCGCCTGCTTGCCGCGCCTCGTCGGCATGTTCGCATTCGCCCTGCTTGATTTATTAGAGCGCCGGTTATTCCTTGTTCGAGATTTCTTTGGCATCAAGCCCCTTTATTACACCAATCGGCACGGCGTATTCGCCTTCGCCTCGGAGATTAAAGCTCTCCTGGAACTGCCAGGAATTCAGCGCACGGCAAACCCCCATCGAGTGTTTGACTATCTGCGCTGGGGCCGGACCGATCATGGCAACGAAACGCTCCTATCGGACATCAGGCAGGTTCCCGCCGCCCATTTTCTGGAGTTGTCCCTGGATAGTTCCGGCGAGTCTCGTTTGCAGCGCTTCTGGCGATTGGATACGAGCCAGCGGATTACTCTGTCTCTCAAGGAAGCGGCTGCCAAGCTGCGCGATTTATTTCTCGAAAACATTCGGCTGCATCTACGCAGCGATGTGCCCGTGGGAGCGGCTCTCTCCGGCGGCATTGACTCTTCCGCGATCGTGGCCGCCATGCGGCTCGTTGAGCCAAATCTGGATCTTCACACGATCAGTTACATTGCCGATGATCCGGCATTGAGCGAGGACTGCTGGGTTGACCTCGCCGGTTCGAAAGCGCGGGCAATCGTCCACAAGGTCAAAGCCGCGCCCGATGAAATGATGGACGACCTAGATCACCTGATAGCCCAGCAGGATGAGCCCTTTGGCGGCACGAGCATATATGCCCAGTATCGCGTGTTCCGTCAGGCTAGGGAGTCAGGCATCACCGTGATGCTTGACGGCCAAGGAGCCGATGAAATGCTGGCCGGTTATCGTCCTTTTCTCGCTTCGCGAATGGTTTCCCTTGTTAGGCAGGGACAATCGAGCAAAGCTGTTCGCCTCCTCGCCAACGCGGGCCGATTGCCGGGGCGACGGGCAACCACCCAATTGCTAATGGAGGCCGCTTCTCACCTGATCCAGCCGGAATGGCAGTCGCTCGCTAGACGATTTTTGGGAAAACAAATTATCGCGCCCTGGCAAAACGGCAATTGGTTTCGAAATCACGGCGTCTTAGTGGAACCGTCGACCTTTTATTCCACAAGCAAGAAAGAGGAATTATTACGCGAGCATTTGCGCCAGAGCCTGGAAGAGACTAGCCTGCCAATGCTGTTGCGCTATGAAGACCGCAACTCAATGGCCCACTCCATCGAAAGCCGAGTTCCTTTCTTGACTCCGAACATAGTGAGCTTCGTTCTCAGCCTCCCCGAGGAATATCTCCTTGCTTCCGATGGGACCAGCAAGAATGTATTTCGTCTTGCCATGCGCGGAATCGTTCCCGATGCGATTCTCGACCGACGAGACAAGATAGGTTTCGCCACCCCCGAGCGCCACTGGCTGGGCGTCTTACGGCCCTGGGTTGAAAAAACTCTTATAAGTGAAACGGCCCGGCAAATCCCGGCGATTAACGCGCCTGCCATGATGCAGGATTGGAAATGTGTTTCAGAAGGGAAGAAAGCGTTTGACTTCCGAATCTGGCGCTGGGTCAATTTCATTCGATGGGTTGAACACAACCAAGTATCTTTTGACGACAGCTCGTCATTAGTCCTCGCCTCCAACCAATCGGCTAGCGTCACGTTCCGCTCCAGATTGCCACTTTCCGCTTAGCTGTCCTGCCTTGACCCTTCTCATCTTGGTTTGCTAGACTTGCCCGGCTGGTACATTCATTCCAGAACGAGCCTGGACACGCATCTCGATTGACAATCTCTGATCCCAATGCCTCCGTATCCGCAAATTGGCTATTTTGCCCGATCCACCTCGCTATGGCGGGCTTTTTGAAATTGATCGAATGCGGGAAAGAAACAGACAACGAGAGGCGTTTCGATGGGCGGATATCTGATATCGGTTTGGCGCTGTCGGTATTTCTGGCTGTCGCTGGTCAAAATGGATCTGCGCAACCGCTATCGGCGATCGGTTCTGGGCGTCGGCTGGTCTCTTTTGCATCCGCTTATCATGACGGCCATAATGTGTACGGTGTTTCAACGCATCCTCCATGCCCCGATGCCGGACTATCTGATCAAGGTCTTGGCCGGCCTGGCTTGCTGGAACTTCATCCTTTCGACCACGGTTCAGGGCTGTCAGTGCCTCTATCAGGGCGAGGTCTACATACGCCAATATCCAGCCCCCGCGGCGATTTACCCCTTGCGAACGGCGCTAGGCGCGTTGATTCATTTTTTATTAGCGTTATGCGTCGTTATTGGAGTCACCTGGTATTTCAAAGGCTTCGATAATTGGCTGGTTTTGCCTTCCCTGATCCCAGCTATTTTGCTTCTCTTCATGTTAGGTTGGTCTTTGGCCGTCCTAACTGGGTTTTCGAATGTTTACTTCAAGGACACACAGCATTTGTGCGACCTTGGCTTTCAGATACTCTTTTATGCAACGCCAATTATCTATGAACCAAGCGATCTCGGTGGCGGCCTGCTGTCGAGGTTGGTTCAGTGCAATCCTCTCGTGCCGGTATTGAAGCTGTTTAGAGACCCGATCCTCGATGGACGATTGCCCGATCCGAGCACTCTGGGAGTTGCCAGCCTTGCGGTATCGCTGCTTGCCGCACTTGCCGCCTTGCCTTTGTGGAGACTGCAGAAGACGTTCATTTTCCGTATGTAGATAGGCGCAATGAGGAATGCCCCACGGAAGAGAGAATTCATGGCCTGCATCGAGTTGGATCGGTTGAGCCTTACTTTTCGAATCAAACAGCAGGGCCGGAGGTCCTTGAAGGACTTGCTTGTCCGGCAGATATTTCAGGGTTTTCGTAGCCCCGTCACAAAAATCCGCGCGCTTCAGGACATTAACCTGCAGATCGGCGAGGGCGAGCGCGTTGGCATACTTGGACACAACGGCGCCGGAAAAAGTACGCTCCTTAAGGTCTTGGCGGGGATCTATCCCCCTTCGCGCGGCCGGCGTCTGGTCCAAGGACAGATCAGTTCTTTATTCGACATCGCTTTGGGATTCGAGGATGAAGAAACGGGCTGGGAGAACATTTCCTATCGAGGATTCCTCCAAGGTGAGACGCCGCGCAGCATTCGTTCCAAAATGCCGGCTATCGCGGATTTCAGCGAACTGGGTGACTTCCTTAACATGCCCGTGAGATACTATTCCGCAGGCATGCGAATTCGCTTGGCCTTTGCGATTGCAACCGCCATCGAACCGGAGATCCTTTTAGTAGATGAGGTGCTAAGCGTCGGCGACCTAGCTTTTCAGCACAAGGCCCGTCAACGTATGCGTGAGATGATGGCGAAGGCCCGCCTCATCGTTGTAGTCAGCCACGATCTCGAATCATTGGCCAACCTCTGTGACCGGTGCATTTGGATGGACCATGGCCGAATTCACCGGGAAGGCGCTGTCCAGGAGATGATTGCCACGTATTCCGCTTCCGTTGAAAGCAACCGAAATACCGCAGCCTGAGGAGTCGGCGTTGAAGGGGCCATTGCGTTTCATTCCGTATTTGCGTCCCATGGTTTGGGGCGGACGTCGCCTGGGAGACAAGTTGGGAAAGCGCCTGCCGACACAAGATGTCTACGGCGAATCCTGGGAAATCAGCGATCATGCTCAGCACCGCAGCATGGTGGCTTCTGGGCCATTGGCGGGGCAGTCCCTGCGGCAGTTGATGGAAAAGCGAGGGGAGGACCTCCTCGGTAAGGACGTTGTCGCTTGCACAACCTTTCCGTGGCTAATCAAGTTCTTGGATGCCCGTGATTGGTTATCAGTCCAGGTCCATCCTGACGATGTATCGGTCAAGCGCCTATGGCCCGGTGAAAGCGGCAAAACGGAGGCGTGGTTTGTCCTGGATGCTGAACCGGGAAGCCGGATTTACGCCGGGCTTTTGCCGGGCGTCGATGAGCAGGCATTACGCAAGGCCCTGGCCGGCGGCGCTATAGCCGAATGTTTGCATCAATTTCAGCCCAGCGCCGGCGACTGCCTGTTTCTGCCGGCGGGGACCGTACACGCCGTTGGCGGCGGCGTCCTGATGGCCGAGGTGCAACAGACAAGTGACGCAACCTTCCGTCTCTTTGATTGGAATAGAAAGGACTCTCAAGGTCGTTCGCGCACGCTTCATATTGAGCAAGCCCTGGAATGCATCGATTGGCGGCTCGGTCCAGTCCACCCAATAAAGGCGCCGATCTTCTCTCAGAGCAGTCAACGTGATTCACCGTACTGTCGTCAATCTCTGGTTAACTGTCCGTATTTTGAACTGGAGTTTCTAGAAACTAGCGAACCAATGCCTTTGGGTGGCTCCGGCCGGATGCAAGTCTTGTTAGCCGTGCAAGGTAAAGGAAGTCTGGAAACTTCCGAAGGAACAGAAGAATTGGTCGCCGGTCAAACGCTGCTTTTGCCTGCCGATATGCCGACCGTTTGGTGCAAGCCCAACCCGACGCTGGCGATATTGCAAAGTTCACCACCCTGAGATCACATCTTGGATTGCTTCGATCTTACGAATGCCGACCTGACCGGCGTTCTCAGGCGCAAGTTGCCAAAGCCCGTCGGCAGGGACGTACCCCGTGTGAACGTTGTAAGGGCCTTCTAGCTTAAAAGGGTGAGTCTTAGAAACTGTTGCAAAATCAACCACCCACCCTCTACCCTGTGGCTCAACTGGTGCGGGTCCAGAGGGTCGGTGCCTGACCCTCAGGGTCAAAAGGTGGTCCAGAGGGTCCAGCTGTAAAACCATGAGGTCATCTGACATCCAAAGAGCGCAACTGCGCTTACCGTCCAACCCACCCTGGTGCCCCGTTTTGTTGGTCCAGAGGGTGGTAAGGTGGTCCACAGGGTAGCCCTTGAGCCACAGGGGCAAGCTGCATACAGAGCTAATTAACTGGGAGGCCTAGAAGAGGAAGCTCTCGGCTATGCGTGTGGTCGTCAATCATCTCCTGGCCTCAGGCCGCAAGACCGGCGTCGGCCACTATACGGCCGAGCTTCTTCGGTGCCTGAACGCTCGGCCCGCCGAGGTCGAAGTGGAAGTTTTTCCACGGCCATGGATGCAGAAGCTGCGCAAAACATGGGGACGCTTTCGGTCGGCAATGGCGCGCCGGAGCAATGGTGGCGGCCATGGAAAAAGCAGTCCATCGCCTCTTCGCAACAAAGCTCTTGCTTATCTCCGCTCGTTTGGTCAAGCCTGGATGGCGCGTCACTTTCAGTCACAGTGCCGCTCCGGGGGATATGATCTCTACCACGAAACCAATTATATTCCGTTGCCCTGTGACGTTCCGACAGTGACGACGATTTACGATCTGTCCGTGCTGCTGCACCCCGAATGGCACCCGGCCGATCGCGTGCGCTTCTACGAGCAACAATTCCCGAAAGGGCTTGCCCAGTGCCGGCATGTACTGGCGATTTCCGAAGCGTGCCGGCAAGAAGTAATCCATGTTTTGCAAGTCCCACCGGATCGCGTGACTCGGACTTATTTGGGCATCCGGCCCAGCTTTCAACCACTATCGGAGGAAATAGTTCGCCCCATTTTGAACCGATTGGGTTTACCGGACCAGTATCTCCTTTACATCGGTACCATTGAGCCTCGCAAAAACATCTTGCGCTTGCTGCAAGCCTATTGTGCGTTGCCGTCGACGGTACGCAACCGTTGCCCACTCGTTCTGGCCGGCGGATGGGGTTGGAACTCGGAACTCGTGGCGGAGTTCTATTCTCGCGAGGCTCGCCATCGAGGAGTTTGGCTAATTGGTTATGTTCGAGAACGCCATTTGGCCGCCTTGTATAACGGCGCTAGAGCGCTGGTCTATCCGTCTCATTACGAAGGCTTTGGTTTGCCGCCGCTGGAGATGATGGCCTGCGGAGGCGCGGTGCTAGCTTCCACCGCCGAAGCGCTTGTTGAAATCGTGGGCGGCCAGGCTCACTTGATTGATCCTGAAGACGTTGACGGCTGGAGGGACGCCATGTTTCGCGTCATTAAAGAGAACGACTGGCGCCAACTCTTGCGAAACGGCGCTAGGGAGTTGGCAAAGCCGTATACCTGGGAGCGGTGCGCGGCAGAGACATTGCGAGTGTACCGATCAGTGATCCGCGAACAAGGCCGACAGCCGCTCCCCCGTTTACGCGCAGCCGGTTAACTCTCATTTCTGTTTGAACAAGTGGCAACCACATTTCAAACCTGATACTTTCTACTGGGTTGCAGTGGTAAGGTGGCCGCTGAGTCTGTAGTGTTCTGGGCCAAGAAAGCGTGCATGGAAAATCCTTTGCCGTCCTCCTGAGAATTACATGAGCCCCAGGGAAAGCCGCAGGTCAATCGTAACCAGGTCCGCTCGGAGCTGGCTAGCGCTCCTCGGGTTGATACTCGGAGGTTGCGGAGGCGCTAGCAGTCAGCCGGAAGTTGTCTGGGGCCGTCATGGCGTCCAGCCAGGCGATTTCGTTAAACCCCGGGCGGCCGCCATCGACGGGGACGACAATCTTTACATTGTTGACTTCACGGCTCGTATTCAAGTTTTCGATCGCGACGGACATTATCTCAATCGGTGCTGGAGAACACCCGACTACCGCAACGGCCGGCCCAGCGGCCTAAGCATGGACAGGGACGGCAACCTGATCGTCAGCGACTCGCACTATCACTGTGTTCGGATCTATACCCCGTATCCGCAAGAACTCCGAGAGATTCGCACCATTGGAGGCGAAGCAGGCACGGCGCCTGGACAGTTGGGATACGTCAGTGACACGGTTCAGGACCAAGACGGAAATTACTACATCGCGGAGTTCGGCGAGAACCAGCGCATCAGCAAATTTGATCGTGAGGGCCGGTTTCTGAAGTTCTGGGGCGAACCGGGCATTGAACCGGGTCAATTTTCGCGTGTTCGGGCTTTGGCGCTTGGTCCGGACGGGAACCTTTACCTTGCCGACTCGGGAAATCATCGTATTCAGGTCTATTCGCTCGAAGGGAACTTAATCGCCTGCTGGGGCGAACCGGGAGAGGGTCCGGGCGAACTCAAGTATCCTTATGACCTGGCCTTCAATCAGCACGGCGACCTTTACGTCATTGAATACGGCAACCATCGCGTGCAAAAATTCACGAAGGAGGGGAAGTCACTGGGCTGCTGGGGTGGGCCGGGAAGCAAACCAGGACAGTTCCACGAACCTTGGGCGCTGGTTATCGATAGTAAGGGCAGAGTCCATGTAATCGACAGCTTGAACCACCGTGTGCAACGAATTGCCTTTTAGCAAAAATTGGGCGCGCGGGGGCCGTAAGCCCTCTGATTACATGACAAAATCAGGAGGCTTACGCCCGCCGCTCGCCGCCTTTAAGAGAGCGGCATGAGTCGGGCGGTAGATTTCCTGTCCACTAACTGGTTCGCAGCCTTCCTGGTTATCCTTGCGCTTCTGCTCATTGCAATCATTTCTGCGCTCGGCTATTCGCGAAAGCGACCCGTGTTCGGCTGGCTTGTACTCTCATTGTTCATGGGTTTGCTTGGTGCAGGTGGCTTGCTGCTGCCGGCTGATTGGGCCGCCCTGCTCGGCCTGGGCGCGGTGTTGGTCTTATTTGGAATGGTCGTGGCGCTTCTGTTGACCACTCGGTGGTGGACGTTATTGGCCTGGACAACTTTGGCGGTAGGTCTTCTGAGCCTGGGGGGAATTGGAACCGAGAAAGCCGGAGAGTTTTTTGCCGGCACGGGTCAACGTCTATTGAGCTTGCGGCCCGTCCAACCGTGGTGGCTGTTGCTTCTGCTGGTGCTTCCGGTACTGGTATGGATCAGCTTTCGAAGCTTGGCGGGATTGGGTCCGTTGCGGCGGTGGGTCGTTCTGGGTCTGCGCTGCCTGCTGGTCACGCTGGTTGTGCTGGCCCTTGCCGAAATGCGGCTGCAACATGAAAGCGATAGCGTCACGGTTCTCTTTGTCGTTGATCGTTCTCTAAGCGTGCCCGAAGAGTGGGAAATTGATTCCAAGGCGCCAGGTGGCAGAGTCGATCAGCGCTGGGATCGAATCAAGAAGTTCATCAATGAATCCGTCGAAAAGCGCGGGCCCGATCACAAAAATGACAAGGCCGGCGTCATCGTGTTCGGGCGGCAACCGCGTCTCGAACTCCCTCCCGCTATGGTCCCGACGCTGAATTTCAACGAAGTCGCCAGTCCGGTCGACGGCAACTACACCGATATCGCGGCCGCCATCAAGCTCGCCTTGGCCTCGTTTCCGGAAGGTTCGGCCAAGCGTCTGGTCCTTATCAGCGATGGCAATGAAAACCTCGGCGATGCGCTCGAACAGGCCCGCTTGGCCAAGCTCAACCACGCACAGATTGATGTGGTTCCTCTTGCAGCCGGGCTGCACAACGAAAATGAAGTGCTGGTTGAAGGGGTGTCCGCGCCCTCGTTGATTGAGCAAGGTTCGCAACTGTCGATCACTGTGCGCATCCGCAGTTTCAATCCAAACACCGTTGTTGGCCGGCTTATCGTCCGCCAGATCTGCGAAGGGGTGGCGGCACAGCTGGTAAACATCCCTGAACAGAAGCTTAATCCTGGATTAAACTCACTGCCCTTTAAGCATGCCGTGACCAATCAAGAAAAGTCCTACACTTACGAGGCCGAGTTCCAACCCAAGGAAGTTCGAAATGACCGAGGCGAGGTGATTGTCCGCGGGTTACCGGGCAGCCGGCCGCAAAACAAGCGAGCGTCGACTCATGTCGTGGCTCGCGGCCAACGGAGGATATTGCTTGTTGAACAGAAGGAGGGGGACCACCAATTTCTCGTGGATCAGCTTCTTACTGCCGCCAACGGCAAGTTCAGGATCGACACGATCGCCGCCGAGAGCTTGCCCAAGGACAAAGATAAGCTTGGCATCCTCCTGAGTAACTTCGATAGTGTCCTTCTCGCCAATCTGCCGGCCGAGGCTCTGTCGGAAGAACAGCAAGAAATGATTCGGAGCAATACATACGATCAGGGTTGCGGCCTGGTGATGATAGGCGGGCCCGAAAGTTACGGCGCCGGCGGCTGGCAGGGAACGGCGGTTGAAAAAGCATTGCCAGTCGACTCCGAAATAAAATCACTCAAGGTGGAGGGCAAGGGCGGCTTGGTCCTTATCATGCACGCCTCGGAAATGGCTCAAGGCAATTTCTGGCAAAAGAAGATTGCCAAACTGGCCATTGAAAAGCTTGGGCCGCACGACGAGGTTGGAATCCTCCATTTCGATTGGGGCGCGATGAAATGGCACATCGAATTACAAGAAATCGGCGACAAACGCGGCGCCCTCATGGCACAGGTTGATTCCTTATTGCCCGGTGACATGCCTGATTTTGATCCCGGTCTCAAGATGGCTCACAAGGCGCTAATCGATCCGGACCGAGCCTTGGCTTCCAAGCATGTTATCGTCATTAGCGATGGAGATCCGGTGCAAGCTGACCCGACTATTTTGCCGCGCATGAAACGGGATGGCGTCACTGTAAGCACAGTCGGCGTTGCAACGCATGGGGCAGCCCTTGATCAGGCTCTTGCGAGGATTGCACGTGCTACGGGAGGACGTCCTTACCTGCCAAAAAATGCCAACGAGTTGCCGGCGATTTACACCAAAGAAACCCGGCTCGTAAGCCAGTCCTTCCTTTATGAGAACAAAAGGGGCTTTAGACCTGCCTTGATGTACCGAACCGGCCCTACCGAAAAACTGTCCGATCTTCCCCCCCTTTTCGGCTTTGTCCGCACCACGCCCAAGTCCTCGCCTTCGGTCGATATTTCGATCAAGTCACCCTTCTTCGCCGACCAGGACTACCCCATCCTGGCATATTGGCACTACGGGCTCGGCAAGGCAGTGGCCTTTACGAGCGACGCCTGCGAGCACTTGCTTCCTGAAAATAAGCGAGTCTATTGGGCGGCCGACTGGGCTCGGTCGCAGATGTACACCAAGTTTTGGGAACAGGTAATCGACTGGTCGCTGCGTGCCGTGGAGAGCAAACGCTTGACCATGACCAGCCAATATCGCGATGGCAAGGTGAAGGTAATCGTCGATGCGCGTGACCAGAACAATCAGCCCATCATTGATCTCAACCTGCGCGGAGGGGTAACGGCGCCAAATCTGAAGACTACCAAGGAAAACACCCAAACCGTTCGCTTCCGCCAGACCAACAGCGGCAGCTACGAGGCCGAATTCAAGGCGGAGGAGGCGGGTTCCTACTTCATTAACGCCCAAGCCACCAGGCTGGTCAAAAAAACGAAGGATGGCAAATCCGTGCTCGATAAGGACGGCAAGGAGATCTTTGTCGAGGATGGATTCGACAGCGTTCGCGCCGGGGTGACTATCCCTTATTCTCAAGAATTCGCGGTCATGGAGAGCAACACGCAATTACTGGAAGCCTTATGCCGAGAAACCAACGGCACTACTTACATGGATAACTCGACGGACCTTGCCGAAGCGGCCTCTTCGCGGGAAGTGTTTCGCCGGGGACTGGAGCCCTTTCGAAGTTCTCAATCGATTTGGCAATGGCTCCTTTTTCTCGCATGCATTGTTTTGTTCGTCGACGTGGCGGCTCGGCGCATTGCCATCGAACCAAGCTGGGTAGCCTCCAAAGCACGGAGAACATGGGATCATCTACGCGGTCGCACGGTCGAGGTGGCCCATGTGCCCCAATTTCTGGAGCGCTTGCGAAACCGAAAGGCGGAGGTTGAAGAAAGTCTTGCAAAATCAAAAGCCACCGTGCGGTTTGATGGCGGTGATAAGCAAGTGACAACCCCTCCTGGAGCTAGCGACATGCTTGCGCCGCCAAATCAGCATACTGCACCTTCTCAGGGCACTAAACCAGGCATCGCTCCTGAAACAGAACAAGAATCAGAAGACTATGCTAGCCGGCTCCTAAGAGCCAAGAAACGCGTATGGAAAGACCACCAAAAAGATCAATAATTCAATATCCCCTCTTAGCCGCTGACTGCGGCGACGAACAACGAACAACTAACAGAAATAATCGGACCAATCCATGTCGTCATCCTTATCGATGCAGCAGCAGGTAAACGAATTTCGTCAAGCGTACGATCGCGTTCTGAGGGAGATTGGCAAAGTTATCGTTGGACACACTGATATCGTCCATGGCGTCATGACCTGCCTGTTTGTCGGCGGCCATGCCTTGCTGGAGGGCGTTCCGGGTTTGGGGAAAACGCTTCTTGTGCGAACGCTCAGTCAAGTGCTTGATTTAAATTTCAACCGCGTTCAATTTACGCCGGACTTGATGCCTTCGGACATTATTGGCACGAACTTGATTACAGAGACGCCGGACGGGAATCGGATCTTTAGCTTTCAGCGGGGCCCAATCTTCGCTCAAATTGTTCTAGCCGACGAAATCAATCGGGCAACGCCCAAGACGCAATCCGCTTTGCTGGAAGCGATGCAAGAACACAGCGTCACGGTCGGCGGCACCCTCCACAAGCTTCAGGAACCGTTTTTTGTGATGGCGACCCAAAACCCCATCGAGCAAGAGGGCACTTACCCGTTGCCTGAAGCCCAACTGGATCGCTTTTTTTTCAAGTTGATGCTTAATTACTCAGGCCGCGAGGAAATGGCCACAATACTCGACCGCACCACGCGCGGCGATTGGCCCAAAGCGGAAAAGGTAATGGATGGGGCGGAAATCCAGCGCTGGCAACAATTGGTCCGTGAGGTGCTCATCGCGCCTCCCGTGCAAGACTATGCGATTCGCCTGGTTCTGGCGACCCATCCCCAGGGGGAATTCGCTATTGCGGAGACGAACAAATACATTCGCTGCGGAGCTAGCCCCCGCGGGGCTCAAGCCATCGTTCTTGCGTCGAAGGTGCGAGCGCTTCTTGAAGGGCGATACAATGTGGGTTTCGATGATATACGCCGTGTTTTCCTGCCGGCGCTTCGGCATCGCATCTTGCTCAACTTTGAGGCCCAGGCCGAGAATATTCCTTCAGACGATGTCTTGGCTCAGGTGTTGAAGGAAGTAAAGGAAAAGTCGCAAGATGGGGTGGGCGCGGCTCGTGTGCAATATCAGCCCGGTTTATAGAAAGCGCACCTGATTCGGCAATTCTGCTCGAGTTTTCTATGGTTGTCGATATCCGGAATTGATCTAAACAAATGCCAGAAACCCAGGCTTCCGCTCTGTTGGACCCGCAATTCCTGCTCCGGCTTGAACAACTGGAGCTGGTGTCACGGAAAATCTTCATGGGGCGCATGAAGGGGGAGCGGCGCAGTAAGAAGAAAGGGCAAAGCTCGGAGTTCGCCGATTACCGAAATTACGTGGTCGGGGATGATCTGCGTTTTCTCGATTGGAATTTGTATGCACGCCTGGACAAATTGTTCCTGCGGCTGTTCATGGAAGAGGAAGACCTCCACTTCTACATTCTTATCGACAATAGTCTGTCCATGGATTTCGGCAAGCCGACCAAGTTGCATTACGCCAAACAAGTGGCCGCCGCGCTGGGGTTTATCGGCCTTGTTAATCTCGACCGAGTAGTGGTTGAGGCCTTCAACGAGCGCCTGACACAGACCCTGCCTGCCGTGCGCGGGCGCCGCAGCCTCTGGCGGCTCATGGATTTCTTGCAAAAGATTGAACCTGCAGGGCCGAGCGATCTGCGAAAAGCATTGCGAACCTTCAGCCTCAAGTGCAGCGGCAAAGGCATCGTCGTGCTCTTGAGCGATCTGATGGACAAGGGAGGCTATGAGGAAGCTCTCCGTTACTTGGTTGCCAGGCAACTAGACATATACGTTATTCAAATCCTTTCGCAAGAAGAAATTGAACCGGAGATCGTGGGGGATCTGCAACTTGTTGACGTCGAGGATGAGGACATCGCGGAAATTACAGTCAGCGGTCCACTGCTCAAGCGGTACAAGCAGAACCTAGCCGCCTACCGCGCCTCTCTACACGAATTCTGCGCCCGTCGCGGTGTAACTTATCTCTTCACCAGCAATCAGGTACCGTTTGAGCGATTGGTGCTAAGTTATCTGAGGCAAAGAGGATTGGTGAGGTAGTTCATTGTTCGTTGTTAGTGGTTTGTTGCAAAAACATTAGCAACGAACAACGAACAACGAACAACGAACAACGAACAAATGCTAAAGACACTGGCAAGAATTTGGTTCCCCCTTTGCCTTGCCGGGCTGCTGCTGTTCGCTTTGCCAGGCGCTGTACTGTTGGCGTTGAACTTGGCGGACTCAAGTGGGCCTGTCAATCATTGGCTGGAAAGCAATCTCAGCCTGACCTATCATCCAGCCGTTCCGGGCTGGGCGGCGGTAGTGCTTCTCCTGTTGCCGCCATTGATCGCGCTGCTCTATTTTCTCAAGCTCAAGCGCAAACCGCTTCAGGTGCCAAGCACCTTCCTCTGGCGCAAGAGTATTGAAGATTTGCATGTCAACAGCCTGTTTCAATGGTTACGCGATAACCTACTTCTGTTGCTGCAGATTCTGACAGTCTTGGTTCTGGTTTATGCGGTTATGGCCTTTCAACGGCATGCGCGGGCGGGGTCGGGGCGTCATTACATCCTCATGATTGACAATTCGGCCAGCATGTCGGTCACGGATGTGGCGCCCAATCGCTTGGAGCAGGCCAAGCAAGAGGCACTCAACGAAATTGACGCCTACACAGACGACGACTTTGGCATGGTGCTCGTCTTCAATTCGGCGGCTGAGATTCTGCAGTCCTACACCAACGATCGCAACCTGCTTCGTTTGGCCGTACGTGACATCGATCTGACCCATCGCCCGACACGGATCAGCGAGGCTTTGACCCTGGCCGATAGCTTGGCTAACCCACAACGGTCGACCGACGATAACGCCGTACGTCCAGCAGGCGAGGAAGCAGGCAAGGAACGCACCTACGTCACTAACGAAGGAATACCAACGGAGGTGCATCTCTTCTCCGATGGTCGCTTTGCCGATGTGCCCGACTTTTCACTGGGCAATCTCAACTTGCAGTTTCATAGCATCGGCCAATCGGGCGCCGACGGCGTGGATAATGTCGGTCTCGTCACCTTGAATGCCATCCGCGACATCAAGGACCCCAGTTCGCTGCAAGTCCTGGCGACCGTACAGAACTTTCGTCGCCAAAAGGCCGAGGTTCGCGTTCGGCTGGAAGTGCTCGTCAACGGCAAGTTGAAGGATATTTACGATCAGCCTTCCAACTCGACGCTTGCCGTGAATGAGCGTATTCCGCCGGCTGTCGAAGGGGATAAAGATGAGTCCGGCGCTCAGGACAATCCGGGTGAAGCGTCGGTCAGTTTTCAAGTGCGCGACCTGGACGACCGGGCCGATACGGTGTTGCATGCCTACCTTCTCGATCATCACGATCATTTTGCCGACGACGATCAAGCATGGCTGGTCGTCGGCATCATTCGCAAGGCCAGAGTTTTGATCGTTGGCAAACCCAATAAACCGGTCCGCGATTTCTTCGAACAAGAGGCAACGCAGAAAGTGGCGTCGGTAACCTATTTGTCTCCAGACGAACTCAAGGACGAAAAGGCTTATCTGCGTCCGGCGCGTGAAGGGGCATTCGACCTGGTCATGTTTGATCGTTGCCGGCCCGAGAAAGAAAGAGATTTACCGTTAGCCAACACGCTCTTCATCGACGCTCTACCGCCTCCGTGGAGAAAAGAGGACATGCCACGAAAGGAAAACGTCAAGGTAATCGGCGGCAACACCAAGCACCCGCTGATGCAATATCTGACAACTCTACACGATATTCACATCGGCGAGTACTTTCGATTTGATCTGAAAGACCCGCGCGTCCCGGCGCAGACGCCTCGTCTTTTGGAAGCCGACCGCGACACGGCCCTGCTCTTTACTTTGCCGCGGGCCTCCTTCACCGACGTCATCATGGCCTTTCCCTTGATCACCGACCAGGACGACTGGAACACCGATTGGGTAAAGCAAATCAGTTTCCCGCTTTTTCTTCGCAACCTCCTCTATTACCTGGGCAATGTCACCGACGCGGCCGGCGAAGAAACGGTGCAGCCGGGCCAAGTTAAGACGTTGCGGCCCGATACGGCGGCTCGCAAAATCGAGGTCATGAATCCAAGTGGCAACAAGGATACACTCGAGCGAGGTAATCGGCCGGATTTTCTCTATGGCAAGACGGAGCAACTGGGGATTTACCAAGTGCGGGCGGACGCGAGCGAGGTACGGAGCTTCGCGGTGAATTTGCTCGACGCGGAGGAGAGCAACATTGAGCCGCGCGGACAGTTTCGCATTGGCGCCACGAACATAACGCCGGGAGAAATCCGCGGTCAGCCGCGCGACCTGTGGCATTGGATTGCCCTGGCGGCTCTCGTTTTAATACTCTTAGAGTGGTACGTCTACAACCGCCGCATCTTCATTTGATGAGCCAGCCATGGAACGTCCTGCCGAACCGCGCCGATCTGGCGTAAGCGCCGTTCTGGAATCACGCGAGCCGAATCGCCGGTCGTTTCTTGATTACCGCGGCTTCATCAAGAATCATTACGATGGCTTGCCAGGCGCTTTGACGAGGGTCACTGGGCTGGTCACTGGCCATGAGGCGCTGGCCGGGCGTTTGATCCGGCCCGACGCTTTTGACGTGCGCGGCTGCAAGCGCATCCTCGACGCCGGCTGCGGCAACGGCCGCTACTCGAAATTCCTCCTGCGCTGGGCCGATGCGGATGCCGTCATCACCGCATTTGATTTGTCGCCGCGCATGCTCATGCGCGCTCGGAAAAGCCTCAAGTCGGACCGTGTCGGTCATGTGCAAGCGGACCTGACGCGTTTGCCCTATGGCGATGCGGCATTTGATGCGGTGGTCTGCGGCTGGGTCATCGAGCACCTGCCCGATCCGCGCCCGGGCTTACGCGAATTGGCCCGCGTCTTGACGCCGGGCGGCAAACTGTTGCTCATGGCTACGGAAGATACGCTAACGGGCGCCGTATGCAGCCGCCTGTGGCATTGCCGGACCTACAATCGGGAGGCCCTCCGGCAGGCTTGCCAGGAATGTGGTCTGAGCTGGCAGCGCGAGCACTGGTTTTCACCGCTCCATGCCCGTCTGCGCTTGGGAGGCATTCTCGTGGAACTCCGCCGCCAGTAACGCCTTGCCTCACCCTGTGCCATTTCGTTTCTCTCGTGTTAATTCGTTTCTGGTTGCCGTCACTGATAGGGAAACGATCTTTATTTCCTCTCGTGCTCAAGCTCTGCTTGAGCACGCACTTTCCCGAAGCTCTGCTTCGGCATTTGCCAGGACAATGAATCGCACCTGCACCGTTGCGGCCTAGCGAAGCGGAAGTGCATGCCCAAGCAAAGCTTGGGCACGAGGTCCTTCCCATCATCACGACTACTTGCCGGCCTGCGAATCCTTGACGTCATAGCACCACAGCACGCCTAGGTCGCGGAGGTAGAGCCGGCCGTTGGCGACCACGGGATAGGCCCAGGCCTGGGACATGCCGCGTTTGGGCTGATCGGGCGGAGAGAAGCGGCCCTTTTCGTGGTAGGCTTCCGGCGTCACCTCGACCAAGGCAACCTCGCCCTTTTCGCCATGGAGATAGAGGCGGCCATCGGCACAGCAGATCGAGCCGGGCCCCACGCTCTTGTCTTGCCATTTCACTTTGCCCGTCGTGAATTCGACGCACTGCAATCCTTTGCCGCTGGTGCCATACAGGTGGTCATCGAGCAGCACGGCCCCGCCAATGCTGGTGGGCAGGTCTTTATTGAAGTACACCGGCTCCGCTTCCACTTTGTCCTGCTCGGCTTTCAGTTTGACAAGACCGGCGCCGCCCCTCCCCGAGCTGCTGTATACGTAGTCTCCATGCACCACGGGCGTGGGAATGTTAGCCGGGCTGTTTTCCGCCGTCTTGCCGTAACGCCAGAGAAACTTGCCGGTCTTCGCGTCGACGCCCACGACGCCCTTTTGCAGGAACTGAACATATTCCTTGACCCCGCCGACATCCGTCACGGTAACCGAAGCATAGGCGGCCTCGTCTCCGCCCGGCACCTCGGATTTCCAGATCACTTCGCCAGTGTTCTTGTTGAGCGCGACGAGCGTCGCCTTGGCGCCGCCCGGCGTGCACACCAACACTTCGCCGTCAACGAGCGGCGATTCGGAGTAGGCCCAATTGCCGGGCTTGCCTTCGAAATCCGTCTTGAGGTTTTTCCGCCAGCGGATTTTGCCCTTGTCGCGCTCCAGACAGACCAGGTCGCCGTCGGAGGCGAGACAATAGAGGGCGTCGCCGTCCACCGTCGGCGTGGAGCGCGTGCCTGGGTATTGCGGTCCCTTGTTCTTGCCGACCTTGCCGATCTTGACCGACCAGACTTCCTTGCCGTCCTTTATGTCGAGAGCGATGGCAAACTCGTCGTCGTCGCGGTTGCTCTCCAGGTAGATGCGGTCGTCCACAATGGCGGGGGTCGAATAGCCGCTGCCGATGTCCTTGAGCTGCCAGACCAGTTTTGGTCCATCCTTGGGCCATTCCTTGAGCAACCCGGTCTCCTTGGAGATGCCGTTCCGCTCCGGCCCGCGCCACTGCGGCCAATCGGCGGCAGCGCCAACCAGGGAGAAGACGGCCAGTCCAAAGGCGACGAGAAATAGCCACCGCGTTTTCATGCTGCACCCCTTTACAACCGGTTGCACAACCCGATAGGCGGACGCTGCAGGGTAAGAATACTTGAGAACGCTTCAGAGCCCAAACAAATAAGCCGTTGAAGCTACAAAGACGCCCATTAAAGGATTATGAATTTATGAGTCTGCGGGCTTGGTCCGCTCGATGCTGCCCCTGCTGTGGAGATGCAATCCAATTATTGAGTTTGCTGATGGACATGGTACCCTTCGACCCTGTGGCTCAGGTGCCGCTGGTCCAGAGGGTCGTCACTGGAGCCACAGGGTTTGATTTAATACCCATTGGAGTTTTCGCGCCCGCTCTGAAAATACGTTGAAATGCATTGAACCCCACCCCCCTGATGCCGCTCCATTGAGCGTATTTGAGGGTCAATGACGCTGCCTTCCCACTCAAGGTCGCCTAGTGGTGCAAGACAAAAGGGTCATCACCTGACTCTCGGCGCCAAAAGGTGTTCAAGGAGCTTGCCATTTGGTTCTCTCCATTTCGCCTGACCCCCTGTGGAAAGAAATGGAAAGCATTTGAGGTTTTAGAGCGGCTCAAAAGGGCCAAGAAGCAAGCAAAAGCCGCGCAACTCGTACCCGAACTCTGTTCGGGTACGCATCTCCGCGAAACTCTGTTTCGCGTTAAGAGTGCAGCGCGGGACGCGAAACGGAGTTTCGTTGGAGCGGGTTCCCAAACGGGAGTTTGGGAACCAGGAAAAATCCCCATCGCGCGTTCATTTTGGTTCCCTTTACCTAGACTGTCTTAAAGACGCTCATCAAAATAGGCTGCTCATTTATATAGGGCGGACTTTGTACTAACCTCAAAACTCTCACCCCCTGACCCCTCTCCCGGAGTACCGGGAGAGGGGAGTTATTGGCGCCATCACATGGGCGAAAAACGCCGGCGAGTATCGGATTGGCTTACGACGGCGCCGCCGGTCGCCTTCGCTTTGTACGCCATGTTGGCCGGGTTTGCGACTTACTTTTGCATGTATGCCTATCGCAAACCCTTCGCGGCCGCCAAGTTTGAAGGCTTGAAATTCCTTGGGACCCAGGTCAACCTCAAGACCGCCTTCATCGTCAGCCAGATTGTCGGCTACACGCTTTCCAAATACGTCGGCATCAAAGTCGTCTCGGAAGCGACTGCCAATCGCCGGGCTGCCATGTTGGTTGCCATGATCCTCTTCGCGGAATTGGCTCTTCTGGCCTTTGCCGTGCTGCCCGAAGATTGGAAGGTAATGGCCATTTTCTGCAACGGCTTGGCGTTGGGCATGGTGTTCGGCCTGGTCGTCTGGTACCTCGAAGGCCGGCGCAGCAGCGATTTATTGCTCACCGGCATGAGTTGCTCCTTGATCGTCGCCAGCGGGTCAGTGAAAGCAGCTGGCCTGTATCTGATGGGCTGGTTCGCTTTGTCGGAATGGTGGATGCCCTTCATAACGGGACTGGTGTTTCTGCCCTTTCTCTTGGCTTCGACCTGGCTCCTGAATCAGCTCCCGGCACCTAACGCCGACGATATCGCGGCCCGCACGCTGCGCGCGCCGATGGACGGCACACAACGACTCCGTTTTATTCGCCAATTCTTCACGGGACTGTTCTTGCTCATCGCGGTCTATTTATTTCTCACCGCCTACCGCGATTTTCGGGATAACTACCAAGTCGACCTCTACGCCGAGTTCGGCTACACGAACAAGGATTTGATCTTCTGGTCGGAACTGGGCGTCGCCATTCCCGTGATGCTGGCCATGGCCACGCTGAACCTCGTCAAGGACAACCGCCTCGGCTTGCTGGGGGCCTATGTCATCATGGCAGCTGGGCTGATCCTGATGGGCGGAGGAACGCTGCTATTGGACCTAGGAAGCATCAGCGGCTTTTGGTGGATCGCGTTGATGGGCATCGGCGTTTTCTTGGCCTACGTTCCTTATAACACCGTCTTGTTTGACCGATTGATAGCGACGACCCGGTTTAGCGGCACCGCCGTCTTCGCGATCTATGTTGCCGATGCGGTTGGCTATACCGGCTCAATCGGCGTTACGCTCTACAAAGACCTGGGTCAGAGCGACATGAGCCGGGTGGGCTTCTTTAGGATCTGTTCCTATTTCCTGTGCATTGTGGGAACGCTGCTGTTGCTAGGCAGTTGTTGGTTTTTCCTGAGTAAGCGCTGGACGGAAAACGCGAACCCATCGTTTAGCGGCGAGCCTGAGACGTTTAGCGACGAGCCTCCGGCGAGCGCGGGGCCCACAAAGCAACCAAGTTAATCATTTGAGCCCATCATGAAAGTCGTCGATTTCATTCTCCAGCTCTACCAAGACAAAGGCGACGCCGCCTACTTCGGCGAGCCGGTCTCCCAAACCGCTCATGGCCTGCAGACAGCGCAACTGGCGACAAAAGCGGGCGCGGAAGATTCACTTATCGTCGCTGCCTTGATTCACGACATTGGCCATCTTCTTCACGGGTTGCCGGAGACCGTTGCTGACCAAGGAGTTGATGGCCGGCATGAAGACCAGGGCGCCGTTTGGCTGGCCAAGTATTTCGGCGATGAAGTGACTAAACCGATCCGCCTTCACGTGGCTGCTAAGCGCTACCTTTGCGCGGTCGATGCCATGTACATGAACAAGCTGTCGCCGGCATCGATTCAGAGCCTTCATCTGCAAGGCGGCCCTTTGAAGGCTGGCGAGGTCCGCGACTTCGAGTCCCTGCCTCATTACAAGCAAGCCGTGCAACTGCGTCATTGGGACGACCAGGCCAAGGAAGCGGGACTCCAAGTGCCTGGGCTGGATAGTTATCGCGGCCGCTTGACCATAGTGGTGAAGCGAGAGGAGATGTGATTCGTGGAGCGCTTTGATACGGCGGTGGTGGGCGCCGGCATACTGGGTTTGGCGCACGCTTATCACCTGGCCAGAATGGGCCAACGAGTCGTATTCGCGACCATGCAGACCTCTTTCAGGGACAATGAAGCCGGATTAAGGAAGAAGCTTGTTGAGGCAGAGGCCAATCCTGCCTGACCTTCCGCCGCACCGTCCGACAAAGCCATGTCACAATACTTTCATGGGACCCATCCCGCAATTAGCCGGCTCTAGGCGCTCGCCAAACACAAAACCGGCCCGTAGGCCGGTTGCCTCTTGGGAACCAAGCGGGTTTCGTGATAGATTGGGGCGTGGGCCGCCGACCTCGGGACGGCCAGAAATCGCCTGCCGCCTAATCATGTTAAGCTCAGGAGTTGGGAACCTTTAGTATCCACGACCATGGCCACGTGCGCGCAGTGCGGACAAACGGCATCATTCTGGCATCGCGACCTTTGGACCGGCCTATGCCACCGATGCAAATCGGTACCTGGCCTTGTCGGGCGTCAGACTTTCAGGCGTCGGTTGGCAATCACGATCATATTTCTTCTGACCGCTGTCGCTATAGCTATCGCGTATTGCACTCCCATTATCGACGATCTGTTCCTTAACCGGCCGTTTTCTTCGGAGGACTGGCTCAAGGCAGGGGTAAGAGGCCGCGGTAAGATGGCCGGTGATCTGGTGTCCTCCGGCAGGCTTCGCAAGAGAACGAAGGCGGAGGTGGTAGAGATGCTCGGGCCTCCGGACGTCTGCTACGGCGGCTCAACAATCGCTTACCGGGTGGATAATGGTTACCGGATCATTGCACCTTGTTATTCTGAGGTCGATATTCTATTCGAAAAGCAAAGCGACATTGTCAGTAATGCCTCTCTTGGTCGCAAGGCTATACCAGAATACTTCCCACGGGACCCACCCCGTAATTAGCCCGCTCAAGGCGCTCGCCAAACGGAAAACCGGCCCGTAGGTCGATTGCATCAAATTAGCGATTTCAATCTTAGGCCGATTCGGTCCCGATCAACCAGCAGTTTTTCAGTCTATTGCGAAGCCGTTTTGGCGGTGCTAGGCTAGCGGGCAAAGCTAAGCAGCCCATCGTTACTAAGCTTCTTAGGATATAGACGGCAGCCCGTGCAGCGCTTGCCCAAACTTGCCAGTGTTTACTTCATATTAGGCGGAGCGCAGGCTATGACTATTCGCGCGGTATTTGATCGGACGAAGCGACGAGTCATGGTCGTTTCTATGCTCAGCTCTTTCACGGCTGCCATCGGAGTGATTTTGGCCCAAAATAACATCTTGAATGTCGCTCCTTATCTTGCCGCGTTGCCCGGTGGTCTCGTGTTCGTGCTGGCTTTGCAATATGCAAACCTGTATGCCTTCCGTTGTCCGGATTGCAGCGGTCAATGGGGAGTGCTGGCGATGCAGATCAGCCGAGGTTTTTTCAGCGTCGATTCCCGGATTCGGTATTGCCCCTTTTGTGGCTGTACAATCGATAGCGAATTGGGTTCGCCCGTCGCCGATCCGAAATGAAAATGTGGATACGCCAGTCCCGTCGCGGACATCGGACCAGGTACTACAGCCAGCTGCGGCGGCCATTACTGGTTTACGCGGGTTCAATAGTTCAGCCGCCCCTGCGGCGGCTGAACATTAGCCTCTAAGGCTGGAGGACGGAGAGCTTGCGATGGGTCATGTTCTCCATGCGGTAGTAGGCCCCAAAACGACCGTTGCGGAGTTCGCATCCCGATGGACGGGGGCTCGGCGCGTCGATTTGAGGCAAGTTTTCGCCCTCGTCCCGTTGACTGCCGCTCTTCACGACGACATTGTGGAACTAACTGACCTCAAGGCATCCGATCCGCACCCTGGATTCGAGCGCCTTTCTGCCGGCGTTGCGCTGGCCCTCCAAGAAGTCTCGCGAATCGGACCGGTGGGGTATGTCGAGACTGGTTATTTTGGCGGAGTGGGGACGCAGAAGGCGGTCGCTTGGGAGGGCGGCAAGCTGCTGCTCGGCCCATTCCACACCGAGACAGTTTGGACGGAGGAGGGACCACGCACCAACCCGCCCGGTGAGGGGGCGATCAACCGAGTACTGGCGAAGTTGGGTGTGTGGACTCGCGGCGCGGTCGATCCCTTCGACATGTTGGAGTTGGGCAAGTTCAGAGACACCGAGTCGCTGGCGGACAAACACGCCTAACCAAAGCTGTAACCGACCGCAGGGCAAGTACTAGCTTACCAGGATTCAACGGTTCAGCAGCCCCCGCCACGGAAGAGTATTATCGTTCAGGTGCGGAGAGAAGTGTGCCATGGAAATCTTCTACCCAATGATTGACGAACCAGCCACGCCGGAATACATTTTGGCGGTTTTTCAGGACATGCATCGCCAGCAGTGCCAGCACGACCCGGAAGCAGATCCCGATGCAGTTCTTTCCTTTGCAACCACGACCGCGGAATGGCGGAACGCCTGCGATCTCCTGCCAACGCGTGAGCTGGGACGCGCCCAAAATTCTCAGTGGGCAATCCAGTGTTCGGACCACGAATGGCGAGCGGCCTTGGAGCCTTGCCATGAAAAAACACTTGCCGATGTTTGTGCTTTTATCGCCGGAAGAACCAGCCAACCCAGGATCCGACCTGCTCGTCTCTTCGGGCGCACTTGTGTTTCTGCCGGGGCCTTTCTGACCGTTCGTTCCTTATTGCATCAAGCCGGAGCGCTGACCGAGGAAATAACTCCTTCGACCCAGCTGGCTCCCTATACGCGCCGCTATTCCGACCTGTTTCTTGGTCCAATTTCGGAGATCGCCCCCGGCACGCTGCCATTGGTATCGATTGCTCATCCGGTCTATGATGAGGCGACGTGGGGCGTGTTGGCCGGCATGCTTTGTTTAACTATCGGTGTCTGCTGCGCATTGCCCTTGCTGACAATAGCTGGCGGCTTACTGTTTGCGCTATGCTACGCTTTCCATTGGCTTGTCGTATGCCATTTACTTCTGGCCAGAGTGACATTCGGCGATTTGCGCACGTTTCGTGATCTCGCTAATGCAATAGCAGAAGGAGATCGTGCCTAAGCAGGGTCTAAGTCAAGTTAGGCCCTTGGAGGTCAACCGGAGCATGAGCCGTTCAAGCCCACCCAATCGCCCTTTCTCTTCCCCGCCTGATTCTGCATCAATTGATCCAGATACTCGCAATGTCGTCCATTGCCGTAAAACACTCCTTGTAAAGTGCATTATTTTGGCCTTAGCTCTCGTTTCCGCTTCTTACTTGAGGTGGAGGGCAGACAGTACGCCCCCACCGATCTGGGAGCCCATCGACTTTAAGCTCATTCAAGAAAGGTATGACAAAGTGGGGTGGGGGATCAAAAGTAGTGAAGTCGAGGCCTTGCTTGGACCCCCGGATTTAGTCCAAACCCGGGAGCCCGAATTTCAATATTATGACGATCTTGTGACTTACCGTCCGGACCGATATCCCAGCGGTCCTTTTTGGTGGCTCAAGTGGACTGATCCAAACGATGAAGGCAAGTGGGTGGCGGTTTTCTTCGGGGGCGACGACACTGTTTGTTACGTAATAAAGAAAGGTTTCCAAAAGTGGAACGTGAGATTGCCTTGAAGCTTAAAATCACGACAAAGGTGTGAGGCGGGCAATCCACGAATTCCAGGAGGTTTCATGAAGTCATTGGCAGACCGATTTCGCAGGTGGTACGAGTACGAGCGCGACTGTAATGCCAAGTCGTTGGCGATGCTTGGCTCGGTCCCGGTTGAACGCCGAGGCGCGGCAGAGTTCCAGAAGGCCGTTGATCGCATGGCGCATTTGGTCGCCGCGCGCCGGCGCTGGTTGCAGCGATTGGGCCATCTGCCCGAGGCTCCGGGTCTTTTCCCCCAAGGTGCTACGCTGGCGGACTTGGCGGCGCTAGTGGCGGACACCGAGGCGGCTTGGGTCGCCTACCTGGAGCGGCTCGACGAGAAGGAATTGGCCCGCGCGTTAGAGTGGGAGGTCGCCGACGGTCGCCGGTATCGGTGGGATGTCGAAGGGGTGCTGACCCAGGTATTCGGCCACGCCTGGTACCATCGCGGCCAGATCGCCCAGTTGGTCGCCCTGCTCGGCGGCAAGCCCGTTGATACGGATTACATCTTCTGGTGTAAGCTGTCGCCGATCAATCCGGCCTAATGGCCACAAAAAACACAAAAAAGCACGAAAAGAGGAAATCGCGATGGTCGGGTAATGCATTCTTCTTTTTGAGTCTTTTTGTGTTTTTTGTGGCAATCTAGTAAATCACAGTGAATCCGCCATCCGGTCGGGTGAAGACGGCGACGAGACTCCAGGTTGGTACGCCGTCGGCACGGCCTTTTTCCTCGGTGGGCTTGCCGGATTTGTCGTAAACCTGCCAGGCCAGGGAGCCGCCTCTGTCCCAGCCCATGCCTTCGGTCCAGACCAGAATCGTTTCGCCTGCGGCATTGCCCGCCACGACGGGATGTTTGCGCCCACGCGCTTCTCCTGGCGCGGGGCGGTCGGCCGAGCGCTTGCCGGTTTCCGGATCAATTACGGCGAAGTAGACTTGTTCCTTGGTTTCCCACGCCGCCAGCACTCCGGCGGAGCTTTCGGCCAGCGCGGCCGAACTCATGGGGCAGCTGCTCGTCTCCCACTGTTGAAGCCGCTCGCCTAGGTAAGGAACACCTTTCTTGGAGGAGGTCAGCAAGTACATGTCCCGGTGTACGCCTTCCGTGGCGGCGCGGTAGAGGACGTAAACCATGCCGCGGCGGTCGGCAAAGGCACGCATGCCACAGCAGCCGCAGGCGCCCGTTGGATCATCGAAAGCGGGCTTCTCTTTCGCGAAGGTCTTGCCCTCATCGGTCGAAACCGCGACCCAGACACGCCGGCTGTTTTCGCCTTTTTCGCCGGGGCTCGGGGCGTGCCAAGCCACATAGACGTTGCCCGCCTCATCCGCGGCAACGGATCCGCCGCCATCCAGCCCAATGGCGGACTGGATGACGTTGCGTTGCGGCTCAAATGCGGTTCCCTCATCGTTCAGCCGCGTGTAAAGCATTGGAGATGCCTTGGAGTCGCCGATGCGTTCGGCCTTGCCGGACATCCACGCAACGTGGACGCGCCCGTTCTTGCCGACCGCCAGGTGTGCTCCGCGAATGTTGCCGATCGCCATGGCGCTTCTCGGCTTATTGTTGACGAGCAGCGCCTTGGAAAACTTTCCGTCCGCGCCGGCATGGACGTAGAAAATGTCCCCCGCGCCGGGATCTCCCTTGAAGTAGATGAGGTGGACGATGCCCTTGCTGTCCACGGCTACCTGGGGCTGGATGCCTTTATCGGGAACGCGCAAGAGGGTGACGTTGCCCGACTCTTTCGATTTAGCAGCATCTTTGCCGGCCGGCTGGTCGACCGGACGCGGATCCGCCGCCAGGGTCCAAACGCCTCCTCCGGAAGCCAAGACCATGAATCCTAGCAAGGCGCTTACCACCCACATTAGTTTTCGCATTTGCCGTCGGCCTTTCCAAGAATGGCGTTTCCACGGTGCCGTTGATGCGGGTATCCTGTGGATTGATCCCTGAAAGTTTCAGTCGTCAACCCTCTCCACGTGAAACTGAAAAAGGAGGTTTGCTCATGCGATCCACCCTCATCGTTGGCGGCATGCTTCTGGCCTTCGCCGCCGCCTCGGCTGCACCAGCTCCCGATGCCAAGTTTACCTACGTTGATCTCAAGGGCAAGTTCAACCACAAACTATCCGAAAAGTTTCACGGCACCGAGGACAACGTCTTGTCGCTCGGTAAAGGTAAGCAGACCCTCGGCGACGTGGAATTCCAGATCGCCGACGGGGTGATCCAGTTGGGCAGCAAACTGATTCCGGAAGACCCCGAAAAAGTCGAGGGAATTAAGGTCGGCGAGAAATTTGCCAAGCTCCGCATTCTTCACGCTTGCGGCTACGGCGGCGGTCCCAACACTGCCGGCACCGCCGGCCACGTTGAAGACGACACGGAAATAGGATCGTACAAGATTAATTATGCCGACAAGACAACGGAAACGATTCCCATTGTCTACGGCCAGGACGTTCGCGATTGGTGGTATATCGAGGGCGAGAAAGAGACGGCCCGCGCCAAAGTCGTCTGGAAAGGCGAAAACGAGCAGGCCAAGAAGCTCAATTCCAAGGTCCGCCTCTACATGACAACTTGGAAAAACCCCAAGCCCGATAAAAAGGTGGTCTCGATTGATTACATCGGCCGCAAGGCGGACACGGCCGCGGCGCCGTTCTGTGTGGCGATGACGTTGGAAGGAGAGTAGAAGGATTTCTTCAAGTCCGAACTTTATTCGGACATTCCTCCTCATGGGCAAATACATCGGCCGCTAAGTACGCCCATCGCCTGGCCACTTCAGCGGCCGAAAGCCCTGCAAATCCGCTAGTGCTATAAACAGTTAGTCTCAGATTATGCCCGCATTGCTCGCACTTTACCCAATAGAGCGCACTCGCTTTCCCAGAACTGACAACAGGCTTGCCTTGGTAAGTTGGCATTTAGACATAACGGCAAAACTAATGGGAATGGCCGACGCGCATAGCGAGCGCGGAAGCGGCAAGCCTCTTGTTTAGTTGACTTTTTTGTCTTTGGTCTTTGCGGTTGGACGTACTAGGAGACGGAACGTCATTCTCGCCTCCTAAGGAGGAGATCATTCCGAGGAGGCGAAGAGAACTTGATGCAAAGCGGATGCCAACTTCCGCGATTTAAGAAAGGGTCAAGCGAGACGTCGTTTATGTGTGGCCATACAACGCGGGTCTAAGGCCGCCATGCGCGCTTCCAATTCCGCAATGTGGCAATTGCGCTCGGCGCACCCATGGCACAATGGATCAGTCATTCAGACATGTTAGCAAATGGAAGAAAATGCGTAGCAGGCCAATCAGCCTGGGTTTGCTGGCATATCTTTTGCACAAAACCCGTCTCATATTCCGGTTTTTGCTTCCTCGGCCAAATGGAAGGAACTGGCCGTATTTCGAATTCTAAGTCAAGACAGCCCATGTGTTTCTCAGCCCAGGCGAGTTTTGTGGCAAGTGCGGCCCTTTTGCCAGCTGGAGTCTATTGCGTAGGTTCGGCCCTCCGCAAGCGTTCGGGCATGTTGCTTCTCGCCCTTGTCCCTCTAGCCTTTAGCGTTCAGCAATTTGCGGAAGGGTTAGTGTGGCGCGGAATGGAACAAGGCGACTCCCTGTTGGTTCAGAACGCCTCGGTGCTTTTTTTGTTCTTCGCGATCGTCTTTTGGCCTTTTTGGATTCCCTTAAGCTTGATTCCATTGGCAACGGGAAGCAAATCGAGGGGGATACTTGTCGCGTTGGCGGTCCTCAGCCTGGTTTGGCTATGGCTATATCTACCTTTGACGGCTGATCCCGGTCGGTGGCTTAACACGCGGATCGATCATCACTCCATTCGTTATGAATATGATGACCTGCCAGGATTTCAGGTCATGTCCAATCAGAGTTGGCGCATCGCCTACCTATTTTCCATTTGCCTACCCTTGCTCGTGTGCCGGCGGCGCGGCTCAGGCGGGAAGTTTACCATTTTGGGAGGCTCCTTGGTGGCCGGGCTGTTTCTCGTCAGCTATGTGGTTTTTTGGTATGCCTTCACGTCGGTTTGGTGTTTTTTTGCCGCGATCCTATCATTGATTCTATGCGGTGTCTTTTCCCAATTGTCGAAAGCCACGCCTTCGTCTGAGAAGGTGGAAATAGCGGATCAGGCGACATGACAGCCAAGGAGCGCCGGGCTGCCGCCTGTCACTGCCCGCGCGACACGGTCCCTTGCCGGGAACTCGATATTGGTACGCCTTCGGGCAATGGCCTCCCGGCGACGACGATGTCGCGGTTGTAGAGTACGTCGCGCAGCTTGCGATAAACCGCGAAACTGTCGGGATAGACCCAAAATGTGACAACGGTCTGGCGGGGATCGAGCGAATCGACGACATGGCGGAATTCAGAGTCGGTGGCCAGGGCCGCTTGAAGCGTCTCGCCGCGCTGGCCGGTTAGAGGCTCAACCCTCCAGCCGCTCAGGCCATAGCGAAAGTTGGTGTTGGCGTCGGGAGACGTGTTAGGCGTCACCCCCTCAAAGACTTCGCGCTGCCGTTCGATGACATAGCGCAGTCGAAACGCTCCGGCGGGGGCTGTGACATCTTCAATCTGCCATTGATTGCGCAATTTCTGAGCTTTGTCCTCAAAGCTTTGGCGAGCTTCCTCGAGCATGGCGCCAATGTCGATAAACGCCACCCGCCCATCTTGGCATTCAAAGAGAATCTCCTCGGCCTGGACGGGCCGGCTAACGGGGGTGCGATAGGTCAAGGTTTTCTTGGCGGGCGGCAACTTGCGAACTGCGGCGATTTCCTCGCTTAGCTTGGCATACCGTTGCTTGATTTGCTCCAAGGATAAAGCCACCGTCGCGGCTCTCTGCTGGTTCTCTTTTTTGGAATGGTCGAGTTCCGTTTCTTCCCTGGTTAGGGCTTGTTTTCTTGCGCCGGTGCCTTGGAACTCATCAGCCAACTTGTCATGTTCAGTTTGGGCCAAACGCAGTTTACGAAGCTCTTCCAGTAGCTTGGCCTGAACGCCGTTCAGTTCCTTTCGGTCATTGGCCAATTCATCTTGGAGGGGATCATCCGGTAATTGGTCTTCTATGATCTCGGGCGTGCTACCGGGACTAAACGTAAAGCCCGGCGGGAGACTTGTGTAGGAGCGAGCGCCAACCCAAACCACGAGAATCAGGCGGATAATGATTCCGACCACGTTGGCAACGAGGTCGAGGAAGGAATCAAAGCTGAAGGCGATTTCACGCGTTCGGCGGCGACGTCGAATCATGGCTTGTTCCGGGGCTAGCGGACAGGAAAAGCCGGACGGGGCGATTCTTCCGGCGGCTCCAAGTCCTGGCGCGTCATCGGCAGCTTCAAGGTTTCAAGGATGGGATAAGCCAGGTGATAAGTTCGCAAGCCGGCGGCCTCCACGACGAAACGCAACTGCGGACGGAACGCCGGCTCGCCAGGACGGACAGCGGCCTGGCGGCGTTCGATCACTTTCTGAACCGCTTGCAACATGCCGGCGACCTTCTTGGCGTCCTGGGCCAGGTCGGCCCGGGACAGAGTCATATTTGCCGAAGGCAAGGACACGCCGTCCGCGTTGCACTCAACGAGGATGATCCAGTCGCGATTGCCCGTTAACCGAGGCAATCGTGCCGGCATCTTTGTTGACTTTGAGACCCCAAGGATCGGCGGCGTTCCGGCAAGGGAGCTACCTTCTTCCGGCTCCTCAATGCTTCCCGCTCCGGGGTTGCCGCCGCCATTGGTAACGGAATTTGTTGGATGGCCTGTAGCGGGCTGCCCTTCACCAGTTCTATTCATTGCTGAGTTGCCGGACGCGCCAGTTTCGCCCGGCGAGGCTGGCTCGGAAACATTTGAGCCCGAGTTCGGCTGTTTCGCAGAGCCACGCAAGCTGCGCCTTGGGAGGCCATCGCCGGGCTCGTGGCTGTCCGGCTTTGCTGAGCCACCTATGTCATCGATCTTTGACCCATCGGCATCAAATCTGCTGGCCGGGTTGAATCCGCTCCTGGGGTTCGTTTCTGGGAAATCAGAATTGCCCGTGTCGCGCCGGGTTTCCCCTTTCGAATCCGTCAACGCATCTCCTGGCTCACCCGCTCCTCCTCCCGCAAGAGGCGGTGAAGGGTTCCTCGAGCCTCCGCCAAAACTGGGAAGAACGCCTTCGCCACTGCGTTGTGGACCGGCCTCTGGATATTTACCAATTGGCCCGGAATCAGTCAGTTTTTCGCCATTAGTCGCACCCGGACCGGACGAGCCCTGCGGAAACCGGCTGGCGGTCACTGAACGCGAATTACGCTCGGCGCCTGATTGACTCTTGCCAAAGAGGTCAGCTTCTCCGCCTGAATCACCTGGCAACCCGGAACCTCTTGCCTCACTTGGCGGGCTCTTCCCAGGAATGGGCCCTGATCCGAACCCCGGAATTCCTGAAAGAGTTCCGTGTTTGGTATCGGGATATCCTGGCCCGGAATTGCCGTTCTCCAGCCTCAGAGGTGATCCAAATTTTGGTGTTCCAGGCAAATCACGCTGTCCAAAAATAGGCCGGCCGCCTTTAATGTTGTCCGTTTTCTCGCTATCCACATTTGCTCTGCCGCCAATCAAGGAATCTCCAGGCCTAAGACCGACTATGGGTTTTCCCAATCCCGGTCTAACAGGAGAGGCCGGGGCTTGAGACGAATTTGACTTACGGGGCGATTGATCGGCAGTTTGCCAGGTGTTGCTAGCCGCAGCTTTTTTCTCATCGGTAAAGTCAAAGACCCAGTCCGATTCAACAAATTCGTATCCGAAATCCATTTGGACGCCATGCAGCGCAGCCAAGAGATGATAGTAACTTGTGATGCCGTCGGGCCGCACCAGGAGGAAGAGGTAGGGCGCTTGTTCCGTATTTAGGCCAGTGGTTTTCACGCTTTCCTTCTGCTTGGCGAACCTCCTTTCGACTTCCTCACGAAGCCGGGTTCCGCCATTCGCGGAATCGACCACCAGCTTGCGGTCCGGATGAAAGACCAACCCAAGTTCCGTGCATTCGACATAAAGCGGTCGACGATTGTCCCCGCGCTTGCCTTTATACGGAACCAGCGAGTAAGTCTGTTGTTGGTTTTTGCGAGCGGCCCTTAGATCGACAAGCGTTTGCTCAAGGGAGTCCAGATCGGCCGTCATTTTCGCCAAAGCGGTTTGAGAAGACGCGGCTTGCCGTTTTGCGACGCTGATTTGGCGGCGCTCTTCCGAGAGAGCCTGAGCGGCCCGCTCCAAAGCGGCAATCTCGGCGTGCAGTTGTTGTTGCAAGCCGCGGCGATGGCTATGAATCGTTTCCGCATTGGCCTCGGCGGTTTGGGCTTTTTCTCGCACTGCTTCCACCTGGCTTAGCAAATCGCGGTGTTCCCGTTCCAATTCCGCATGCAGTGCGTCTTGCCGGCTTTGCAATTGAGCCAAACGGGATGCTGTTGTCTTTTCTTGTTCCTCTGCTAATTTGGCCGCTTCGTCTGCCAGCTTGGCCACCTGGACCAATGCTTTATTCCGCGCCGCGATCTTGGCCCGGCGGTCGATGATGAGGAGGAGCATCAGCAGCGACCCCATCGTGCACAATAAAACAGCCAGGAAGGGGAACGTCGAGACCTGCAGGAGGTGGCGGCGTCGCCTCATGCCGCAGCTCCTGGACGTTTGATCGGCTGACCGGGCATTGGGCCGGAATGGGGCGCGGTCGCTCGAGCCGTGAGCAAGTGCACCGCGGCCGTTAGACTGTGCACCGCTTGTTCAAAGGATCCCGCGCCGGCGAGCAGGTTCAGATTGCGATTGAGCGTCTCTTGTAATTGAAGCAAATGGTGTTCGCTGTCTTGCAAGCGGGCTAAGACCTCGGCGTGCGCGGCCATGCTTTCGGCGATACGGGACATGGCGGCCTGCTGATTGTGAACCGCGTGAGCGACACCGGCCAGCTTCTCCAGCATGCCGGCCCCCTGGGCCACCGCCTGTTTCTCGAGAGCAACCAGGCGTTCCTGGTGATGCTGAAGTGTTTTTTCCAGGGCCGCTTCGAGGCCCTGGGTCAGCGCTTGGTGTTGAACTTTCTCGCTTTCGCCCCGGCGCTTGTCGGCCTCTTCAACGGTTTTGGCCCACAGTTCCGCCTGACGCCGAACCAGCGTCTCCGTGGCCTGCACGAGAATCTGTGCATTCTGGCGGACGATCTCGACAAACGGGCCGCTGTCAGCCGACACCCTTTGAAATCGATGGGCCAGGTGTTGTTCCGTATAACGGTCGATGGCTTCGAGGGTTCCCTGCTCCGCCCTTTCCACCAAAAAAGTACAAAACATCGTGATCATCGTTAGACCCAACGCTAGCGCCGTGGCATCGAAGGCAAAGGCCAGGCCGTCGGTCACCGAGCTAAGATCATGTTCGAGCTTGTCCGGATCGATGCTGGAAATGGATTTGGTGATGCCCAACACGGTGCCGAGGAAGCCAAGGATAGGGATGGCCCAGGTGATAAAGCGAATAAGCGAGTAACTGTTTTCTTGAGACAAGGCGTCATTGTCCGCGACAGCCCGCAATTGATCGTCCAACTCGGCCGCTGAGCCGCGCCGGCATAGAAACTCCAGAACCGCGCTAACTCGACTGACCAGCAAGGTCTTTTGCAGGCGCTGCGGCAAGCGGCTCAGTCCTGCAAAAAGTGGCGTCGCTTCACTAACCGGAACGGCCAAGCCTTCCCATGCGGGAAGAACCTGCGAATGGAAAGCTCGGCGCTCCAGGGGTTGCCGCGCTAACTTGGTGAATAAGGCTCCTAGTGCACAAGTAAACATCACGACTTCGACCCATTCGACTTCGTGGCTGACGTAGCGCTTGATGGAATCGTCCACCGGTCCATATTGGAGAAAAGCCAGGATGCATGCTCCCAGGGGCAAACCAATGACAAAAGCAGCCCAGTTGGCGCTCGACCGGCCCTTGGAAAGTTTGCTCGCTGGCTTTGCCGAGGTTCCTTGCATGGACTTCATGATTAGGTCCTCACTTAGAAACAGAACCTGTGAAGATTATCGACTGCTTGGAGAGGCCAATTACATCGAATCCGCCATACGGTTCGAGGCGCTAAGAATGGCAAACCGGGGCGGCCTAGGGTAAATGCCACGTTTCGCGTCGGACCAAGGTGAAGGGGCATGCGACGTGCTTTTCGAAAGCTAAAGGAATCAGGAATGATTCCCGAGATAGCTAGCGCCCGCGTGTACCACCGGTAAGGATGCCGTTTACCAAAAAGCGACGAGCGAGACCATGCTTCTTGTGGGCCTCTTAGCTTGCGCTCGATTATTGAAAGGGATGCCGAATGGCTCGACTAATAGGGAGATATGCGTAAATGGGAGACTTTTTTCCCAACTTGCCCAGCATAGTATTCGTTTCACGTCGGCGTCACCATCAGAGAAACGATCTTTTTTGCCGCAAGGCTCTGTAGGCGTTGCTGTTACGAAAGATCGTTTCTCGACCCCCTCACACACCCCCTACCGCGCCGGTCTGAAACGATCCTTTGGCCTCGGGGGCCTTGGCCCAGTACCGCGGGATCGCCCCAGCGGCCAACAAATGGTCAGCTCGGTCCGTCATGTCCGGCCCGGTAAGAAAAACAGTGCATCAAAACGCTATCGTGCGGGTAATAATACGTAGCGGGTGAGCGTTGTCCGCCTCCGAGGAAGGGACATGGCGACGAGTTCGATTGACTGGGTCATTCAGCACCTTCGGAAAGCCGCGCTGCTGCGGGAAGGTGCGGAACTAACTGATGGGCAACTGCTGGAGGGCTTCGTCAGCCGCCGAGAGGCGGCTGCGCTCGAACTCCTCGTCCAGCGCCATGGCCCGATGGTCTGGGGCGTCTGCCGCCGAATCGTCCAGGATCACCACGACGCTGAAGATGCTTTTCAGGCAACCTTCCTCGTCCTCGTCCGCAGGGCCGCGGCGATCATGCCGAGGCAGATGGTCGCCAACTGGCTCTATGGCGTTGCTCATCAGACGGCGCTCAAGGCGCGAGCAACCAGGGCAAAACGGCAGGCGAGGGAAAGGCAGGTGACAAGCATGCCTGAACCCGAAGCGGTCAAGCGTCAAGACCTCTGGCCCGCCCTTCAACACTTGCTTGACGAGGAATTGAGCCGCTTGCCGGACAAGTATCGGGTTGCCATCGTGCTGTGCGACCTGGAAGGGAAGACCCGCAGAGAAGCTGCCGGGCAGCTCGGCTTGCCCGACGGGACCCTTGCCGCACAGCTGGCGCGGGCAAGGACGATGCTGGCGAAGCGCCTCGCCCGGCACGGCCAGGCCGTATCGGGTGGGATGTTGGCGGCGGTGTTGTCGCAGAAGGCGGCGTCGGCAGCGGCGCCGGCTTCGGTAATGAGTTCCACAATTAAAGCCGTGACCTCGGTTGCGGCAGGTCAAGCGGCGGCTACAGGGCAGGTTTCAGCCAAGGTAGTCGCTCTTACTGAAGGAGTGCTAAGAACCATGTTGCTCACGAAGCTTAAGGTCACAACGGCGGTGCTTCTCGTTCTGGGGATCGCCTTTTGCGGAATCGGCTCGCTGACGTACACAGCAACGGCACAGCAAGGACAGGCTGTGAAGCCCTCGGCCGAAGACGCCAAGGTCCAGGCACTGCCAAATCCTTCCACTCAGGTCTTGGCGGTACCTGAAGCGGACAAGTTTGAAGATCTGGTTCAATTCAACTATGGGGGAGGCATTGTTTCGGGGACTGGCATTAAAGACAAAGGCGGCTTCACGGTGGTTACCCTGGAGGCTGTCCCGACGGCCCCGACGAGTACTAAGCTATCCGTCTCGTTTGCCGTGAAAGAGGATGAACAGCGCACTGCCTCAGATTTCCGGGTCATCGCTGTGGATGCGAAGGGGAAGCAAAAAGAAGCGGACGTTGAAAACAAAGCCTCGGCAGGCGGCAACGGGGTAACGATAATCACTCTGGTGTCAGAATTCAGTCTGAGCAGTGACAAGATCGATTCGTTGGTGGTCCAGCAGGCTGTGAAGCCGCCAGCCGAAGACGCCAAGGTCCAGGTCCCGCCAAAGGACGACGTTTCCGCCCGGACCCTGCCGGACCTCAAGGTAGGGGTCCGAGTTATTTTTGGAACTCACTCTAAGGAGAAGTTCGGCTGGAATTACCTGAACGATAACAAAACGCCAGTCGTCGTCCGGGTCAAAGGCAATTGGGTGCTACTCAAAGGCATAGAGCCCCAGGGGTTTACGGGGGTTGGAGAATGTTGGATCAACTTCGAAACCGTCGCCTGGTACATGGTGGTACCGAAATGACGAGTGGCTCGGGGCGACTACGCGGCGCGGGCCTAACCTGCCCTTACTTCTCCGGCGCCAAGCTGACCTTTTCCGGAGACGGGAATTGCTTGGGCAAAGGAACGGTCACCTTCCCCGTTGCCGCCCACTCCGTGCCGCGTTGCACCGTGGCAATGAATCCGTAGCAACGCATGGCTTCGGCGTCATGGCCCATCGGTGTATGGAAAACGCGCCCTTTGCCGTAGCTTACTGTCCAGATCATCGGCTCATGCTCGCCGGTGCCGCCGGTCGCCTTGTCCGAATGAGCCGTTGCCAGCAGTGTCACATTTTGAACCGGTCCGCGCATGCCGTGATAAAGCTCGTCGGAGGCATGCATCCATTCCGCGGGCATGTCTTTTGTGATGGGATGGCTGCGATCGCGCACAACCAACTGGAAGGGATGTTTCGGCCCGTGGCCGGCGCCGGGGCCGAACCCCTTATCCACATGTTTTTCCTTGCCGTCGGCGTCGAGCGTGAGCCGCGCTCCGAAGTTGTTGCCGCGCCAGCCCATGCCGATCATTTGGTTGTATTCTTTCCATCCTTCAAAGGAATTGTTGGCCGCGTGCACAATTACCAGCGCGATTTTCCCCTCCTTGAGCGAGTCGTCGAGGGCTTGCTGAAACTCCTTTGGCCACGGTTCGCCGTTGTAATTGCTCAGGACCACGTCATACTTGGCAAGCTCCGGTGGAAAGGGCGCCGTTTTCTCGACCTTCCCCGGCTTGTCTACTTTCCTTAGATAACTGGACACATCGACCGTGAACCGGCCACAGCTTTCGAGTTCCTTCTTGAGAATCGGCGTGGTGGTTCGCCAATCGTGATTGTTCTGGCCATCAATCAGAATGACTCGGATTTTTGGCGTCTCGGCTTTCTCCTCCGCCCGCGTGGCCACCGATCCCAACAATAAAAGCAACGATGCCAATGCCAACAACCCTCGATGATTCATTTCAACCGTCTCCTTGTGCCCAAGCAACAAAGCAAGTCTTCCGCCTACCGATGCCGGGCCATTATGCCACAGCTACGGGCCGACTGCCACCGGTTGGCGAGCCTTTCGGCGGGCATAAAGCCCGCCGCTCGCATGGTACGGTCTTACCTGTAATACAACAATCTTCTTTATTGAATGCAGTATAAACATTTATTTCTTTCACCGCGTTTCAAGTAAGCTGACAAGCCGTGGTTGTTTAACTCCAGTCCGGTCAACATTTCCTTACGCCAAAGGAGTCGGTCATGCGCTTGTTGAACAAAGGGATATTAGCGGTCACGGTTGCCGCTTTTTTGACATTGGCCTATTGCCAGGCCGCCGATCCCACCCCCAAAGACGACCCGGCGACCCCCGCCGGCAAGGACCTGGTTGTTCATGAATGGGGCACGTTTAGCACGTTTTCAGGGTCCGATGGAAATAACTTAAAGTTTTATCCTTACGACAATGATCTGCCCGACTTCGTCCACGGCTACCGGGTCTTTCATTCCAAAGAAGGGCCGCAAGGCGGCCTGATCAGCCTGGAGACGCCCGTGGTCTATTTCTATTCGGAACAGGCATTGACCGCGTCCGTGCAAGTGGATTTTCTCAAGGGCACGCTCACCGAATGGTATCCGCACGCTAACAAGGTCGGAGAAAAAAACAACAAGCTATCCTGGCAGGGGATTGAAGTGCTTCCCGAGAAATCACTGAGATTGCTAAGCGAAAAGAAAGAAAGCCGGTATTACGCGGCACGGGAGACGGATGCGACCCCTTTGCGCGTGACATTTCAAAGCGAGGATGGCACGGCCACCGAGCAGGAAAAGTTTTTGTTCTACCGCGGCGTAGGCAGCTTTGAAATGCCTTTGACGGTGCGGGCACTAGGCGAAGATAGGTTTCGGGTCGATTGGAACGGCACGGACAATTTGGGCGATTTAATGTTGGTGCAGGTCAAAGCCGGCACGGTGCGCTTCCAGCCGTTCCGCGTCAATCAGCAAGCAAAATGCTCTTTGCGTGCAGAAGTTCAGCTCCCCAAGAGCGATTCCACGGATGAAAAATTGAGCGAGGCGCTGGTGCGACGGCTTACCAAGGAAGGCCTTTTCGAGAAGGAAGCCCGCGCCATGGTCAAGACCTGGCGGTCAGCCTGGTTCGGCGAGGAAGGGACGCGCGTCCTCTATATCCTGCCGAAGGACTTGACCCAGGAATTATTGCCGCTTCGGGTCGAGCCGAAACCGACCTCGCTCTTGCGCGTCCTTGTCGGCCGGCACGATGTTGTCACACCGGACCGCGAAAAGCGAATTGACGCGCTGGTGAAAACAGTAAACCGCGCTACCATAGAAAAAGACGCCGAACAACAGGCCGCGTGGCAAGAACTCTGCAAACTGGGCCGCTATCGCGACGCAGTTCTACAAGCATCCGAGGCTCGCCTGGAGCATCGGCGCTGATCGTAGAAAAACGACGGGTGGGGAATCTTCCGCTTGGGAACATTCCCCACCACCCGTCTGAAGAAACTGTTTTGCGACCATTTCAAGAAAAACATTCCGCAGACTCTAGCCCGTTCAAATCCTTCCCCATAAACCGCAGTTCACGCGCTCTGAGCATTGACTTGCTTGAGGGGCTGCGGAGAAATTCGCCAATGGGCGATTAATTCGGCAGCCACCAGCTCGATCCTTTTTCAATAATTCGATAGAAATTTTGACAAGGCCAAAAAAATGTCCTTCGTTTTGCGAACATAAATTGAATCCGCGCGTAGCACCAAATCCTGGCACCAAGTTTGCTTTGGGCAATCTGGGTGGAATCAAATAGGAGGATGCTAAAAATGACGCGCTGCTGTTCATGGTGCGGTCGAAACATGGGCCAGAAGACGCCCTTCAGCGACCGGAGCGTTACGCACGGCATCTGCTTGGCTTGCAGCGCGGAAGTAATCGAGACTGCCAAACGGGACGAAAACCTCGGCAGCTCCGTGGTTAATTACTCGTTTGATTGTGAACCCTCTTCAAGAGCCCGGCTGAATCATTTCCCTGCCACCTGATAGAGGCTGCGCCTTCACTGAGGGCTCAACTCTTGCTTTCTCGGTCATCAAAACAATTCATCTATCGGATCGGCATCGGCAAGGGGCATTGAGCGGCCGTCTGGGTCGGTTAAACGGGTATTCAGGTCAATCCCCATTGCTTCATAAACGGTCGCCACTACCTCAGCGGGGCTAACCGGTCGATCCTTGGGCTCGGCGCCCGTTGAATCCGAAGAGCCAACAACTCGACCGCCCTTGACCCCGGCCCCGGCGAAGAGAATCGACCAGCAACCCGGCCAATGATCGCGGCCGCCGCGCGGGTTCAGTTTCGGCGTGCGGCCAAATTCGCCCATGGCGACTACTAGTGTGGTATCGAGCATCCCTCGTTGTCTCAAATCGTCCAGCAGAGCGCTATAGGCCATGTCGAACATGGGACAGAGTGTGTTCTTGTAATCGTTTAAGTTCGTGGCCAGCGAGCCGCCATCGGCATGGCAATCCCAGGTGACCTGGTTGAATACGGTGTCGAACATATTGATCGTCACCATGCGCACACCTTGCTCAACCAATCGGCGCGCCAGCAGACAGGTTTGCCCGAATGTGTTCTGGCCATAGCGAGCACGCAGCGGGTCTTTCTCACTATCGAGGTCGAACGCCTTCTTCGTCTTGGCGGAAAATATCTGGCCAAATGCATGTTCCACTGCGCTATCGCCTTGGCCAGCGCCGGCGCCCTCGAAGTGCCGCTGGGCGGTATCCACGGCACTCAGCAATGCGGAGCCGTTCTCTAGTTCAGCCGAGTCGATTCGGCAGGGACTCTCTTCCGCGACATTAGTGCCGTCCGAGGCGAGGTTGGTTGCAATAAATAGAGGGTCATGCTTGGAACCCAGGTAGCCGGCGGTCTGGCCGTGACTGACGCTGACGCCGGTGTTGCCGATGGGACCGGGAAGGACCACGGAAGGCGGCACACCGATCGCGCGAAATCCCTTCACTTGGGAGACCACGGAGCCGTAATGCGGGTGCTCTTTACCGCCGCGAAAGAGATGCCCCGTCTGCATCAACTGATGGCCGGTCTCGTGAATCGGCGCTTCGTGATGGTGGACCGAGCGAACGAGTGCGTACCGGTCGGCCATCTTCGCCATCAATGGCAGGTGCTCGCTTATTTCGATGCCGGCGACGTTGGTCTTGATCGACTTGAACGGACCGCGCACCGTATCCGGAGCGTGGGGTTTGGGATCGAACGTATCGAGATGACTGGGGCCGCCGACCAGGAAAAGCAAAATGCAATTGATGTCTTTGGACGGGCTTGCCGCCTGAGCCTGTTGCAAACGCAAGAGATCTATAAGCGACAGCCCCACGGCGCCGGCACTGAGCGATCCGATACGCAGAAAGTCGCGGCGATTCAGGCCGTCACAACACTCTACGCCTTTTTTGCCTTCGAATTGCAACATTGTGATGGCCCCGATAGTGCTTTCGTCCTAATCTCCACCCTCCAATGGTAGCCGCACCCTTTCTTGATGCAATCGGAAAGTAAACAAGATGCTCAACCGGTTACGGCGCCTTCGGACGCCGAGTGGACCGTATTGGCGTATTTGGCCAGGACGCCACGGGAGACGCGCGGCTTCGGCTTGACCCAGCCTGCCCGCCGTTTATCTAAGTCCGTCTGCGTCAACTGAACCGAGACGGTCTTGGCCTCGGCATCAATGATGACCAGGTCGCCATTCTTGAGAAACGCAATGGGCCCGCCGTTCCAGGCTTCGGGAGTAATGTGCCCCACGACGAGGCCATGCGTCCCGCCGGAAAAACGGCCGTCCGTGATTAGGCCGACCTTCTCGCCCAGTCCCTGACCGACGAGCGCCGCCGTAACCGCAAGCATCTCCCGCATGCCAGGTCCGCCGACCGGTCCCTCGCCGCGGATCACCACAATGTCGCCCGGTTTGATTTGGCGTTTGTCAATGGCATCAAAGCACGCTTCCTCGCCATCGTATACCTTGGCCGGTCCGGTCATCTTGCGGATCTTCAATCCGGCAATCTTGGCCACGGCGCCTTCGGGGGCGAGGTTGCCGTGCAAAATGACGAGATGCCCCGAGGGATGGAGCGGCTTATCGAGCGGATGCACGACGTCTTGTTTGTGTTTGTAAATGCTTTCCACGTCCTTCAGGTTTTCAGAAAGCGTTTTGCCCGTGACCGTCAGGCAGTCGCCGTTCATGAATCCGGCGTCGAGCAAGGCTTTTATAACCGGAGGCGTTCCGCCCGCCATGTACAAATCGTGCATGACATAGCGCCCGCCCGGCTTGAGGTCGGCGAGATGGGGCACCCTGGCGCCGACGCGGTCGAAGTCGGCCAGCGTCCATTCGACCTCGGCTTCCCAAGCAATGGCCATGAGATGCAGCACGGCGTTTGTCGAGCCACCCAGCGCCAGCACAAGCGTGTAAGCATTTTCGAGGGACTTGCGTGTAATAATGTCGCGCGGCCGAATGTTCTTCTCGATCAAGTTAACGAGCGCTTTACCCGCCAAGAACGACTCGCGTTCTTTCGCCGCCGACACGGCCGGGTTGCTGGCGTCGTAAGGCAGCGACATGCCCATCGCCTCGATAGCCGAACTCATCGTATTGGCGGTATACATGCCGCCGCACGCCCCCGCGCCCGGACAAGACTCGCATTCGACTTTATGGACTCCCTTGGCATCGAGCTTACCGGCCTGATGCTGGCCCACGGCCTCGAAGATCGAAACGATGTCAACGGCCGAGCCATCCGGCCCCACTCCGGGGAGAATGCTGCCGCCGTAAACGAAGATGCTGGGGATGTTGAGCCGGGCCATCGCCATGACGCAGCCAGGCATGTTCTTGTCGCAACCGCCGAAAGCCAGAAGGCCATCGTGGTTCATGCCTCCGGCAACCACTTCCAGACTGTCGGCAATCACCTCGCGCGACACCAGGCTATAACGCATGCCCTGGTGCCCCATCATGATGCCGTCGGAAGCTGTCGGGGCGCCAAAGATCTGAGGAACGGCGCCGCCGGCCCGAATGCCTTCGCAACCCTTGCGAGCGAGCCGATCGAGGTGAGCGTTGCAAGGAGTTATGTCGCTGAAGAGCGAGGCAACGCCAATCATCGGCCGGTCAAAATCGTCATCGAGAAAGCCCACGCCCCGAAGCATGGCGCGAGCCGGGGCTCGGCCCATTCCTCCGGTTGTCAACAAGCTGCGGCGTTTTTTCGGTTCGGAAATGGTCATCCACGATCTCCCTTCTAGCAAGGCATGTAATCAGGCCTTGTTACTATGTATACAGGCGGATACTATACTAGGGCGGGCCGGTCGGATTTGTTTCATTTCACCTCCCCCACACCCCCGTTCCGGCCCGTTGGCACCGATTCCCTGACTTCGCTTCGATGCCAACCTGTCTTTCGCGCCTCATTGACACCATCTGATTCTTCACACGCCGCCCTTCCTACGGCTGAAACGATTTAGTCTCACCCCTCCGCCTCAAGGAGCTAGGCGATGTGGCCCGGAAAGAGGCGCCGCCTGCAACCTAAGTAGGATTGCAAAAAGAATTACCCGGTAATCGGCGAGCGGGGGGCGTGAGCCCCCTGATTTATAGCGGAATCAGGGGGCTCACGCCCCCCGCTCGCCTGGTCAGACTTTCGCCGCTCCTACCTAGGAATGCTCTTGAGAAGGCAACGCCGCTAAGGCCGCCTCATTGAGCATAATTCTCCGAATGGAAGTCGCCCTGCCGGTCGAGCCGTCCAAATCGACGATAGCCCCCGCCAAGCGCACGTCCCCGGTCGCCACTTCAAATTGGGATGGCACAAAGGTGATAGTAGTGGACAAAACCCGATCCACGCGCCGGCCCAGAATGCTGTCATAGGGCCCAGTCATGCCCACGTCGCTGATGAAAGCCGTGCCGCCGGTTAGGATTTGCTCGTCGGCCGTTGGAACATGCGTATGCGTCCCAAGAACGGCACTGACTCTCCCTTTCAGGAAATGCCCCATCAAGTATTTGTCGGCCGTCGCCTCGGCATGCATGTCCACGATCACGCAGGACGTCAGGCCCGAGAGTTTTTGCAAGACTCGCTCGGCCGCCTGAAACGGACAGTCCACCGGTCGCATAAAAGTCCGTCCGAGAACCGAGAAGACTCCTACCTTCGTCCCATCCCGCGCCGTGGCCAGCACGAATTCTTGCCCCGGCGCATCGGGAGGAAAATTCGCCGGCTTGCAGATGCGGTCGTCCTTTTGCAACGTCGGAATGATGTCGCTTTTTTTGTAAATATGATCGCCCAACGTGACCACGTCCACGCCCGCCTGACGCAACCGGCGATAAACGGCAGGCGTCAGACCCGAACCATTCACCGCATTCTCCGCGTTGGCTATGACTAGATCGATAGCCTCGGCCGCAATCAATTTCGGCACCGCCTGCCTCACGCATTCAACGCCTGGAGTGCCGACGATATCGCCGATGAAGAGAATGCGCATTTATTGTCAGTTGTCAGTTGTCAGTTGTCAGTTGTCAGTTGTCAGTTGTCAGTTGTCAGTTGTCAGTTGTCAGTTGTCAGTTGTCAGTTGTCAGTTGTCAG
>Ga0185299_10000545_pt1 | contig 97641 bp, 70 predicted proteins | sample PaiPotPPA55metaG_FD_128002 | JGI IMG/M metagenome (GOLD analysis project Ga0185299, IMG submission 128002) | Iron sulfur acid spring bacterial and archeal communities from Banff, Canada, to study Microbial Dark Matter (Phase II) - Paint Pots PPA... ... | reverse complement strand
GAGTGGCAGTCTTAGGCGTTTCGAGTTGGGATACAGGTGAGGATTTGGACGACATGCAATGTTTGATTCTAGCATTCTGCCGATTCCGTGCCGGTGAGGCTCGCACTGTTCCAACCGGCAGCATGCGGCTGTTTGGCGAAGACTGAGTGTTCTGGACAGGGCGATGGATTCTGCTCGATCCACAATTCGTTCACAATCGATCGCAGCAAATGACGCCACCTAAAAGGGTTGACAGTCTCAAATAAGCAGTGATACAAGAGCCGACACTGCCTTAATGCGCTGATGCGCGCCGTATCCGGCGCCCAACTTTGTGCCCCTGAATGAATGAGCGTTGATGCCCAACGCTAAAAATTGCGGTCATTAGAAGGAACTCTATGCGCAGCCTACGAAGTGTTTCCTTGCTCCCCCTGCTTTTTGTGGCCTCCCTGTCCTGGAGCCAGACCGGCACGTCAACCATTCGCGGAACGATCACGGACCCTAGTGGACGTGTAGTCGCCGGTGCCACGGTCACGCTAACGAATGTTGCGACGAATGCCGCGCGCACGACCAAGACCACCGACGCTGGCACGTACGTTTTCGACTTCATTACGCCAGCGACCTATAACGTGGCCGTCGAAGTCAAAGGCTTCAAGCGTAAAGTGCTGGAGAATGTAGAGGCTGTGATTGGGAAACCGACGGAGGCGGATGTGGCTCTAGTAGTCGGTGCCGTCAACGAGGTGGTTGAGGTTTCATCAAGCGCGCAAGAGACGCTTATTAACACCCAGGATGCAACGCTGGGTAACAATTTTAATAATCTCCAGATCACCCAGCTGCCATTGGAAGCACGCAGCGTAGTGGACCTCCTGAGCCTCCAGCCAGGAGCCACACGGGAAGGTTACATAACCGGGGCACGCGCGGACCAGTCAAACGTAACCTTGGACGGCGTCGACGTCAATAATGCCGTGACCGGCAATGCTGATATCCCTCGAAGCACCAACTCCCTTTTTCTCGGTGGCCTGGTTACGGACAGAGGAGACATCACGAATGGTCCCGTCCTTCGGCTGAATTCTGAGTCAACGGAAGAGTTTCGCGTCACCACTGCCAACGGCAACGCGAATCAAGGAAGGTCTTCAGGCGCGCAAATCAATATTGTGACGAAATCCGGTACCAACTCGTGGCACGGTGCGGCCTCCGATTTCTATCGCTCGCGGGGATTCGCCGCGAACGACTGGTTTAACAATCATGCCACTCCGCTTGTTCCTGTTCCGCCCTTGCAGCGCAATACCTTCGAAGGCGCGCTTGGCGGTCCAGCAATCAAGAACAAATTGTTCTTTTTCTATGACTATGCTGGCCGTCGCGATGCGGAGAGCCAAAGCGTCGCGCGAACCGTTCCCCTGGCCAATATGGGCCAGGGTGTTATGAATTATCAGTATTGCACTGATGCAGCTTGCAGCAGCACAGCTCAGGCGTCGCTAACGCAAGCTCAACTCCAGCAGGCATTCAACCAGACCTATCCGGACGGTACAGTGGCAAGCACAGGAATCAATCCGACTGCAATTTCGACCTTCGCTGGAGTCGCGGCGAAATTTCCCGCGAACGATAACACTGCGGGTGACCTAGTAAACACCGGCGGATTCCGTTTCAACGCGCCGACGCCGATTCGTCTGAATACGCACGTCGCGAAGTTCGACTTTAACCTGAATAACAAGCAGAACGCGTTCGTCAGATTGCAAGTGCAGCAAGATCATCAGACTCTGCCGCAATGGTTGCCCGGAACGGTTTCACCTCAAGTTTGGGAACATAGCTGGGGGTTGGCGGTTGGCCACACCTGGACCATCTCGAACAATTGGGTAAACAACTTCCGCTATGGGTTGACGCGCCAGGCGTTCACGGAGGGTGGTGACAGCACGACCAATGATACAGACTTCCGATTTGTTTTCCAGCCTAACGGCGAGCAACACACGCTATCGCAAGTAGTTCCCGTGCATAATTTCACGGACGATGTTTCCTGGATTCGAGGGAACCACACCATCCAGTTCGGCGGCAATGTCCGCTTAATCAGCAACTCGCGTACTGACTTTGTTAATTCGTTCGACTTCGCTGAAGAGAACCCTGACTATTATCAGGGGGGCGGGGCCAATGTGGTCACGGCGTTTCAGGATTATCTGGCCGCCAATAACTTACCCGGCGGAGTGGGGGGGCAATCGCTATCCAACCAGACTGAAGTGCTCGATGCAGCCGCCGCATTCATAGGACGGCTCACGCAATACAATGCGGACTTCACTTTCGCCAAGAATGGGGCGCTGCTGCCCACTGGTTCTCCTGCCGTTCGCGACTTTGCCACCCAGGCGTACGACCAGTACATACAGGACACTTGGAAGATCCGTCCCAATCTCACATTGACGGCTGGAATGCGTTATAGCTTGGAGCGGCCGGTGTACGAAACTCATGGCTTCGAGACACAGCCAACTGTGCCTTTAGGGCAGTATTTGAAAAATCGAGCCGCGGCTGGCAACCAGGGACAGAACTACTTTGTCCCGATTAGCATCGTTCCGTCGGGCCCAGCTAATGGTGGCAAGCCGCTTTATAACTGGACCAAGGACAACTTTCAGCCCCGGATCGCTCTTGCTTGGTCTCCAGACAACGGCAAAACTTCACTTCGCGGCGGCTTCTCGATCACCAACGATTATTTTGGTGAAGCTTTGGCCGTGGACTTTGATGTAAATAATGCACTTGGCTACACACAGCAGTTCCAAGTGCACGCCAACACATTCGACATTTCAGGAAGTCCTCTTGCCCCTCTCTTCACCGGGTTTGGCCAAGATGTACGTTCACTGGTTCCGGTGGCTGGCGGGACGGTGCCGACTAGTTTGGTCTTCCCCGCGTCCGAGCCGGTGTTTGACGGTATCAACACCTTCGGCGAGCAGATACTGCAGTCGTTGCAATCCGATCTGCATTCCCCCCGAGAGTACGTCTGGAATTTTACCCTTGAGCGCGAATTGGGCAAGGGCGGGTTAATTTCAGCTTCGTACATCGGGCGAGCAGGGCGCAGTCTTCTGCTGACGCACGATATTGCTCAATTCACCGATTTGCGCGATCCGAAAAACGGTGTGGATTGGTACACGGCGGGGACGGCGCTTGAGAAGTTGCGGCAGAAGGGGACTGACATCAGCCAAATACCCGCGCTCCTTCCGGCCAAAGTAAACCAGTACTTTAACGACATGTTCCCGTCGGGTTTAGCCAATGTTATCAATAACTATGAGGGAACGCCTCAAAATCCCACGCCTTGGGATCCTACATGGACAAACGCCCAATCTTTGTATGGTTACCCATTCACCGGGTTCTTCACCGGCAACGATTGGACAGATACCCAAGCGGAGCTAGATTTGGCGTTAGTCGCTGGTGGTTTTCCCGCAAGGTTTATGCAGCCGCAGTATGGGGCCTTATCAGCGTGGGCGACCGCCGGAAACTCAAACTACAATGCCTTGACCTTCTCATTCCGCCAGCGCCTGAGCACTCTGACCATGGATTTTAATTACACCTTCTCGCATTCCTTGGATGACGCATCCGGACTGCAAGCGGAACACGGGTTCGGCAATTTCCAGACAAACGGGGCGTTCATTCTTAACTCGTTCCGGCAGGGTGAGAATTACGCGAATTCGGACTTCGATATCCGCCACAACATCAATGCGGATGTGGTTTGGAGTCTTCCTTTTGGCAAAGGTCGCGCTCTCCTCGGCAACGCAAGTAAGGCTGCCGACGCTGTACTAGGAGGCTGGCAGCTTTCGAGTATTTTCCGTTTCAACACCGGCTTACCTACCGGAGTTTCGCCAAGCGATCAGGCGCAGTGGGCCACTAATTGGGATGTGCAATCGGATTCCACTCCGACTCGTTCAATACACACTTGCCCGAACAAGCCCGCAAGCTCTGCGCCAAAGCTATTCGGATCTTGCGACGTGAATCAGGTCTATCAGAGCTTCCGTAACGCCTATCCCGGCGAAATCGGTCCGCGTAATTACTTGCGCTTTCCAGGATACGTTGACGTAGATCTAGGACTCTCAAAAGCCTGGAAAATGCCGTACAACGAAGCGCACGAACTTCAGATTCGCTGGGATGTTTTTAACGTGACCAACACACAGAAACTGACCGGCATCGCCGACTTTGCGGTCGCTCTGGATCCGGGTTTGAATCAGCTCAGCGCACCGCCCGATTGGTCGAACTTTACTCAGATACAGGGGCAGCCCAGGGTTATGCAATTGGGTGCTCGGTATTCGTTCTAGTCATCGAAAATAAATCGAAAAGGCTGGACACCTAACCCAGCCTTTCTGATTTTCTTTCCTATTCCGCGGGCAGCCCTCCGTACTTCTGCAGCCACTTCAGTTCTTCCCGAACTTTGATCTTCCCGTGCCAGGGATTTTTATCCAGGGAGTGGCCTTCGCCGGGGAAGATCAGAAGCTTGTTAGGGATCCCGAGCGAATAGAGCGCGTGCTCTAAAAGGTAGTCCTCGAGCACGGCCACGCGGATATCGTCAGCGCCGGCGACCATGTGAGTGGGCGTGCGGACTTTGTCGATCTGGAAAATCGCCGCTTCATCGTGATAGCGCTGCGCGGCTTCCCACGGGCGTCCGCCAAGGAAGTAGGCGTCGTCGAAGGTGGTGTCGTCATTGCCCCAGTTGCCGACGTGCTCCACCGCGCCTGCGCCTGTGACCGCAGCTTTCCAGCGCGTACTTTGGGTGATCAGCCAGTTTGTCATGTATCCGCCGTAGCTGTAGCCACCGACGGTGAGATGATCGGGATCGGCGATACCGTCTTTCACTAAGGCGTCAACGCCTTCCAGAATGTCTTTCCCGGGACGCGAGACGATCACGGGCACGATCTGCATCAGGAACTTGTCGCCGTATCCGGATGAGCCACGGTAATTAGGCTCAAAGACGAGCCAGCCGTTCGTAGCGGCGAGTATGCCCCACTGATACCAATCTGCTTCGAAATGGTTGCCATCCGCGTCGGCAGGGCCGCCATGAATAAACGTGAACATGGGAAGGTTCTTGGCTTCGAACTTGCCCGGAGGATAGATCAACATCCCTTCGACAGTGGTGCCGTCGTCGGCCTTCCAGCGATACGGTTTGCCCTGCGGCAGATCGCGCTCAGTGAATAAATGATTGAACGACGTAATCGGTCGCGCATGATCGAGGTCGGCTGCGCTATCGGCAAGGTAAATCTCCGCCGGCTTGGTGAGAGACGAATAGACAAAAGCTACTCGCGGCGAGTGCAGCGCCGTGGAAATCATTTCGTGTGTGCCTTGCCATCCGCCAACACGCCGAAGCGATTGCGCAGGCTTCGACGCGGAGTACATTTGCACTTCGGTGCCGAGCCGCGCAGATGTGACCACGGTGTCCGCTGTAACCGCAAAATGCTCCACGGGGCCGATGAAGTCCTTGCTCCATTGCTCTACGGCACCCGATTCACTATCAACCCAGTAAAGATGCGGCTGCAGATCGCGATATGGACCGGTCACGTCACCAACGTCGATGGCGAAAAAGATGTGGCGGCTGTCACTTGCCCAGCGCGGATTTTTTTCAACGGCCTGATTGTGAGTGATGCGACGCGGCGATTCAGTGCTCCGCGTACCTTCGCCCGTCAGGTCAACCACATAAATTTCAACGTCATCGAACTTCTCCTCGCGTTTGTTGATGGCGTTGGTCATGAACGCGAGCTTGCTGCCGTCGGGCGAAGTCACAAGTTCGTCCAGGCGCAGAGGCGAGTTAGAAATTACGCGAGTCCCAGGGGTTACATCGGATTCTTTGTCTGCCTCACTTTGTTCTTTCGCGGGAGTGGACGCGTGACTCGCAAGTGCGGCCGCCAGGTCCAAAGCGAAAATCACGTCGCCACGTTCCGCCGTCCGATACTGCACGACATCCTTCCATTGTTTTCGGTAATCGTCCTTTTGAGCCTTCGTCCACGGATTTCGGGTGGCGAAGTAAAGAGTTTTGGAATCTGCCGACCAGGCAAAGGCGTGAACTTCCTCTTCTCCGCGAGTAACGGCGAATGCTTCTCCGCCATTCGGATCAATTAGATAGATCTGGTCAACCCCTTCATCTTTATCTGATTTCTCGGAACCGTTATCGGAATCGTCGGCGTCGGCAATGTCTGTTTCAGTTTTGCGATCGGAGAGAAAAGCGATCCAGCGGCCGTCTGGCGACCACTTCGGATCAGTGTCATGACCCGACTGCGTTAGTTGAATAGGCTTGCCGCCATCGCCCATTCCTCGATAGAGCCATATGTCCTTGCTGAAGATTTTCCGGTCCCAATCAGCGCGCTCGGTGCCGATAATAACCGAGCCGCCATCAGGCGACAATTCGAGAGAAGAGAAACTCACCGAGTTGAAGAATTCGTCGAGCGTTAGCTTGGGCTTGTTTTCTGCAAAGGTTGCGACGGCAGTTATCAGGGAGAAGACCAACAATCCGACTTTAGACATTCGCATAATTTATTGAAATGAATCGAGATTTAAACGTGAGCCGCGCCCAGGCACACCGTGGCGGAACACATGGCAGCTCGTTCAAGGCTTCTTGTAAACCGTTCCGCCCTTCATCACGAACTCAACGTGCTGTAAGGCGGTGATGTCGTTCAGTGGATTGCCGGGAACTGCAACAATGTCGGCAAAGTAACCGGGTTTGAGCGCGCCGATTTGCCCGTCCCAATCGAGCAGCTTCGCGCCATTGATCAGGTCCGCTTGCAATGCGTCAAGCGGAGTCATGCCAAACTTCACCATCAGGACTAACTCCCGTGCTTGCGTTCCGTGCGGGAACGGGCCGACGTCGGACCCCATCGCGATAGGCACACCGGCGGCGAGCTGTTTACGAAAGTTTTCCACGTGCAGATCAAGAACCGGCTGCTCCCACTGCCCTGCTACCGGGTTGGTCGTATGAGTAGCGAAATATTCCTCGATAGTAAACGTGGGCACGGCATAGATATGTTTCTCGTGCATTATGCGCATAGTTTCGGCGCTGATCTGGAAGGAGTGGTCGATGGAGACGACCCCGGCTTGGGCAGCATACAAAGCGCCCGGTTCACCTGTGGCATGCACAGCAACGTGTTTGCCAACTCGAGCGGCTTCATGAACGGCTGCGCTGAGTTCGGCTTCGGTGTACTGATAAGGAGTGGAGAGGCGGCCATTTTCGACCGAATCGGGCCCGGTCTCATAAATTTTCGCGAAATCCGATCCTTGTTTGAATTGTTCGCGCATCACTTCGATTAGTTGCTCTACGTTGTTCGCGTAGTCGGCATTTGGCAGTACATGCTGCGCAGGGTTATATCCAATGGCGTCTTCATGTCCGCCGAGAATGTTGATTGCGTTTCCGCTGAGCCTGAGCCGCGGCCCGGGAATTTCGCCCCGATTAATTGCATCGCGCACGGCGGTGTCGGCCGAACCGGCGCCCTCGGTCCCCATGTCGCGCTCGGCGGTGAAGCCGGCCATCAAGTCATCGCGCGCGGCTAGTGTGGCCACGATCGTACGCTGCGGCACGGATTCTTGAACTGTCTGCAAGTCTTCCGCACCCGGGTGCAAAAATAGATGAACATGAGCATCGATTAGACCAGGAAGCAACGTGCGATCGCCCAGGTCGATGATTACGGCGCCAGCTGGGCGCTTCACCGCCGTGCCGGCTTCCACGATGCGATCGCCTTTCACCAAAACCTCTCCTGGAGTCAGAACGCGGCCACTTTCAATATCCAGGAGGCGCGCGGCATGCAGTACGGTTACATCTGGAGTTGGAGTCTGACTCCGAGCCGCACTGGTCACGGCCAAAGCGAAAAGAATGGGCAAGAGAATTCGAAAACGATAGCTGATCATATTCGGGATGGCATGGTATCACTAACCGCAGGGGATTGGGTATGGAACGCAATAGTTCAATCCGGTCGGATTCAAGACTGAAATGAGCCGCAGGGCCTGCGTAATTGGCGCTGGACCGAACGGACTTGCAGCGGCAATCGTACTCGCTCAAGCTGGCCTGCAGGTCGAAGTGTTTGAAGCGGAGCCAACCCCCGGTGGAGCTGCGCGCACGCTGGAACTGACGCTGCCCGGGTTCCTGCACGACTTTGGATCAGCGGTGTATCCGCTCGGCGCGGGCTCGCCGTTCTTTTCCTCTCTGCCGCTTTCCGACTACGGTTTGCGGTGGAAACACTCATCAGCCCCCGTCGCGCATCCCTTCGCCGACGGCACGGCAGTCGTTCTCGAGCGCGACCTTACTGATGCGAAGTCTTCTCTCGCAGAAGACGGAGAAGCTTGGGTCAAGTTGCTGCAGCCCTTCGTTGAGCATTGGTGGGACTTCGCTGCTGACGTGCTTCGGCCCATTCCCTCGGTTCCGAAACATCCATTGCTCATGGCGCGTTTCGGAATCAAGGCGCTCCGGTCGGCGAGAGCGATTGCTGACCACTTTCGGATTGAACGAACTCGGGCCTTGTTTGCTGGTCTGGCCGCGCATTCCTGCCTTGGTTTAGATGAACCGCTAAGCGGTGCATTCGGCATGCTGATGGCGATACCGGCGCACGCTGTGGGGTGGCCGATTCCACGAGGCGGCGCTCAATCGCTTACGGCCGCGCTATTCAGGTATCTTGAAAAGCTCGGCGGGCGAATCACAACTTCGTCGCGAATTGAAAACCTTAGTCAGTTACCGAACCACGATTTATTTTTATGCGATGTAACTCCGCGACAGCTTCTCGCGCTGGCGGGAGAACGGTTCACTGCAAAATATAGACGAAGCCTGCAAAAGTTCCGCTACGGCCCCGGCGCGTTTAAAGTCGATTACGCGCTGAACAGCCCGATTCCTTGGCGAGCTTCCGAGTGCTTTCGAGCTGCCACGGTGCACTTGGGCGGCAGCTTTGAGGAAATTGCGGCATCGGAGAAGGCAGTCCGAACCGGTTCGATTGCCGACCGCCCGTTTGTCTTGCTGGTCCAGCCGAGCTTATTTGATTCATCGCGGGCCCGAGCAGGAAGACACACGGCTTGGGCTTATTGCCACGTTCCGAATGGATCCAGCGAGGACATGCTGCAAAAAATAGAAGATCAGATTGAGCGCTTTGCACCCGGGTTCCGCGATTGCATTTTGGCCCGACGCTTGTTTCCTCCTGCAGGCCTGGAGAGCATGGACGCGAACTTAGTTGGCGGTGACATTGGTGGTGGGGCCTTGGACATCGGCCAGTTCCTATTTCGGCCCACCCGTCGTCACTATGCGACGTCGGCCAGAGACATCTACCTCTGCTCGTCCTCAACTCCGCCCGGCGGCGGGGTGCACGGTATGTGCGGCTATCACGCGGCCCGGAAGGCGCTCGCCACAAGATCCTCCAGGCTTTAGTACCAAGTGGTAACCGGGGTAACCCTGCTGGCAACGGCACGCATATGGTATAAAACCAAAGAACAAGCCAAAATTCAGCGGACTGCCAGTGGCCAACGTGCGCGTGGTTTGCGTTGGGATCGAAGGCGAGCGCCAATGTCCGCCGTGTGGGGAGAGTCTTGAGCTTTATCAATTTCGCAGCCCGCGAGATCAATTGCAAAATCGTGTATTACGGCGCGGGCCTTGGCGGCAAAACCACGAATCTGCAGTACATTTACCAAAAGACAGCCGAGCAGCAGAAGGGCAAAATGATCTCGCTCGCCACCGAGACCGAGCGAACCCTTTTCTTTGACTTTCTTCCCCTCGATCTCGGGTCCGTGCGCGGCTTCAAGACCCGCATTCACCTCTACACGGTTCCCGGCCAGGTGTTCTATGACGCCAGCCGCAAGCTCATCCTGCGCGGCGTGGACGGGATCGTCTTCGTCGCAGATTCACAGCAGGAGCGCATGGACGCCAACTCCGAAGCGCTCGATAACCTGATGTCCAATCTGAAAGAGCACGGCTACGACTTCAATAAGATTCCTTACGTACTGCAACTCAATAAGCGCGACCTGCCAAACATTCTGCCCGTTGATGCCCTCACTAAAGAACTGCGCCGCAAGGACGAGCCGGTGCTCGAAGCAGTCGCCTTTCAAGGCCAGGGCGTTTTCGAAACGCTGAAAGAGATTGCGCGGCAGGTGCTGGTAGAGCTGAAAAAGGGCAGCTGATCGGCTTGAAGGACTTGCAGTCCCGCGATTAAGGGAAAACAGAGATGTGGCGACATCTGTTTTCAGGTTTCCAGATCGTTCACGGAGTGTTCGCTGTTCTTGCGGCGATCGCATTCTTCCGATATTGGAAGCGCACTGGCTTTTGGTTCCCTAAGTATATTCATGTCCTGGCGGGAGTCAGCTTCATCCTTGGAGTAGGCTTTGTCTGGCTGGTCTCCACAGCACCTGTAGTACCGAAGCAGCAACCGTCGCTTGCAGGCCAACTGCTTTTGACTCTGCTATTCCCCGCCATCGTCTATATCGCATTTGTCTTTTACGGGGGACAGCACGCCGCCTTCACACACTCGGCGTTGAGAAGCGCACCGTGCCCGTTCTGCGGGGAGCCTCTGCCTGTGCGGAGTAAAAAGGAAGACGCAGTTACATATCTTGATCAACAGTGCTGTCACTGCAAACAGACTCTTCCATAAATGTGCCCGAAATGCCATGGCAAAGGTTCCTGCCTCGCATGAGTGCTGAATCGCGTTTCTGTCCCATATAATCTAAGGAATTTACCGTGACCGTTCTTGCTGACATAATTGCCGCCACTCGGCGAAAAGTGGGCGAACGCCGCTCGAGAGCTGATGTGCGCCAACTGGAACGGCAGGCAGCTTTGCACATTCCGCGCGGGTTTCGGAAGGCGCTGGAGTCGGCGAATAATTCGGGCGTTGCTGTCATCGCGGAATTAAAGAAGGCTTCGCCATCGCGAGGCCTGATCCGGCGTGAGTTTGATCCCGCTAAACTGGCGCGCGAATTGGAAGCGAGCGGTGCGGCGGCGCTCTCCGTGCTGACTGACGAAGAATTTTTCCAGGGCTCGCTTGCAGATTTGCGAATTGCGTCTGCTGAAACTCGACTTCCTTGCTTGCGCAAGGATTTCATCGTTGACGAGTTTCAGCTTCTTGAAGCCAGGGCGAATTGCGCTGACGCGGTCCTGCTGATTGTCGCAGCGTTGTCGCAGCAAGAACTGGGTGGACTCGCGCGGAAGGCGGGCCATCATGAGTTAGATGTTCTCTGCGAAGTTCACGAAGAAGACGAGCTTCACCGCGCGCTTGATGCTGGATGCAACTTAATCGGCGTGAACAGCCGCGACCTGCGGACCTTCAAAGTCGATTTGGGCACTGCATTCCGGCTAGCGGAACGGATACCTGACGGCATTCTCGCCGTCGCCGAGAGCGGCATTGAGAGCGGGAGCGATATAGCGCGGCTGCGTTCGGCCGGGTACAAAGCGTTTCTGGTTGGCGAAACTTTGATGAGGGCGCCCTCGCCGGGAGACGTCTTACGAGAATTGCTTACCGAGGCTACTTCGTCAGTTTCGGCAGTGAAGTAGGATCGCGACAAAAGCAGATTCCTCACCGCCAAAGCGGTTAGGAATGACAAAGGCTTGTGTGTTCCGGTTCTAGCGACCGCCAACGACGAACGACGAACGACTGCTTCTATGACTTGGGTAAAAATTTGCGGCATCACAAACCTGGAAGACGCGCTAGTCGCGGTTGAGGCTGGCGCCGATGCGGTGGGGTTTGTGTTTTACGAGAATAGCCCGCGCTATGTCGAGCCGGAGCGAGTGCGGCAGATTGTGTCGAAGCTCCCGGACAGCATCGAAAAGGTAGGAGTCGTCGTCAACGAAACAGAAGATCGTATTTGCGCAATTGCCGATCAGGCGGGACTTACGGCGGCTCAAATGCACGGTGATGACGAGGATCCGCACGTTGCAGACCTTGTCGTCGCTCGGCGTCCTCTGAAAGTACTCGCCGCTATTTCTATGCGGCATCCAAAACCAGAGGGTTGGGCAATGATGTGGGAACAAGACAACTTATACGCCTTTCTGGTCGACTCCGGAGGGGCGGGAGAGCTGGGAGGAACGGGCGAACCATTTGACTGGAGCGCCTCACTCAAATCCCTAAACACGATTAAAACGCTTTCTAACTTGGTGCTTGCCGGTGGGCTGAACTCATCAAATGTCTTGGACGCGATAGAGATTGCGCGCCCCTGGGGGGTTGACGTTTCGTCTGGAGTTGAAGCAAAGCCGGGAAAAAAAGATCCGCGTAAAGTTCGGGCGTTTGTGAAAGCTGTGCGCGATGCCGACAAGGCGAATTCGAGAAACTGAATGGCAACCGCATCCATCACGAAAAAACGAGCAGGGAATTTAAGCCATAGCTCACAGCTCTCAAAAAAAGCTAAAGGGAAAGGCCCAACCTTGCTTATTCAGCCCGGCCGCTTCGGTCCCTGGGGAGGCCGCTACGTCCCTGAAACTCTCATGTCCGCGCTCGAGGAGCTTGAGCGTGAATATGAACGAGCGAGAAAAGATCCGCGGTTCAAAGCACGGCTGAATGAACTTTTGAAAACCTATGCAGGTAGGCCGACGCCTCTGTTCTTCGCGCGACGGCTGACGGAGAAACTTGGCGGTGCAAAGATTTATTTGAAGCGCGAAGACTTGCTGCACACCGGCGCCCACAAGATCAACAACTGTATTGGTCAGGGGCTGATAGTTGAGCGGATGGGCAAGCACCGCGTGGTCGCCGAAACTGGCGCGGGCCAACACGGAGTCGCGACCGCGACAGTTTGCGCTCTGTTGGGCTTTGAGTGCGTCGTGTACATGGGCACCGAAGACATGCGCAGGCAGGAGTTGAACGTCTTCCGCATGCGGCTGCTGGGCGCGGAAGTTCGTGGCGTGGATTCTGGATCTCGCACTCTGAAAGATGCCATCAACGAAGCCATGCGCGATTGGGTCACAAACGTCCGCACCACGCATTATCTTCTAGGCAGCGTTTTAGGCGCGCATCCTTATCCAACGATGGTTCGCGATTTCCACAAAGTGATTGGACGCGAGGCACGGGCGCAAATTCTGAAAGCCGAAGGCAAATTACCATCTGCGATTATCGCCTGCGTTGGCGGCGGATCAAATGCAATTGGCGTCTTCTACGAATTTATCGGGGACAAGAAAGTGAAGCTGGTTGGAGTGGAAGCCGGTGGGCGGGGCGACAAACTGGGGGAACACGCGGCGCGGTTCCGCGGTGGATCAGCAGGTGTTTTGCAAGGAACATATTCGTATGTCTTACAAGACGAAGCCGGGCAAATCGCGACCACGCATTCGGTTTCGGCTGGACTTGATTATCCGTCGATTGGTCCTGAGCACGCGTGGCTCGCAGACTCCGGACGCGCAGAATACGTCGCCGCTTCAGACGCCGAAGCCCTCGATGCCTGCAAGTTGCTGGCGCAAACTGAAGGAGTTATCCCTGCGCTGGAGTCGGCACACGCCGTCGCCGAAGTGATCAAGCGCGCGCCTCAGATGAAAAAATCAGACCTGGTGATCGTGAACATTTCCGGGCGCGGCGATAAAGACGTCGGAATACTCCGAGAAAAACTAGATTTAGCTTAGAAATTCATTTGTCATTCCGAATGGCTTTAGCCATGAGGAATCTGCTTATTCACAACGGATTCCGCGCCACTAGTGGCCGGAATGAGATCCGCGATGCCAATTTCGTTCACAAACCGTCCAGCCCTCGTCGCCTACCTCACCTGCGGCGACCCCGACCTCCGCACCACGCGGGAAGTGGCATTAGCAGCTATTTCAGCTGGAGCCGAGGTCATTGAGCTGGGTGTGCCCTTCAGCGATCCCGTGGCGGATGGGCCGGTGATCCAGCGGGCCAGCGAACGTGCGCTAAAGAATGGAGTTTGCCTGGATCAGGTATTCGATCTAGCGGGGGAGATCAGGAACAAGAGCGATGCCGGGCTCATTGTGTTTTCCTATCTCAATCCCATTCTCCGAATGGGTATGGAAAAATTTGCGGCTAAAGCGGCAGAGACGGGAGTCGACGGAGCCCTGATCACGGACCTGCCGGTCGAGGAAGCTGCCGAATATCTGCGGTACATGCGGAAACGTAACCTATCAACTGTGTTCCTTGCAGCGCCAACGAGCCCCGACGAACGGCTGAAGCGCATCGCGGAAGCCTCCACGGGTTTTGTTTATGCGGTGTCGCGAACCGGAGTGACGGGCACGCGAAAAGAATTACCCGAGGACGCGCAGAAACTGGTCCGACGCTTGCGCAAATTCACAAAATTACCCATTGCAGTGGGATTCGGAATTTCTGCTCCGGAGCAATTCACCGCAGTAGGCAGGTTTGCCGAGGCAGCGGTTGTGGGCAGCGCCATTGTGCAGACAATCGAAAGCAATCCCGGCACTGAAGCGCAAGCTGTGGCAGAATTTATAAAGCAGCTCTCAGCCGCTAGCCTTCAGCCATCAGTAAAACCTTTGAGCAAGACGCGGCGGTCAACCGCGGTGGCTGAGGATGTAGTGTCTTGCTGAGAGCTAGGGCCAATAGCTGAGAGCTGGGGTTGCATGGATATAGCAGATTGGCGGCGGCAAATCGACGAGATCGATCGCAAGCTGGTGGAGTTAATCAGCCAGCGCGCACAGGCAGCTCACGAAATCGGCAAGCTGAAACGAGACATCGGCATGCCGATTTATGAGCCCGATCGCGAACGTGCCGTATTTGAAAACGCGCGGCGCGCGAACAAGGGGCCTCTGCCAGATCGTGATTTGCAACGCATATATGAACGCATCATGGACGTGATGCGGGCGATCCAGCGCGAGGAGATCGCGCCAGAAACTGTTGCCTCGGGCGACGGACTGGGCGATACAGAAATAGATCCAGAGGTAAATGATTAGACAGCTGTTAGCCTTTAGCTCTCAGCCTTGTTCCGGGCAAGAAAAGCTAATTGCTAGAGCTAACTGCTAAAAGCTATCTATGATCGTCGCAATGCAGGAGACCGCAAACGAAGACCAGATTCAGGTCGTAGTCGAGCACCTGGTCGAGATGGGATTCTCTGTCCATCGCACTACGGGTGAACGGCAGACGATTCTGGCCGCCGTGGGCGCGCGCGCCGACTTCGACACCCGCAACCTGGAAGTGCTCAGCGGGGTGATGGAGGTACACCGCATCAGCGCGCCGTATAAGCTGGCGGGACGCAGTTTTCGTCCGCAGGGCACGATCATTGAATTTCGCAATGGCGTAACAGTTGGCGACAAGGACGTGGTTGTGATGGCTGGACCTTGCTCGGTCGAGTCGCGCGACCAACTCTTCACTGTTGCTGAACTTGTGGCCAAAGCCGGAGCGCGGGCGTTGCGCGGCGGCGCATTCAAACCGCGGTCTTCCCCGTACTCCTTTCAAGGGCTCGGACTGGAGGCGCTGAAGCTCTTACGCGAAGCCGGCGACAAGTTCAATTTGCTAGTCATCAGCGAGGTCATGGAGATCTCCCAAATCGAAGTGATGCTTCCATATGTTGACATCCTGCAGGTGGGTGCGCGGAATATGCAGAATTTCAATCTGCTCCGCGAGTTAGGAAAGCTTAAGACTCCAGTTCTCCTGAAGCGTGGCATCGCCGCTACCATCGAAGAGCTGCTGCTTTCGGCGGAGTACATTATGGCGGGCGGAAATTACAACATCATTGCCTGCGAGCGCGGCATTCGCACCTTTGAGACATACACTCGCAACACGCTCGACATCTGCGCGATCCCGGTCATCCACAAGCTCTCGCATTTGCCGATTGCCTCCGATCCTTCGCACGGAACCGGCCTGCGCGATAAAGTTGCTCCTATGGCTCGGGCTTCAGTTGCCGCCGGCGCCGATGCCCTGTTGATAGAGGTGCATCACAATCCAGATAAAGCATTGTCGGATGGTGCGCAGTCACTCTATCCGCAGCAGTTCACCGAGCTGATGGAATCTTTGAAAATGATCGCGCCCGCCGTAGGACGAAAGATCGCCTAGGAATTGAATCATTGAAGTCATTTAGACATTCAGTCATTGAAAACCGAAATTCGAGCGTCTTTTCGATGATTCAATGACTCAATCTCTCCATGCCCATTCGCCAAATCACGATCATCGGCACCGGCTTGATCGGCGGGTCACTCGGACTAGCGCTCCGCAAGAAAGGTTTTAAGGGAAGGCTGATCGGCTGCGATCAGCCCGATGTCCTGCGGCTCGCGAAGAAAATTAAAGCGATTGACCAGGGAATTACCGATCCAATAAAAGCCTGCCAGAGCAGTAACGTGGTTGTACTCGCCACTCCCGTTGGTACGATTATTGATCTGATTGAGCGCTTGTCACTGCATTTGCCTGCCAACGCTCTCGTAACCGATGTGGGCAGCACAAAGTCCGAAGTTGTGTCGCGGGCTCAGAAAGCTTTTGCGAGCCGCGCGCCTGACAGATTTCTGGCAGGTCATCCGATGGCAGGGAAGGAACATTCAGGGATCGAATTTGCCGACGCGGATTTGTTTCGCCGTGCGGTCTGGTTTCTGACGCCGTTGCCTGGGCAGAATGTCCAGCGCGGATTGGCGGGCGAATATGTTTCATGGCTGAAGCGGATCGGCGCCGAAATCGCCGAGATGGAACCGACGGCGCACGATCAACTTTGCGCGTGGATCAGCCACGTGCCACAGATCATTTCGACGGCGCTTGCGGCTAGTTTGGTTGATGAATACGGCGAGGACGCCCCTCTGCTCGATTCAGGCGGCCGCGCCTTGCGCGAAATGACCCGGACCGCGGCAAGCCCTTACTCCATGTGGCGCGATATCGCGCTTACCAACAAGAACAGCATTGCTGACGCGTTGCTCAAGCTGGAGCAGCGCCTGGCGCACATCCGCGAGAATCTCGACACCCGCCAACTGGAAGACGAATTCCAACGCGCACACAAACTTAAAAGCGCAGGCTCACCACGGAGGCACGGAGACACGGAGAAAAACAAGAAAAAAAATAAACAAGCGCAATGAAGAACCAGTTCCATTCCGCAATCGGTGTTGTTGTCCGGTCCCTCCGTGTCTCCGTGGTGAATTTGTTTTAGAATTTCTTCGCGATGAACAAAGTTGTAGCCAACGCAGACGTAGCAATCCACGACCTTGCCGATGGCGCAACTCTCATGATCGGCGGTTTCGGGCTGTGCGGGATCCCAGAAAATCTGATTCGCGCATTGGTCCGCCGAGGCACTAAGAACCTCACCACCATGAGCAACAACGTTGGCGTGGATGGATACGGCATGGGTCTCCTGCTTGCGGCGGGCCAGATCCGTCGGCATTTCGGCAGCTATGTCGGGGAGAACCGGCTGCTCGAACAGATGGCGCTTGAAAAGAAAATCGATCTCGAACTTGTGCCGCAGGGAACATTTTCCGAGCGTATTCGCGCAGGCGGAGCAGGCATCCCAGCTTTTTTTACTCCCACCGGCGTCGGCACCTTGGTTGCCGAGAAGAAAGAAACTCGAGAATTCGATGGGCGTACGTACGTGATGGAGCGCGCACTGAAGGCCGACTTTGCGTTCATCAAAGCCTGGAAGGGCGATAAATGGGGAAACCTTGTGTACCGCAAGACCGCGCGAAATTTTAATCCCATGATGGCGACAGCGGCGAAAATAACTATCGCGGAGGTCGAGCACCTAGTCGAAGTCGGAGATCTCGACCCCGATCTCGTCCATACGCCAAGCATTTACGTTAAGCGGATTTTTCAGGGTGAAATGTACGAGAGAAGGATTGAGAAGAGAACGCTGAGGCGGTCAATTTTACGAATGACACCCGATGAACGACGATGAGCAAACTTGCCAAAGACACTGATAAGCGCGAGCGCATCGTAAAGCGCGTAGCAGCTGAACTGCGCGACGGCTTTTACGTGAACCTTGGCATCGGCATGCCGACACTCGTCGCGAACCATGTTCCGCCGGGAATTCACGTGGTCTTGCAAAGCGAAAACGGAATGCTTGGGATTGGGCCGTATCCGCTCGAAGGCGAAGAAGATCCGGACTTGATTAACGCTGGTAAGGAGACGATCAGCGAAATGCCGGGCACTTCTTATTTCTCAAGTGCCGATTCGTTCGCGATGATTCGCGGTGGTCACATCGACCTGAGCGTCTTAGGCGCGATGGAAGTTGACGAAGAAGGCAGCCTGGCAAACTGGATGATCCCGGGGAAAATGGTGAAGGGCATGGGTGGCGCAATGGATCTGGTCGCCGGTGCAAGTCACGTAGTTGTAGCCATGGAGCACACTACGCGAGACGGCCAACCCAAAATTCTGAAAAAATGCACGCTGCCGCTGACCGGCGTAGGAGTTGTGGATACCATCGTGACCGAGATGGCGTACATCCGCGTCACCCCCAAAGGGCTGTTGCTGGAAGAGATCTCCTCGGGGCTGACGTTCGAGGATGTGCAGCGTGCGACCGAGGCGGTGCTCATCGCCAGTCCCCGGCTCAAGGCGATGGCACAGTGAATTGCTCAGTGTTTAGTAAGTTCCATCTTCCAGTGGGAGTCATTGACCGGGTTCAATGGAATGACCATTTTCGTTCCCGGCGGCGATGCCTCGAATTTTGCCGCAGACTCCTGAAAGTGTAAATTCGCGTAATCTGGATAGCGCCAGTCCCGAACGATCCCGAGAGGCAACAGCAATAGCAGCAAGCCCGCAACCCGGCGAGGTATCCGCGTCCCTGCAATCGCAATCCAGATCAACGCTGCTAGAAAAGCAATCGAGGGCAGGAAGTAGTACCGGTTACCGTAGCCTGGGAAGGTTAGCAACTGCCATTGCGGCTGGGGCCGGCTTCCGGGGATAGGATGCGCCAGGCTCAGCGATAATACGGCGAAGGCGAACAAAATAAAAAGTTTCAATTCCAATGGCGCGTAACGCATCGCGTACAGTAAAACCGCAAGTCCGATTACGAGGGCAACCATCTCCCTCTCGAACACATAGTTCGGGAAGTGCCTGAAGGCCATGCGAAGGACGGTCATATTCCCCACAAGTGGCGCAAGAAAAATCTGCCCGCCAAGAATACTCGCCAGCCGATGCAAGGTTGCGCCGTTGGGCGCCGATCGCCGGGCATGCGAAAAGAGCACAATGAAAGCCTGAGCGACGGCGCCAGGAACAAGTGTCGCAAGCGAAATTTTGGACCAATGCGTCCGTCTCATCCACCACAAAACGGCTGCGACAGGGACAAGTAGAACCCCGATCGGGCTCTCCAGCGTGATCAGTACAAGCACGATCCCGTCAAAGACTCGCCACCCCCAACCGGTCCCCGGCTGAGCCACCAGAACCAGGAATGCCAGCAATCCCAAATGCCACTGGATGGTAGTGGCGTTGGCATTCACTTCGTATGAGTTGGGGAGCGCTAGATACAAAGAGCTGGCAAGAAGACGTACTGCCAACGGAATATTTGAGAATCGAGGCGAGACAAATAAGCTCACCGGAAGTATCTGAATGGCGATCGCACACAAGTTCATCACTAGGGGCGCTAACGAGAATGGAACAAGTAAAGCCAACAAGCCAGCGAGCCGGGGCACAGTATGCAAATAGCCGCCCAGTTCATCTGTGATGAACAGACAACGTAGTCCAAATTGATAAGCATCGGCATACCAACGCTGGCCATCTTCAGCCCAAAATTGTGCGTTGAGTATGGCATCAGGACGCCGGGAGACGATGATCAGGAAGGCGGCCAGGAATACAGCCAGCTGAAAGAGAATTTCGGTAGAACGCTTGGGAGCAGCGGTTGGTAGCTCGGAGCGGAAATGAACTAGTAGCGAATTGAACCGATTCAGAAGAAGCGATCGAACTTTAACCCGCAATGCTGGTTCGTCCCCGGCGACTTTAGAGTTTATAGGCATCAGATCACGGCAACTTTAATAAACTCTGCCGCGTCAAGTAAACCTCAATCTCCATTTGGTACCCTTTTCTATATACTCTCCCTCGGCACGGAAGGCTTCGCACGTTTCTTCCTTAAGACTGGTTAATTGCTCACTGCTTGGTAAGTTCCATTGTCCAAGGCGGGGGATTGATTGGGATCACTATTCTAGTTCCGGATGGCGCGGTGTGAAACTGTGAAGCATACTCTCGGAAATGCATATCTGCGAACGCGGGGTAGCGCCAATCTCGGCGAATACCGATAGGCAGAAGTAGCAACAAGACAGCCCCGCACAACCGAACCGTTCGTGATTTCGCGCAACCGACGATCCACAGCAACGCAGCCAGGAACGACATTATCGGGAGGTAATAGTAACGGTTGCTGGTGCCTGGGAAGCGCAGCCATTCCCATTGCGGCTGATCTGGGGGACCCGCCAGAGGCCATGCGAGGCTCAAAGCAAATACGGAGAAAGAAAAGGCAATAAACAGTTTCAATTCCGCCGGCGCGTATCGGAGGGTGTACAACAAAAATGCCAGTCCCACTCCCGTAGCGATTGCCTCCAGCAAAAACAAAGAATGCGCGGAGTAGCGTAGCGCAAAATGTAGGACTGTCTTCGTCCCCAGAAGCGAAGCCAGAAAGATCTGCCTGCCCATAATGCTGACCAGCCGCGTAACGCTGGCTCCATTCGGGGCTGTGTGCCGTGAATGAGACGTGAGCACGACAAAAGCTTGAACGACAGCACCTGGAACAAGCAGCGCAAGCGAAGTCCCAGCCCAGCGGTTTCGTCGCATCCACCACAGAAGCGCTGCAAAAGGGACGAGCACAATTCCCATCGGACTTTCGACTGAGATCAGCGCCAGCACAATCCCGTCAAAAACTTGCCATTTCCTGTGATTTGCAGGCTCAGCTAGCAGAATCAGACAGGCCACCAATCCCAAATGCCATTGCATATTTGTAGCGTTCGCGTTGGTTCCGTACGTGTTAGGTAGACCCAGATACAAGAAGCTCCCAAGCAAACGTCTCCAAAGGACAATATTTGAAAACCGGGAAGAAATGAAAACCATAATCGGAAGTATCTGAACCGCAATGGCACACAAATTCATCACAAGTGGCGCCTGCGAGAACGGGAAAAGCAGAGACACCAATGCGGCGAGACGGGGAGCCGTATGAAGATAGCCTCCGCCCTCGTCCGGTATCAGCAGAGAACGCGCCCCGAACTGATAAGCGTCGGCATACCAACGCTGGCCATCTTCAGCGAAAAACTGGGCGCTGAGAATGGCGTCAGGACGGCGGGAAAGGATGATCAAAAAACTAGCCGCGACCACAATCGCCGGAAATAAAATTCCGCGATAGGGCTGCAATAGACGGCTTGTTCGCGGACCAAACGCCTTCCGTCGGACACGAAACCAATTTCGGATAGAAAGTCGACGCTCGGTCTCCAATACTCGGTCTGGCACTGTCGCTTCCGGGTGCATAAGGCTGCAGTTTACCGCACGCAGAGTTCCGGTTATATTGAAGCATCGTTACCAGTGATCAATCAATAAAAGGTCTGCCGCCGGTTCCTCGTGACAGCAGCCCGCCTTGGTTTGCGAGTCCGGCAGTCGCATACTTATCGTTAGCGGCAGCAACCCTCTTTTGCCTTCTGCCTTTCTCCGGTCGTGCGTTTCACACGGACGACACGCTGTTCGTTTGGGCGGCTCAGAACATCTCTAAACATCCGTTCGATCCCTATGGGTTTAACCTCAACTGGGAAAGAACGGAAGCCCGGATGTCGGAAATAACCCAGAATCCGCCGCTGACGTGCTATTACATAGCAGCGGCCGCGAAGTTCGTCGGATGGTCTGAACGAGCCTTACACCTCGTTTTCTTATTGCCCACGATTGCTTTGGTACTTGGCGCGTATCGATTGGCGCAGAAGTTCACTCGTTCCCCTGGGCTCGCCGCCGTTGCGACGTTACTGACTCCGGCCTTATTGGTATCTGCCTGCAGCACAATGTGCGACCCAATGATGCTTGCGCTGTGGATTTGGGCAACAATCTTCTGGATCGAAGGATTGGATTCGGGAAAGCCGCTATTGCTTACGGCTTCCGCCCTGTTGATTACCGCCAGCGAATTAACCAAGTATTTCGGTGCAGGTCTCATTCTTCTTCTGTTTGCATACTCGTGCTTGCGGCAAAGACGATTGGGTCCCTGGGCATGGTACTTACTCATCCCTGTTTCAGTCCTAATCGGATACGAATTCCTGACCGCCAGGATATATGGCCACGGCCTGCTCACAACCGCTGCTCAGTTTTCGGGTACGCGCCGTCTGTCGACCCACTCCAGCAAAGGTGCAAAGGTTCTGATCGGACTCAGCTACGTGGGAGGGTGTGCTCTGCCTGGGCTGCTCTTCGCGCCAATCATTTGGGCTCGAAAACAAATCGTAATGGTGGCGCTGGCGAGTGGAGTAGCCGTCTTTCTAATCATGCACGGCCGGGTACGCCTCAGTATGGGTGCAACCGGCACTGCAGCTCGGATGGGGCGTCACGCACACTGGGAAATAATTAGTTTCCATCTGATACTTTTCATCGCTGGCGGAGTTTCGGTTTTGGCTCTTGCAATCGCGGATTACTGGAGGGAACGGAACCCGGATTCTCTGTTTCTCTTATTGTGGGTAGCGGGCACATTCTGGTTTACCGCATTTCTGAACTGGACAATAAACGCGCGCAGCGTCCTCCCAATGGTTCCGGCCGTCGGAATCCTCCTGGCGCGCAGGCTCGAAAACCTCCCCGGAAATTCCGGTCGACGGTTGAAGTTTTCAGTTGCTTCTGCTTTGTTGGTTTCCGGCGTTCTATCTCTGTGGCTGGCGCGCGCGGATACAGAACTCGCAAACACAGCAAAAACCGCTGCACTGCTCATTCGTGAAAAGACATACGGCAGTGGAGATCTCTGGTTCGTCGGGCATTCGGGTTTCCAATATTACCTGCAAGCTCTCGGCGCTCGTGCCTATGATTGGAATCATCCGCAAGCAAAGAACGGCGACTGGATAGCGATACTTCAAGTGTGGCCGAGCTACGGCGCGCTGAAATTTCAGGGCCCTAGAGAGGATTTCATCATGCCAGTCCGCAGTCACGCGAGCACAAATTCTCCCGAGCGAAGCGCCGGCTTTTACTACTCCTATTGGTCTGTGTTGCCATACATCTTCGACAGAGTTCCTCCAGAAAGAGACGTTTTGGTGCGCCTCGCGCAATAGTTCGCGAGGATTTTCGCGGATATCGCGGTGTTGTTATTGCTCTGGTCAAGAGGTAGTGGCTCAGTTCAAACTGAGCCACTACCGGTCAAGAGCGTTCCTTGACTTGGCTCGTTTCCGGCCAACATAATAAAAGGTTCGACTATCTTCTAGAAAGAATCCAGGGACCGCGTGGCATCAGCTCCGAGTACAGCAACTCCAAAAGTTAAGGGCGGTGTGGCTCCGTTGCGGGCGGGTCAGGGGCACTCGTTTTTTCTAAGACGATTGCATTCGCTCACCGGGATTATCCCCATTGGCTTGTTTTTGGTTGAGCATTTCTTTTCGAATGCTTTTGCGACCAAGGGGCCGGGCGCTTACAGCAAGCAGGTGGAATTCCTAAGCAGTTTTCCATTTGTCGTGGGCCTGGAACTGTTTGGCATCTGGCTGCCGATTTTGTATCACTCGCTTTATGGTTTCTATATTTGGTTTCGTGGCGAGAGCAATGTCACGGATTATCCGTGGGCGGGGAACTGGATGTACTCCGCACAGCGCTGGACCGGTGCCATCACGTTCTTCTACATGGTCTGGCACACGTGGCATTTGCGGTTCAGCGGAGTACACCTGCTGACCTATCCGGCCTCGGCATTCGGCAAAGTACAGGCGGAGATGATCGGCCACCCGTTGGGCATAGCTTTTTATGCAGTAGGAATTTTCTGCGCATCCTGGCATTTTGCTTATGGACTGTGGCTCTTTGCCGCCAAATGGGGAATCACCCAAGGCCCGATCGCGCAAAGGCGTTGGGGATATGTCTGCCTGATTATCGGAATCGGATTTATGGCTGTCGGAGCAGTCACTATGTACTCGTTCCTGTCGGTGCCGCAACAGCCGTATAAGCCGATGGGAAGTGAAATGGATTCGTTCACCATGCGGTGATGGAAACAAGGATTCACCACGGAGGCACTGAGACACGGAGAAAACAGTTAAATCTTTACTCGGGTCCCTCCGTGTCTCCGTGCCTCGGTGGTAAATGGTTTCTCGAAAATGGCAGCAAATCCAAAAATCATCGTCGTAGGTGGCGGACTCGCCGGGCTGGCGGCGGTCATCAAGATTGCCGAGATGGGCGGCGATGTGGATCTTTTTTCCATTGTGCCGGTCAAGCGCTCGCACTCCGTTTGCGCCCAAGGCGGAATTAACGCTGCGAAGAACTTGAAGGGCGAGGGCGACTCCCCCTGGCATCACTTCGACGACACAGTTTACGGCGGCGATTTCCTTGCCAACCAGCCTCCGGTGAAGGCCATGTGTGAGGCCGCACCAGCGATTATCGATCTGCTTGACCGCATGGGCGTGCCGTTTAATCGCACTCCCGAGGGACTGCTGGATTTCCGCCGCTTCGGTGGGACCCTGTACCATCGCACCGCTTTTGCCGGAGCAACCACTGGGCAGCAGCTTCTTTACGCGCTCGATGAGCAAGTGCGGCGTTACGAGTCCGAAGGCAAGGTCAAGAAGTACGAGTCGTGGGAATTTCTTTCTGCTGTGCTTGACTCGCAGCGAATCTGCCGCGGGATCTGCGCCATGGATCTGCGCTCGATGGAAGTTCGCACCTTTCCTGCCGACGCCATCATCATGGCGACCGGCGGTGTTGGCGCGATTTTCGGCAAGAGCACAAATTCTGTCGTGTGCACGGGGTCGGCGCAGTCGGCGCTTTATCAGCAGGGATGCTATTACGCGAACGGCGAATTCATTCAGGTACATCCGACTTCGATTCCCGGCGAGGACAAGTTGCGATTGATGTCAGAGTCGGCGCGCGGCGAAGGTGGGCGCGTCTGGGTCCCGAAGACGCTTGGCGATAAACGCGACCCGGTTTCGATTCCAGAAAAAGACCGCTGGTACTTCCTCGAAGAGTGGTATCCGAAATACGGCAATCTGGTTCCGCGTGATGTTGCCACTCGCGCCATTTTCAAAGTGGTTTATGAGCACTACCTCGGCATTGATGGCAAGCCGATGGTCTATCTTGACCTGACGCACATTGACCGGGCCACGCTCGATCGCAAGCTCGAAGGCATTCTGGAAATTTACGAAAAGTTTGTTGGCGACGATCCGCGCACCACGCCGATGAAGATTTTCCCCGGCATGCATTACACCATGGGCGGCCTTTGGGTGGATTTCAACCAGGCGACTAACATTCCCGGTATTTTTGCAGCGGGCGAGTGCGAGTATCAATATCATGGCGCGAACCGGCTGGGCGCGAATTCGCTGGTTTCGTGCATATTCGGCGGATTCACCGCGGGGCCGAATGCCGTACGTTATGCCCGCAATCAAAAGGCCGCTACTAGCAACAGCCACTTCGATTCCGAGCGCAAACGCCAGGAAGAGATCAACACAGGATTGATGACGTCGGAAGGTGAAGAAAATCCATTTCGGCTTTGGCGCGAACTCGGCGAACTGATGACGAAAGACTGTACCGTCATTCGCTACAACAAAAACTTGCAGCAGACCGACGCCAAGCTGGTGGAATTGCTCGAGCGATTCCGGCACGTGAATTTGAGCGACCGCTCGATGTGGGCGAACACGTCGTTCGTCTTTACGCGTCAGCTTTACAACATGCTGCAGTTGTCGCGAGTGGTTGCGCAAGGCGCCCGCATGCGGGATGAATCACGCGGCGCGCATTACAAGCCTGATTTTCCGGAGCGCGACGATAAGAACTGGCTGAAAACTACGAAAGCCTATTTCGCCCCTGACGCGGACGAGCCGAAGTTTGAGTTCGAGCCGGTGGACGTGTCGCTGATTCCGCCTAGAGCGAGGAAGTATTGACGAGGTGCGTAACCGGCTCGCGCTACTGTTTATAATTTCCTCGATTTTTGATGTGTTCTAGGAAGCATCTTTCCCGTGTAGGCAAAAGTAGCCCCCAGTCGGATCGGGCAACCAAACACCCCCATCAGCAGAGCTCACGTCAAAGAACCCTACGCGATGTTTGTCAGCCAACATAAACATAGTTTTAAAGGCCATCTCTGCCTCAGACCAAGCAAAAGATGCGTAGACTATGACTTTGCCTACGCTGTAATCCGTAACCTTTGGGGAGTCAACATCGTCCGACGCATACGGACCATTCATCGCCGGGTATTCCGTAATCATATCCATGTACCACGCACGTAAAGAGCGCGTAGTGACGTCAGGGCTGTCGTAGCGATGACCTTCTTTCCACTGTATTTGCTGCTCATACCAGTCCAAAAATTCCCTCCGGTTCGGAGGAGGCGCGTGCGGCTCAAAAACCATGAGGTCATAACTCATCAGCTTGCAAACTCGATTACCCAAGTTTTGAAACTCTCACGCCAATTGCATGCGGCGTTCGAACAGACGCCCAGTGACAGCTCCGAAAATAAAGCCGCCGACGTGCGCCAGGTACGCCACCCCGCCCGACTGAACCTGAGCAACCGCGCCTGCATGGAAGAGTTGTGTGAGGAACCAAAAGCCAATCAACAACGCGGCCGGAATGAACGTGATCCGCCCAAAAATGAAGATAAACAGAAGGGTGCGAATTTGGTCTCTCGGATAAGTGACCAGAAATGCGCCCATTACAGCGGCAATCGCGCCGCTTGCGCCCAGGTTCGGCACCGTCGAGTGAGGGTCCGCCGCAATCTGGGCAAGCATGGCGACTAGCCCTCCAAGCAGGTAAAAAATTAGATATCGGCCCCGGCCCATGGCATCTTCGATCTCAGGAGCGAAGGCCCACAGGAAAATCATGTTCCCGATGATGTGAGACCAACTGCCGTGCATGAACATCGCGGTCAGGATAGTGATCCAGTGATGGCCGGAAACAATCTGGGCGGGAATCGCTGACCACTGCATTACGAATGCATCGCCGCGCATCAGCTCAAGCACAAAAACAATGACATTCACGACGATGATAACGGCTGTGACGACCGGGATACGCACCGGCCGCCGAGACGCGTCGCCTAGTGGAACTAAGCCTCCCAAGCTACCTCCTCAATCCGCCGATTTCCGGGCGTGGCCATCCCGGGGCGCAGAATTCTCCCTCGCCTTGCTACGGGCTACCTCTCCGCCGCACTTGCGAAGCGCTAGGCAGCTAACGATGAGACTGCATTGGTGGTCTTGCGCACCGCGAATGACAGCATAACTCGCGAAACGCCGCTGATGATTAGGCTCACGCCGACCAACGTGCCGATTGCCCAGGCCGAACTCGACGGCCATTGCGTGTAGATCATCAGGCCCAAAATCAGCGTAATGATCCCATCGATCAGAATCCAGCTGGATCCCCGCAGCGAGCGCAAATTGAGAAACAAAACGATGTTCAAGATGCCCTCGACCAGAAACAGTGATGCCAGCAACAATGTGAGCGACGCCACTCCCAACGCGGGGTGCATGATCAGGTACACGCCAAAAAAGAGATATGCAATCCCGACCAGCAGCCTCCAGATCACGCTGCCGGCACTGTGCGCCTGAAACGCGAGCATCAGGTGGACCACGCCAGCTACAACGATCAGCCAGGCAATAACGACGTTAACGGCCACGGCTGCGACGAATGGCGATCCAATCGCCAGTGCGCCTAAGACGATCAGCAAAACGCCCCACAGGATTGAAAATGTGGAAGCTTGTCGAACAATTTCGGACGGACTCTGCTGCCCCATAGAGACCTCCTCAAAAAGACGGACGGAGTCTACCTCAAGAGCAGAAGGAATGCCAGCACGTGCCTGATCGGAACGGACATCATCGCGTCCGGGTGCTACCTCAGCGTCTGTACTTCCACGCTCAGCACTGCCGGCAAATCGCGCACAATTGAATTCCAGCTATCGCCCGCATCGGCGGAGGCGTACACCTGGCCGCCGCTGGTGCCGAAGTAAATCCCACATTTGTCCAATGTGTCGACCGCCATAGCATCGCGCAGCACGTTCACGTAGCAATCTTTTTGTGGCAGCCCTTTGGTAAGCGGTTCCCATTCGTTACCGCCGGTGCGGCTGCGGAAGACACGCAGTTTGCCGTCGTGTACGAAGTGCTCCGAGTCACTTTTGATGGGCACGACATAAATCGTCTCCGGTTCGTGCGCGTGGACGTCAATAGCAAAGCCAAAGTCCGTGGGCAGATTGCCGCTGACTTCCTTCCAGTCGTCACCGGCGTTGTCGCTGCGCATCACGTCCCAGTGCTTCTGCATGAAAAGTACGCCCGGGCGTGTTGGGTTCATTGCGATGTGGTGGACGCAGTGCCCGATTTCGGCGTTGGGATCGGGTATGTACTGCGAGCGCAGCCCCCGATTGATCGGCTTCCAGCTTTGGCCGCCGTCGTCGGTGCGAAACGCTCCCGCCGCCGAGATCGCGATCCACATCCGTTTCGGATTTTTCGGATCAAGAAGGATGGTATGCAAGCACAGACCGCCCGCGCCGGGCTGCCACTTGGGGCCGGTGCCGTGGCCGCGCAAGCCCGAGAGTTCCTTCCAGTTCTCTCCGCCATCGGTCGAGCGAAACAGGGCAGCGTCTTCCACCCCGGCGTAAACCGTGTCGGGATCGCTAAGCGACGGCTCGAGATGCCAGACCCGCTTGAACTCCCACGGATGCTGCGTGCCGTCATACCACTGATGAGTGGTGAGCGGCTTGCCGGACTCAGCCGACGTGTCGTAAGCAAACTTGTTGCTAGCTGCCTTCGGCGGCCCGGGCTCTGGCTTTTCTCCGGGAGGCGTGCCCGGCTGGTGCCAGGTCTTGCCGCCGTCATCCGACCGCTGAATAATCTGTCCGAACCAGCCACTCGTCTGCGACGCATAAATGCGATTCGGATCTGCAGGCGATCCTTTCAGGTGATACATCTCCCAGCCAGCGAAGTGTGGCCCGCTGACGTCCCATTTTTCGCGCTTGCCGTCCGAAGTAAGTATGAATGCGCCTTTGCGTGTACCCGCCAGGACTCGAACTTTGCTCATTGACAGCTCCTTTTCATTATTAAGAACGACATTCAGAACGATGGTGATCAGAACATGATTAATCAGAAAAATGACGTCTCACGGCCAAACCCAACGGCCGTCGATTTGCAATGGTCTCGGGTCACGCTCTCGCCAGCGCCGCCGGACTTCAACCAACAGAGCTTCGCGGTTTCCCGCCATTTTCTCGATCAGGGCACAAGGCGCTTCTGTTTTCTCGTGCCGCGCTCCCCAAATCAGCAACTCCAGGAGCACCGGCGCCAGATCAATACCTTTTTGCGTAAGGCGGTAATTTACCCTTCGCCGGTCTGCTTCGTCCACCTCAGTCGAAATTATTCCTGTGGATTCGAGCTTCTCGAGCCGATCTGTCAGGATATTTGTCGCCACGCCTTCGCCCGACTCTTCAAACTCCTTAAAAGTACGGTAGCCACGGATCATGAGATCACGGACGATCAGGAGTGACCAGCGGTCCCCAAAAATCTCCAGTGAAACGCTCACTGGACAGCCGGATCGATGTTTCGACGTCAACTGCTTCGACTTCAACTTCTGGGGCACAGCTGGACAACTTAGCAAATCTAGCTTGCAAGGTGCAAGTAAATTGCACAAGTGAAATAGGAAGCAGCAATGTAAAGGGCGGGCGTCCACGTCCGCCTACTGGTAAAGTGAGTTCCTAGAAAGAGACTCCCCCGGACGAGGGCGTCCGGGGTTACATGGCCGTGTCAGAAGTTTCTGGTTACTGCGTCTGCCGCTTGGGTTTGAGGCGGAAGCAGGTATTCGCCGATGAGAGCTTCGATCCGCGACCACACCTTGGGATCACATTCGATGGAGGTGTGGCCTTTCATAAAATGGCGCGCGAACCACGGGTAGGTGGAGCAGGGCTCAGGCTGCTTTTTGTAGTCGAAGCGAAAGTCTCCGAGGATCGAGGTGTGCCCAGGGTCTGCGGCGACGATTTCACGATTGCCATGGAGCACTCCGCCAGTTTGGTAAAAGTTGACTGCTAGGGCCACGTTGGCGGGAATAAGGTGGTCATCCTCCCCGAATTTAGTGACGCTATCGACCTGAATCGTAAGCAGGACAGGAATTCGATCTTTTTGCAGCTCCCGGGCTAGCTCCACGACTGCCGACGCTCCCCAACTGTGGCCGTAGAGAATGATGCGCGCCCGCCGCTTCTGGTAGTCGGGGACTTTGCCGTGACTATCGGCGTCTAGCCACTTGAGAACCGACAAATGAGCCTCTTCCTGGCGACGATTTTCGAAGATCCCCACATGGGCGCGACTGCCGTATTCCGCACCGAGTTTCTTTGCCAGTTGCACTTCCGCGTGGCGAAAATCGTCATGGTGGACGTGGCCGCCGACGAAGCCGATAACGATGGCAGGATCGGACGTGGCTGCGAGCGCAGCCGGCTGGGCACTATCGGCGGAATGCGCGACACCGCTAAGGACGAAGCAAAGGACGGAAATAAGGATCGGGAGCGATGTCTTGGTTAGAAGGCTTCTGCCGAGTTCGTTCGTGAAAAACCAGCCGCGTATCTGGGTGTGCGGCATGGACCACGCCCCTATCATGCTCTTAATCCAACAGATGCAAATATTCTGCCAATGGTGCCAAATTAGGAATTGGCTCGGAATTCGTTGAGCTACTTAGGAATACACGTTGGCGCCGCGTGGTCTATTGGGCTTCGCCGAGAAGCAAGTGTGCGTAACTTTGCAGCCCGCAACCATTTAGGGTCATGCTTTTCCCTCTCTTCGATGCGGTGATTTCTTGATTTGCCCTTGCCGGCACCCCAGCGGGGACTCTATAATCAAACTGTACTGATTTAGTCCTATATCCGGAGTAGAGGCCGTTTTAGGGTGCTTTCAGCATGATCAGGCTTGGAAAATTAACCGATTACGGGTTGGTCTTAATGAGCTATGTAGCCAAGGGGGACGAGCACGGCCTCCGCACCGCTCGGGACTTGGCGGCGCAATCCAAGCTCCCTCTACCCACGGTCAGCAAGCTTTTGAAGATCCTGCTGCAAAGTGGATTCTTGGTATCGCACCGCGGCATTAAGGGCGGATATACCTTGGCGCGCGATGCCCGCGAAATTTCGGTGGCTGAAATCATTTCTGCGTTGGAAGGGCCCATTGGTTTGACCGAGTGCACGACAGATATTTCCGGATTGTGCGACTTAGAGCCATCCTGTCCCATCAAAAGAAACCAGCAGATGATCAGCCAGGTAGTGCGAGGTGCGCTGGAGAAATTGACGCTGGCGGACCTGATTCATCCTTTGCAATTGATAGCTATTCGAGATGAGCGGGGGAAACTGGTCCCCGGCATCAGCCGAATCTCAGGGAGCACGCAATGAGCACGAACCTCGACACAATTCGAGATCTGGCCCAACAGGAATACAAGTGGGGCTTCATCACCGACATTGAAGAAGAACGGATCCCCAAGGGCCTGGACGAAGACGTCATCCGCCTCATCTCCACTAAGAAGCAGGAACCGGAGTTCATGCTGGAGTGGCGGCTCCGGTCTTACCGGCACTGGGCTGCGCTCGAGAAGTCGCAGGCCGAGCCCAAGTGGGCAAACGTGAAGTACCCGACGATCGACTATCAGAACATGGTGTACTACTCGGCGCCCAAGCAAAAGCCGCGCCTGGAAAACCTGGACCAACTCGATCCGGAAATTCTGCGCACTTATGAAAAGCTCGGAATTCCGCTGCAGGAGCAGAAGATGCTCGCGGGAGTGGCCGTCGACGCAGTGTTTGATAGCGTCTCGGTCGCGACTACGTTCAAAGGAAAACTCGCGGAGCTGGGAATTATTTTTTGTTCGTTCTCTGAGGCGGTTCGCAATCATGCCGAGCTGGTGAAGAAGTATTTGGGGTCGGTGGTTCCTTATACGGACAACTTCTTCGCGGCGCTAAACGCTGCAGTTTTCAGTGATGGGTCCTTTGTGTATGTGCCCAAGGGAGTTCGTTGTCCTATGGAGCTTTCTACTTACTTCCGTATCAACGCGGCCGAAACCGGACAGTTCGAGCGCACGCTGATTGTCGCCGACGAAGGTGCTTCCGTCAGCTACCTCGAGGGTTGTACGGCTCCGATTCGCGATGAGAACCAGTTGCACGCGGCGGTGGTTGAGTTGGTTGCACTGGATAATGCGCAAATCAAGTACTCGACCGTCCAGAACTGGTATCCGGGAGACAAGCAAGGCAAGGGTGGAATTTATAACTTCGTCACCAAGCGCGGTAAGTGCGCAGGCGTGAATTCGAAAATCTCGTGGACCCAGGTTGAAACCGGATCGGCCATTACCTGGAAATATCCGAGTTGCATTTTGCAGGGCGACAACTCGGTAGGCGAGTTCTACTCGGTCGCGCTGACCAACAACTATCAACAGGCCGATACCGGCACCAAGATGATCCACATCGGCAAGAACACGCGCAGCACCATCGTGGCAAAGGGCATCTCCGCTGGTCACGGGCAGAACACCTATCGCGGCCAGGTAAAGATACTCAAAGGCGCGGCCGGAGCGCGGAATTATACCCAGTGCGACTCGCTGCTGATCGGCGACAAATGCGGCGCCCACACCTTTCCATATATAGAGGTGAGGAATTCCAGCGCGCGCATGGAGCACGAGGCCTCGACTTCGAAGATTGGCGAAGACCAGCTGTTTTATCTTCGGCAGCGCGGATTGAAAGCTGAAGACGCGGTCTCGATGATCGTGAACGGTTTTTGCAAGCGCGTGTTTCGCGAGTTGCCGATGGAGTTCGCGGTCGAAGCGCAGAAGCTGCTGAGCGTCAGTTTGGAAGGCAGCGTCGGCTAAGTTTCGCGAGACCACCGTCTCGCAAAGAACGCGAGAAGGATGGGGCACCCGATGTCTCGCCCGTAGTCATCAAGTTCAATTGTCTGCGGACGAGAGCGTCCGCAGATCCACGATCCACTGAGAAATTTAAGGAAGACGAATGAGCCTACTGGAAATCAAGAATCTGCACGTCAGCGTCGACAACCACGAGATCCTGAAGGGGATTGACCTCACGGTAAATGCCGGCGAAGTGCACTCGATCATGGGCCCGAACGGCTCGGGCAAGAGCACGCTGGCGCAAGTGCTGGCGCGGCGGGAGGCATACAACGTTACCGCCGGCGAGATTCTCTACGACGGCAAAGATCTGCTGGCGATGAAAGCAGAAGACGCAGCCTGCGAAGGTGTTTTTCTGGCCTTTCAGTATCCTGTGGAGATTCCGGGGATCGGCAACGCGTATTTCATGCGCTCGGCGCTGAATGCGATCCGCAAGTATCACGGGCTGGACGAAATGGATGCCATGGATTTCTTGCCGCTCTTCCGCGAGAAACTGAAGCTGCTGGAAATGGACGAGAAGCTGCTGAATCGTTCTGTGAACGAAGGCTTTTCAGGTGGCGAGAAGAAGCGCAATGAAATTTTGCAAATGGCGCTGCTCGAGCCAAAACTAGCGGTTCTTGACGAGACCGACTCCGGTCTGGACATTGACGCGCTCAGAATTGTGGCCAAAGGCGTGAACACTTTGCGCGGTTCAGAGCGAGCGATGATCGTGGTCACGCACTATCAACGCTTGCTGAACTACATTGTTCCGGATTTTGTTCACGTACTGGTGAATGGTCGGATTGTACGTTCCGGTGGGCCTGAATTGGCGCTGGAGCTTGAAGAAACTGGCTACGCTGTCCCCGCTTAAAAGGAAAAAGAAGACGTGATTGCTGCAACCGAACAACTCGGAACCTATCCGGAGAGCTTCACCGAATTTCAGAAGCGTGCTGCTGGGCGCGATCTGCCCTGGCTGCGTGAGTTGCGTGAGAGCGCATTTGCGCGATTCTGCGAGGTCGGCTTTCCTACCACGCACGACGAAGACTGGCGATTCACCAACGTCTCTGCGATCGCGAAGACGCCGTTTGAGCTGGCGCGCGATGCCAAAGTTTCTAAACGTGAAGTGGAACAATTCGGAGTCGACGGCCCTGGCTGTCACCTCATCTTCGTAAACGGCCGATTTGCCCGGGGGCTTTCGTCAATTGGTCAGTTACCGGCAGGCGTAAGCGTAAACTCCTTGGCCGAGGAACTCAGCGCCAACTCCAGCGAAGTGGAGTCGCATCTTGGGCGCTATCTGAATATTCAGCGAGATGCTTTTTCTGCGTTGAACACAGCTTTTGCGGAAGATGGAGCTTATGTTCACGTGCGCAGGGGTGTCGTCCTCACCGATCCTATTTATCTGCTGTTCATTTCGACCGCGAGCGACAAACCGGTAATGACCCATCCACGAAATCTGATTGTCGTCGGAGACGAAGCCCAGGCCACGATCGTTGAAGACTACGTTTCTATCGGAGAGACTCCCGCTTTCTCCAATACGGCCACGGAGTTGATCGCCAGTGAAAACGCGGTTGTGTCGCACTACATGGTCGAGCGCGAGCATCGGCAAGCTTTCAATATTTCCACCTTGCGAATCCAGCAGGGAAGAAGCGCGAATGTTTCATCTCACTCGGTGCTTTTCGGCGGAGGCCTGGTACGAAACAACGTCCACCCGGTTCTGGCCGGCGAAGGTGGAGAGTGCCTGATCAACGGCCTGTTCATCGGCAATGGCCGGCAGCATCTCGATAACTACATGTTGGTCGAACACGCGAGTCCCCACTGCGCAAGCCGTCAGTTCTACAACGGCATTCTGGATGACCATGCGCACGGCGTGTTTCACGGACGCATTATTGTTCACAAAGACGCGCAGAAGACCGATGCCAAGCAGACTAACCGCAATCTGTTGCTTTCCGACGACACTCGCATTGACACCAAGCCGCAACTCGAAATCTACGCCGACGATGTGAAGTGCACGCACGGCGCGACCATCGGGCAGATTGAAGAGAACGCGCTATTTTATCTCCGCTCTCGCGGAATTGATGAGATCGCTGCGCGCAAACTCTTGCTTTTGGCTTTTGCGAACGAGTGCTTGGATCGCATGGCGCAGAGCGGCGCACGCGAACACGTCGAAAAACTGATCCATGTGCATCTGCTGCAGATCGCAAATTCAGTGACACGATTGCCAAGTGCCGCACTCGGTGTCGATGCCGGCAGGAATTTGGAGGAGATTGGGTGACCACCGCCGCAAAATTACCGCCTACTGGGTCCAGCGCTCGCGCGTTTGAGACTGGTATCGATGTCGACAAAATCCGTCGCGATTTTCCGATCCTGGCGCGCGACGTTCGCGGAAAGAAGCTTGTTTACCTGGACAATGCCGCCACTTCGCAGAAGCCGCGAGTCGTCATTGATGTGCTCTCGCGCTATTACGAGCAAGAGAATGCCAATATCCATCGCGGCGTCCATTTTCTTTCTGAGCTGGCGACGGCGGAGCACGAACGTGCCCGGCATACTGTACAGCGCTTCATCAATGCGGCCGATGCAAAAGAGATAGTTTTCGTTCGAGGCACCACTGAGGCCATCAATCTGGTGGCACAGACTTACGGGCGTGTCCACGTAGGCGCTGGAGATGAAGTGCTCATCACAGCGATGGAGCACCACTCCAACATCGTTCCGTGGCAACTGCTGTGCGAAGAAAAAGGCGCGAAGCTGCGGGTTGCGCCGATCAATGATGATGGAGAGCTTCTGCTTAAGGAATTCGCGAAACTACTGACGCCACGCACCAAGATTGTTGCGGTTGCGCATGTGTCGAATGCGCTGGGAACGGTGAATCCGCTTCGGCAGATTATCCAGCTGGTGCATCAGAAAAATATTCCCGTGCTGGTCGATGGCGCTCAAGCGGTTCCGCACATGAAAGTCGACGTGCAGACTCTCGATTGTGATTTTTATGCCTTCTCCAGCCACAAGATGTTTGGTCCGACGGGTGTGGGCGTGCTCTACGGCAAGGCTTCTTTGCTCGAAGTTATGCCTCCATACCAAGGCGGCGGAGAGATGATCAGTTCGGTCACATTTGAGAAAACCACTTACAACAAGTTGCCGTTTAAATTTGAAGCAGGCACGCCCAATATTGCGGGAGCGATTGCGCTGGGCGCGGCAATCGAGTATTTGAACGAAATTGGAATGAACAAAATCACGGCGTACGAGCATGAACTGCTTGAGTACGCGACCAGAAAAGTTTCCGCGATTCCAGGGGTGCGTCTGATTGGGACGGCAAAGGAAAAAGCCGGCGTGCTCTCTTTCGTGATCGAGGGCATTCATCCGCACGACGTTGGCACCATACTTGACCAGGAAGGCATCGCGATACGCACCGGCCACCACTGCGCGCAGCCGATTATGGATCGTTTTGGAATCCCCGCCACGGCCCGCGCGTCATTCGCTTTCTACAACACCAAAGAAGAAGTGGATGCCTTGGTCAACGGCATTCTCAAAGTCCAAGAGGTCTTTGCCTGATGCCTGACCTTCGCGATCTATATCAGGAAGTGATTCTCGAGCACAGCAAAGCTCCTCGCAATTTTCACACGATTGCTCAGGCCAATCAGAAAGCGGAAGGGTTCAACCCTTTGTGCGGAGATCATTTCACGGTTTATGTGACTGTCGATGGCGACGCTATTCAAGACATCGGCTTCCAAGGCTCCGGTTGCGCAATCTCGAAGGCTTCGGCTTCCATGATGACGCAGGCGGTAAAAGGAAAGAGCAAGGCCGAGGTAAAGAAATTATTCGATACGTTCCACAAACTTGTGACCACGGGTGAAGCCAACGGCGATCGAAACGATCTCGGCAAGCTTGCCGTCTTCTCCGGAGTTTCCGAATTCCCGGTCCGCGTGAAGTGTGCGACCCTGGCCTGGCATACGCTTCAGGCTGCTCTCGAAGGTAAACAAGAAAAAGTATCGACGGAGTAAAGCAATGAATTCCGGCAGTCACGCCAATCTGAGCCGCACCTGCGAAGTAATCGAGATTCCCAGCGGAACCGTCAGCACCCTAGCCGAAGGAACGCCTGTAAGAATCATGCAGTCGCGCGGCGATAGCTATACGGTTTGGACCGACTACGGCCAGATGTATCGCATCGAGGGCAAAGATGCCGACGCTATCGGGCTGCAGCCTGCTTCAAATAAAGCGCCTGCCCCGCAGGACACGCATGAGTTCAACGAGCAGATGGTCTGGGACATATTGAAGACGGTCTATGATCCCGAGATCCCCGTCAATATTGTCGATCTGGGGCTGATCTACTCCTGCAAGATCGAACCCTTGGATCAGGATCAGGACTCACGAAAGATCGACATTCAAATGTCGATGACTGCGCCCGGGTGCGGCATGGGCAATGTGCTGAAAGCCGATGTCGAAAGCAGAATTTCAGGCCTGCCGTCGGTGAAAGCCGTCAATGTCGAAGTAGTTTTCGACCCTCCCTGGGACATGAGCCGCATGTCCGAAGCCGCCCGCTTACAGCTCGGATTCTGATCCGAGAGTTCTGTGTGTGATCTCCGTGACCCTCTGTGTCCTCTGTGGTTAGGCTTTTTGGACACGTAGGGGCGATCTCCGCGTTTGAAGCTCACGTAGAATAGCCAGCGTGATGTCGCGTCCACTTCTTCTTGGACATCGCGGTCTGCGCTCCCGCTCTTTTTCCGTTCGAGAGAACACACTAGCGGCGTTTGACTTAGCTCTCCAGCACGGTTGTGACGGTTTTGAATTTGACGTGCGACTCACAGCCGACAGTCACGCGGTGATTTGTCACGGCCACAGGTTCGCCAGCACCACGATTGCAAAGGCAACCGCAGCGCGGCTTCGAGTCTTGCCGCAGCTCGAAGGCGTTCTCAAGCGTTATGCCAGTCGCGCTTTCCTGGATATTGAACTGAAAGTTCCGGGGATCGAGTCACACTTACTCGATATGATCTCGAAGTTCCCGCCACAGCGAGGCTACGTGGTGTCGTCGTTTCTTCCGAATGTGTTGATCGACCTTAGAAACCTCAGTCCATCCGTCCCCCTCGGGATTATCTGCGAAACCCGTAAGCAGTTGAGCAGCTGGCGCGATCTACCCATTCAGTATGTGATCGCGAATCAGCGGCTCATTACAACAGAATTGCTTCGAGACGCTCACAAAGCGGGGAAGAAAATCTTCGCCTGGACAATCAACAAGAAAACATCGATGGTTCGCCTGGCGAACAGCGGAGTCGATGGAATTATTTCTGACGAAACCGATCTGCTGGTCGCAACCTTGCGGGAACCAGATTAAATTCCAGATCAGCCCTTGATGCGAACTTACGAGGAGGACTGCCTGTCTTGGTCCCGCTGGATATACTAAGTTTGCCCATCGAGGTGTGCATGAAGACATACATCTGTATCGTCCTTGTCCTGGTGTCTGCGGCCTTCGCTCAAGAGTCATATGACCAGCTTCTTCACCATTGGGACTACGACGCGAGCGCCCCTCTGAACATTAAGCAAGCAGGAATTGAGAAACGCGATAGTGTCACGATTTATGACATCTCCTACAGCAGTCCCTTGGGGAATCGAAGTGCAACTGCAGGACCCAACGGTGGCAGTGTTACCGCGTACCTGGTTGTCCCTGCCGGAATAGGACCGTTTCCGGCGGTGATTTACGGACATTGGTGCATGCCGGGATCGGAAAAAAAGAACCGCAGCGAGTTCCTCGAAGAAGCAATCGTATTGGCGCACTCTGGAGTCATCTCGCTGCTGCCCGATCACGTGAGCGTTCATCCCGGCTTTGTGGAAGACAATACGCCGTTAAACGTGCAACAGATAGACATGGAAGTGCAGCAGGATGTGAATCTCCGTCGCGGCGCCGACCTTCTTCTCGCACGTAAGGACGTTGATCCCAAGCGGCTTGCCTACGTCGGCCACAGTTGCGATGGTTCCGCAGGCGCTTTTCTCAGCGGCATAGACAAACGTTTCAAGGCCTTTGTCATTATGGCCGGCGACATCTCCTTCGATGTCGACAACAAAACGAAATTCTTCCAGGAATATCGGCAAAAAGTCGGGCCGGATAAATTCGACGCTTTCGCTGCGAAGTACTCCTGGCTGGAGGGCGGAAAATATGTCTCGCACGCCGCCCCCGCGGCAATGTTTCTGCAGTACGCGAGCAACGAACCGTTTCTGAATGCCGAGTTGGCGAAACAATACCTCGATCTTGTGAGCGAACCGAAGCGGCTCAAGATGTACGAAGCGCCGCACGCGCTCAATGCTGAAGCCACTCGCGACCGCATCGCCTTTCTATCGGAGCAGCTTTCCTTCAAGCCGCCCAACACTACAACTGTCGAGGGTATCCCGCCTCTCTTCCAGCCACCGTGGCCAACGCCCGACCAATAAGCATCGGCGGGATGTCGAGAGTTACCCACCAAGCGACTTTACGGCTCTTTTAGGCAGTCATTTCTTCCGTTCGAACGCCGCATACGATTTAATTGTCCGGCAATGGACACCTATTTCTGTCAGCGGACAATCCTTTCATGTCCGAACAATTCCTTTCACAGCTCTAGTCCAGAGTTTTCAGCAATATAGGATCGGTAGCTCTCTGGCCAGACGCTTGCACAGCTTTGAAATGTGGATATTGCACGGCCAGAGTTCAAGAAGCAAAAACGTCGTCGGCAGATCTTGTGGGCAGTGGTGGGTCTAATTTGCCTTGCAGCCGTCACAGTCGGCGTTTCACGCCTTAAGCCTGCCGCGCCAGAGGTCGAACGAAGCACCGTTTGGACGGACACTGTGAAGCGCGGGCCAATGTTGCGCCAGGTGCGGGGTTTGGGATCACTGATTCCCAGTCAGGAGTTCACCCGTCAAATACCAGCAGAAACAGAAGCCACCGTTGTGCGCATTCGCATGTTGCCTGGTTCGCAAGTGAAGCCGGACACGGTTCTGCTCGAAATGAGCAATCCGCAAGTGGAGCAGGAGGCAGTTGACGCCCGGCTGCAATTGAAAGCTGCCGAAGCCGAATATCAGAGCCTGCGGGTGACGTTGCAAAGCAATCTTATGAACCAGAAAGCCGGCGCTGCCACGGTGAACGCCGATTACAGCCAGGCCAAGCTTCAGTCAGACACGGATAAAGCGCTATACGATCTCGGCGTGATTTCCGGAATGGCGTACAAAAATTCCAAGAGCAAATCCGACGAGCTCACAACTCGAAACAACATTGAAGGCGAGCGTCTCGACATTAACCAGAAAGCCATCGAAACTCAACTCGCTGAGCAACAAGCCAAAGTCGATCAAGTCCGCGCGCTTGCCGGCTTGAAGCAAAAGCAACTGGACGCGCTTAAGGTCCGTGCGGGAATCGAAGGCGTGCTCGTTGATTTGCCGCTGCAGGTTGGCCAGCATGTGTTACCGGGCACGATGCTGGCGAAAGTCGTGCAGCCCGACCATCTCATCGCGGAATTGAAAATTGCCGAGACGCAGGCGCGCGACGTTCAGATCGGACAGCCGGCACTGGTTGATACACACAACGGGAACGCCTCCGGGACTGTTATGCGGGTTGATCCGGCCGTGCAGAACGGAACCGTGACTGTGGACGTGAAGCTGACCGGAGACCTGCCCAAAGGTGCGCGGCCTGACCTGAGCGTGGATGGAACTATCGATCTGGAGAAACTCGACAATGTCCTTTACGTGGGACGTCCGGCGTTTGGCCAGGAGAACAGCACCATCAGCTTGTTCAAACTTGATTCTGACAGCAAAGGAGCGGTTCGGGTGCCGGTGAAAGTCGGGCGCGCGTCAGTGAATGCGATCCAAGTTCTTGAGGGCTTGCACGAGGGCGATACCGTTATTTTGTCCGACATGTCGCGCAACGACAACACGGACCGCATTCGGTTGGATTAGCTCTGGTTTTTCTTCGTGTAACTTCGTGTCCTTCGTGGTTGAGGAGTTTTTTTAACCGCTAAGGACACGAAGTTACACGAAGCAACTTTCAAGGAAAGACTTCTCGAGGCACATTTATGACTGAAGCAGCACAGCCGCTTATCCAGATTGAAGACCTCACCAAAGTCTTCTACACCGATGAGATCGAAACTCACGCGCTCTCCGGAGTGCACTTATCAATTCGTAAAGGGGAGTACGTGGCCATGTCCGGCCCGTCGGGATGCGGCAAATCGACGCTGCTGTCAATCATTGGCTTGCTCGACACCCCGACTGACGGCAAGTATCACCTCAACGGCCAGGCGGTGCAGAACCTAGATTTTGGCGCGCGCTCACGCATCCGCAATCAGGAGATCGGTTTTATTTTTCAGAGTTTCAATCTTATCGGCGATCTCACGGTGTATGAGAATGTCGAACTGCCGCTCACCTATCGCCAGCGGATGCCGTCGGCGGACCGCAAGAAACGCGTGATGGAATCGCTGGAGCGTGTGGGCATGGCGCACCGCATCCGTCATTACCCTTCGCAACTCTCTGGCGGACAGCAGCAGCGGGTTGCGGTTGCCCGCGCCCTTGCCGGGCATCCTTCTATTCTGCTCGCCGACGAGCCAACCGGAAACCTTGATTCGCGAAACGGCGAAGCAGTCATGGAACTGCTTCAAAACCTGCACCGCGATGGCGCGACCATTTGCATGGTCACGCACGATCCGCGCTTTGCCAAGCACGCGCAACGCGAAGTCCATTTGTTCGATGGTAAAGTCGTCGCCGAAGAAGAACTCCAGAAACTGATGGCGGATGCACACATATGAACGGAAGGTCGATCCCATAATGACGTTGCGATATGAGTGAGGAGCAAATATGACCGGACTACTGCAAGATCTACGGTACGCGATACATCAATTATGCAAGAAGCCTGGTTTCGCCCTCACCGTTGTGCTCACGTTGGCGCTAGGGATCGCGGCGAATGTGGGCATCTTCAGTATTGTGAACGGAATCATTCTCCGTCCATTGCCGGTGCCGCAGCCGCAGCAGATTACTGTGCTAGCTGCGCAAACACAGGGCGCGCCGCTCGGCGTTTTCTTTTTGTCTTACGCCCAGCTTGCAGACTTCCGCAAGCAGGCAGATACGTTCTCTGATTTGTTTGCTTTTCAAATCGGGCTTGAAGGTATGAGCGCCGACAACAAGGCCGATCACTTCCTTGCCAGCCATGTAACTGGGAACTATTTTTCGGGGCTTGCCCTGAAACCAGCTTTGGGCCGCTTGTTTCTGCCGGGTGAAGGAGAAAAACGCGGATCGGAAGCACTGGTTGTGATCGGTCATTCATATTGGCAAAGAAGATTCAACGGCAGTCCCAACGTGATCGGCAAACAAGTCCTGGTGGATGGCAAGCCTGCTACCATCATCGGGGTCACACCAAAAGAATTTCACGGCACATCTTTTGCTCTGGACATGGATGGCTACCTTCCTTTGAGCATGGCTGCGGAGGACGATCCAGACATGTGGACCAGCCGAAGCGATCGCCAGTGGGTCACACTCGGGCGACTAAAGCCGGGAGTGAGCCTCGCGCAGGCTCAGAGCGTAGTCAGTGTAATCGCGGCCAGGTTGGCTGAACAATATCCGGCGACCGACAAGGGTATCACCGTCAACGTAATCTCTGAACGGCTTTCCCATCCGGTACCGTTGCCAAATAACCTGGTCGCCATCATCGCGGCACTGTTTCTATTCTTGGCAGCGCTCATCCTTGTGCTCGCGGGCGTGAACGTAACCAATATTCTGTTGGTCCGGGCGACGTCGCGAGAAGGAGAGATGGCAGTACGCGCTGCCATGGGAGCAAGTCGTTCGCGTCTGGTTCGTCAGGTTCTAACCGAAAGCATTTTGCTGGCTCTGTTTGGAGCGGTTGCAGGAATCGCTCTGGGAGCCCGGGCGAGTCACTGGATTTCCGATCTTCGTCTAGCTTCGGTCATGCCAATTCAGCTGGATTTTAGTCTCGATTGGCGTGTTCTCCTTTACGCCGCTGGAGCCGCGATATGTACTGGCGTGATAGTCGGCCTGTGGCCGGCGCTCCGCGTCGCCGGCTCAAATCTAAACGAAGCCTTGCGCGAAGGCGGCAGGAGTGGATCAAGCGGAGCGAGGCGTCACCGCGTTCGCAGTTATTTGGTCGCGGCGCAGATGGCCGGCTCGCTGATGTTGCTTATCGTGGCAGGTCTGTTCGTCCGAAGTTTGCAACATGCCCAGCAGATTTATCTAGGTTTCGACCCAAATCACGTGCTCAACGTAGTTACCGATCCGCACGAAGTCGGCTATGACCAGGTGCGGACCACGACTTTCTATCGTCAACTCGAAGATCGCGTGCGTGCTCTTCCCGGTGTGCAGTCTGCGAGCTTGGCGTTTAGTGTCCCCATGGGTAATTACAACAACTCCACGGCTGTGACCATTGAGGACCAGCCCACTCCTAAAGGAGAGCAGCCGCCTAACTTGCTCTTCAACTCTGTGGATCCACCTTACTTCCAAACCATGAAAATTCCACTATTGCGCGGGCGCGTCTTCACGGATGCCGACAACGAAAAAGCTGTGCACGTAGCCATCGTGAACCAAACCATGGCTGACCGATTTTGGCCAAACCAGGATCCTATAGGCAAACGTTTCACGACCGAGCAGACGGGGAAAACGTTCTGGCAGGTAGTTGGAGTAACGGAGAACGGTAAATATGGCCTCATAGCGGAGGACCCGCAATCCTACTTCTACCTGCCGTCGGCCCAGAATTTCACGTCGATGCGTTCCTTGCAGATTCGTACGTCTTTGGATCCGGCGACGCTGATGTTGCCAGTCCAACAGGAGATCAAGAATCTCGATCCGGGTCTGCCGATCTTTATGCTACGCACCATGAACGACTCCCTGGCGGGTGCAAATGGTTTCATGATCTTCCGCATCGGCGCTCTGCTCGCTGCGTGCATTGGGGCTATGGGTCTCACATTGGCGGTCATTGGGGTGTACGGGGTAGTTGCATTCGCGGCGAGTCAGCGGACGAGAGAAATTGGCATTCGCATGGCCTTAGGCGCCAATCGCGCACAGGTCTTGAAGCTCGTACTTCGACAAGGCGTGTGGGTGGTGATCGCCGGTGCTGCTCTCGGGTTGCTCGCTACGCTTGGCATCAGCCGCGGAATTGCCAACCTCTTGCTGGGTGTGAGCGCAACCGATCCGCTAACCTTCGCGAGCGCCACTTCCTTGCTTATTGCAGTGGCCTTGTATGCCTGTTACGTACCGGCTCGACGGGCTATGAAGGTCGATCCCATGGTGGCGTTGCGGTATGAGTGAGGAAAGATAATGAACGGTTTACTACATGATTTCCGTTATGCGTTGCGAAAATTGCGCAAGAGTCCCGGATTCACTGTGGCTGCGATCTTCACACTCGCGCTTGGCATCGGAGCCAACACCGCAATTTTCAGCGTAATCGAAACCGTGGTGCTACGCCCGCTCCCTTTCCGCGATCCGGGCCGGCTGCTCTGGTTGAACGGTAAAGTGCCACAGACGGATGAAGCCGGTGTTTCTCCCGCCGATTTTTTGGACTATCGCGCGGCCAACCGGAGCTTTGAAGGCATTGCAGCTTTTTCCCAAGGGGTCATGGCTGGTCCTTCGAATCTCGCCGGAGACAAGCCCGAGCAGGTGATCGCCAATCTTGCGTCGGGGAATTTTTTTGAGACTCTTGGGGTTCGGTTGCTGCTTGGACGTGACTTCCAAAGTGCCGACGAGCAAGTGAATAGGCCTCAGGTAGCTATCCTCGGATATGGGGTTTGGAAGCGTGACTTCGGCAGTGATCGCAACGTTATTGGACGCACCATAAGACTCGATGGGCAAAACCTCCAGATAATCGGCGTCTTGTCGAGCGACCCGGCGTTCCTTAGCGAAGCGCAAGTATGGCGTCCTATGCCTTTACTCGAACCGCTAATGCACTTGCGCATGGGACACTTTTTGAGAGTGGTTGGGCGGCTCAAGCCGGGTGTCAGCATGGAGCAGGCGCAAGCCGATCTCGACGCAATAGCGACACAGCTGGCGCGCCAATATCCCGACACTGATAAAGGATGGTCATTGCGCCAGCGGCTTCTGACTGAAGTTCTCATTGGGCCCGTGCGTCCGGCATTACTGCTGATCTGGGCGGCGGCTGGTCTGCTGCTACTGATTGCGTGCACGAATCTTTCGAACCTGGTGCTCACGCGTTCCGTTCGGCGCCTACGAGAGTATGCGGTCCGCACAGCTCTGGGCGCGACCCGCGGCCGCCTGGTCTGGCAAGGATTAATCGAGAATACAGTGGTTGCGTTAGCGGGTGGTGTGTTCGGGTTACTTGCTGCGAAATGGGGAGTTGACGTTCTGCGAGCTATTGCTCCTTCGAGCGTTCCACGTTTGCAAGAGGCACACATTGATGCGACGGTGTTGAGTTTTGCATTCGGAATTTCGCTCCTCACCGGCGCACTGCTCGGCGTACTTCCCAGCTTACAGATTTCGCGAGGCGGATTCAGTGAAGGATTGAAAGAGTCAGCCCGAACATCGGCCTCAGCCACGCACAAGAAGTTTCGCAGTGCCCTCGTGGTTGGAGAGATCGCGATATCTCTATCGCTGCTGGTCGGAGCCGGGCTGCTCATCAAGAGTTTCTGGCTGCTTATTCACGTCAATCCCGGTTTCCAGACTCAGCATGTACTCACCGCGCGGCTTAGTTTGAACGGGCCTCGGTACAGTGATCCTGCGCACCGAGTAGGTTTCTGGCAGGAACTGGAAGGAAGGATTGCTGGTCTTCCCGGAGTAGAGGCGGTTGGTGCAACCTCGGAGCTGCCCATGACGGGCCAGCACAGTGATGGCCCGTTCCACATCCCTGGGCGCACTTATGGACCGAGTGAATTCGATGATGCCTATTTTCGTCAGGTCACGCCCGGATATCTCGCTGCAATGCGCATCCCCTTGCTAACAGGCAGATGGCTTGACCGGCGTGACAATGCAAACAGTCCGGGAACTGTTCTCGTGAATCAAGCATTTGTGAAACGCTTTTTCCAGGGTCAAGAGGTGCTTGGCAAGCGCTTGGAGTTAATAGGAGATCCCAAGCCCAGCCGTGAGATCGTCGGAGTGGTCGGAGATATCAGACACACGGCGCTGAGCGATCCCGAACAGCCGGAGATGTATGTGGCGTATGCCCAGAATGCTCCCCCCGCAATGAACCTGATCGTTCGCGCCACAGGAAACCCGGGAATATTGACCTCTGGGCTCCGCCAAGCGGTAACTGAGATTGACAAAGAGGAAACAGTTTCATCCGTCAGGTCGATGGACGAGATTGTCGAGTCTTCGGTCTCGCAGCCACGATTTTCATCTTTGTTGGTCGGCGTGTTTGCGGTGCTGGCCCTGTTGCTTGCCGCAATTGGGCTGTATGGCGTAATGGCGTATTCGGTTTCGCAGCGCACGAACGAAATAGGGGTCCGCATGGCCTTGGGTGCCAAGCGGAATGATGTGTTGAAGATGATTGTCTCACAAGGAATGAAGCTGGCGTTCGCCGGCATAGCTGCTGGGCTTGCGGGTTCGCTTGTATTCGGACGCTTGCTGGAAAGTGTGCTCTACCAAGTGAAGCCGACAGATCCTTTCACAATTGTGGGTGTGTCCCTGGTGTTGAGCGGAGTCGCGTTGCTGGCGAATTACATCCCCGCCCGCCGCGCGGCCAAGGTCGATCCCATCGTGGCGTTGCGGTACGAGTGAGAAAACAAAATGACTGGACTGATCCAGGATGTTCGTTACGCGGCCCGCATGATGCGGCGGACGCCGATGTTTACGGCTGCCGTTGTTCTAACCGTAGCGCTTACGATCGCAGCTAACACGTCGATCTTCAGCTTCGTCAATGCGGAGTTGCTTCGTCCCATGCCATTCCGCCAACCAGACAGGGTGATACAAGTTGCGGAGAAAAATGACAAGCTCAATCTCCCCAGTTTCGGCGCCTCGGTCCTGAACTTCGTCTCCTGGCGCGAGCAGCAACAAGCGTTTCAGGACCTCGCAGCGGTTGGATTCAACACTTACACGCTGACGGGAACGGGTGATCCCGAGCAAGTCAATGGCAACCTTATCAGCCCCGCGTTGATGCGGGTGCTGGGCGTGACACCGGTTGCAGGTCGTGCCTTCGCCGATGACGAAGAAAAGCCCGGAGCAGCAGCCGTAGCCATGATCAGCGGAGGCCTATGGAAGCGGCGCTTCGGCGGCGATCCTAAGGTAATTGGCAGGACATTCACGCTCAATGGAGAGGCTACAACAATTGTAGGCATTGCGCCCGCCGCCTTGGGTTTGATCTCGGCAGGGGATGTTTACACGCCGCTGATTATCAATCCGGCAAAGGAAATCCGCCTTAACCACGTGCTTCTCGTATTCGGGCGACTCAAATCCGGCATGTCCGTGCAGCAGGCGCAAGCTGAGATGGATGCCATCTCTTCCCGGATTGATCAGCAGTATGCGGAGATGCGTGACTGGGGCATCCATCTCTTCACGATGCAAGAGACATTCGTGACCCCTGACCTCAAGACTGGCCTGCTGGTTCTGTTGTGTGCGGTTGGCTTTGTGCTGCTGATTGCCTGTGCGAACATCGCAAATCTTTTGCTGTCTCGAGCCGCCGCGCGTGAGCAAGAGATTGCAGTGCGCACGGCTGCCGGGGCGAGCCGGCCCCGCCTGATACGCCAGCTGTTGATTGAGAGCGTCACACTCGCATCAATTGGCGGCGCCACCGGCTTTGCCGGAGCATTCTGGGCAGTCAGCTCTATCAATCGCGCATTGCCGCCGAATCTACTCGCCGTTCCCGATGTGCACGTAGATGCAACCGTCTTGTGCTTTGCCGTTGTGACCACCGTCGTCACCGGATTGCTATTTGGCCTCGCGCCAGCCTGGCGCATGACGAAGCTGGATATTAATGACACGCTCAAACAGACTGGCCGCGGTTCATCGGGGAGCATGCGTGCCCGTCTACGCAACGGACTGATCGTAGTCGAACTTGCCCTCGCCACGATTCTGCTGATCGGCGCCGACTTGCTGCTTCGCACTCTCGCGAACTTGGAACACGGGCGGGTTGGCTTTGATTCGCGCGGGCTGATCACGTTCCAGCTTGCCCTGCCTACGGCGAAATATCCCCTTAACGCGCAAGCACCAGAGTTTCTCCGCGCTCTGCTCGATTCGCTGCAAGCCACCGCCGGCGTGCGGGGCGCTGCCGTCTCTAGCGGAATTCCTTTTGGTGCGGGTAACTACACAACCAGTCCGGTCATTGCTCAAGGATCAGTGCTTCCACCCGGCACTCCGGCCGCGATCGACTGGCGCATGGTGAGCGGCAGCTATTTCAAGACCATGTCCATCCCGCTGCTGCGAGGTCGCTCCTTCACTGACGGCGACGGTATTGACTCGCCGCCGGTTGCGATTGTCAGCCAGGACACGGCGAAAAAATTGTGGGGCGATTCTGATCCGATCGGCCGGACTTTCTATCGTGCAGCCGATGCTAACAAGACCATGTTCACTGTCGTCGGCATTGTCGCCGACGTGCGCAACACCGCATTAAACCAGCAGTCGCCCGCGCTTTACTACCCCCTGGCATGGCGAGTAGGTCTGGCGCGGCCGAAAGTTGTGGTCATGGACGTTGTCGCGCGGACCGAGGGCTCTCCCAATGCTCTTGTCCCTACGCTGCGACAGAAAGTGCTCGAACTTGATTCGGAGATTCCACTGGCCAATGTGCGCACGATGGAAGAATGGATCTCGAATAGCGCGGCTCAACCCCGGTTGAATGCGCGACTGCTTACGTTGTTTGCGGCTATGGCGCTACTCATTGCAGCGATCGGAATTTACGCGGTGCTCGCGTACTCAGTTACTCAGCGCACGCGCGAGATCGGATTGCGTATGGCGTTGGGCGCGCAGCCCGGTGGCGTGCTGCGGCTGGTTGTGGGCGAAGGCATGAGGGTCGGACTGATCGGAATTGGCGCAGGTCTGCTCGGCGCGCTGGCGATCAGCCGAGTCATGTCCAGCCTGGTCTACGGGGTTCCGGTACGCGACCCGGGGACTTTTGCAGGGGTTGCAATCGCGTTGACGATGGTTGCACTCGCCGCTTGCTTTGTCCCCGCCCGCCGCGCGTCCAAGGTCGATCCGATGGTCGCGTTGCGCTACGAGTGAAAACTCTATGAGCCTACGATTCCAAACTCTGCGGTATGCGCTGCGGCAGTTGCAACTGAATCCCACTTTTACGCTGGTGATGGTTGTTTCTCTGGCATTGGGAATCGGAGCAAATACCGCCATGTTCGAATTGCTCGATGCTGTGCGCTTCCGCAGCCTTCCAATCCACGATCCCAAAGAGCTCGCTGAAATCAAAATAGTCGGAGGCAATCATGGATTTGGAGTTACGAATAGTCAATATGCGCAACTGACACGTCCAATCTGGAAAGAAATCAAACAGCACCATGAACCATTCTCCGGCGTTTTCGCCTGGAGTACTCAGGGGCAAACTATCGGGCGAGGCAGTCAGTCACACCCAGTCCAGTCACTTGAGGTTAGCGGAGAGTTTTTCCCGGTGCTGGGGATTCAGCCTTGGCGTGGACGGCTGTTTGTACCCGAGGACGAGCACAGCTCGTGCACCATTTCCCAGCTGGTGGCGAGTTATCCCTTCTGGCAAAATCAAATGGGCGGTCGAGAACTTGGCGCTAACGACACATTGCTGATTGAAGGGCACTTGGCGCAGGTAATCGGCGTGACGCCGCCTGAATTTTTCGGTCTTGCCGTCGGGCAAAGCTTTGACATCGCGTTTCCTTTTTGCCACGACAAAGAAGGGCACGGAGAAATATTCGATGTCTCGATCATGGGGCGGTTGCGGCCAGGATGGACGACCCAACGCGCTTCAGCGCAATTGGGAGCACTAAGTCCCGGAATTTTTGAGGCGACTTCACCCGCGGGATATAGCGCGTCAGGGATCCAGCAATTCAAAAAGTACCGTCTTGGCGTATATCCCGCATCCGCAGGCGTAAGCAATCTCAGGAGTGATTACGACGCTTCTCTATGGTTGCTGCTCATCATCACTGGACTGGTTTTGCTGATTGCATGCGCGAACCTGGCGAACTTGATGCTCGCCCGGGCCAGCGCTCGCGAACAGCAAGTCGCCGTTTGTCTGGCTCTGGGTGCGTCACGAATTCATCTGCTGGAGCAATCGCTGGCTGAGAGCGGTTTGCTCGCCGTGATCGGTACAACGCTGGGCATCGGGCTTGCGCGGGTTTTTAGCCGCGTGCTGGTGTGGACGCTTTCGACCCGGAACAACACGGTCATCCTTTCGACCGAAACAAATTGGCGCGTACTGTTGTTTGCGGCTTCAGTCGCACTTCTCACTTGTATTGTGTTTGGCCTTGCTCCGGCGCTGCGTTCGATGAGCGCCGACCCCTTGGGTGCAATTCAGAGCAGCCGCAACATGACAGGGAGCCGGGATCGTTTCTCCATGCAGCGCCTGATGGTGATCATGCAGATCTCGGTTTCATTAGTGCTGCTGGTCGGGGCGCTGGTGTTTATCCGCAGCTTCAATCGTCTGTTGACGATTAACCCCGGGATACGCGAGCGCGGAATCACCCTGGCGTTTTTCGGATTTGGCGAAGCACATCTGCCGTTTGCCCGCTTCGAGGAATTCAAACGCGAACTCCTGGAAGAAGTCCGCTCTGTCCCCGGCGTACAAAGTGCGGCAACTACCACCAACGTCCCGCTGCTCGGAGGAAGCTGGACGCACGGCATTCATATTGGTGCGACGGAAGGCTGGTCAAAGTTTGCCTGGGTAAGTCCCGACTACTTCAAAACTATGGGAATTCCGCTGCAAATGGGCCGCGGCTTCGACCAGAACGATACCTTATCCTCTCCGCATGTAGCCGTGGTCAATCAGGCCTTTATCCGTCAGTGGGTGGGCGGGTCCAACCCAATTGGACAGACCCTTCGCACCAGCGAAGAGCCTGGCTATCCTTCTACTGTTTACCAAATTGTCGGTGTGATTCCCGACACGAAATACAACGACATTCGTGGCGTAACTCCGCCCATGGCTTTCGCGCCAGCCTCACAGTTCCCTGCACAGGGACCCTGGACGGCGATGATGATTTATTCCGAAACTTCGCCTGAAGCGGCTATTAAGCGCAAGATCGCGCAAAACCATCCTGAGATCGTGACCGACTTCAGCGGCTTTCAACAGGACATTCGCGATGGTTTAGTCCGCGAAAAATTGCTGGCCATGCTTTCCGGCTTTTTCGGTATCTTGGCGGCGCTACTTGCAATGATCGGACTCTACGGTGTGATCGCCTACATCGTTGCCCGCCGGCGTCAGGAGATAGGAATTCGAGTAGCTCTCGGGGCCAACCGCGGGCAAGTGATAGCCATGGTAATGCGTGAAGCCGTACGGCTGCTACTGATTGGCCTCGGGCTCGGCACTGTGCTGGTGCTCGTCGCGGGACGTGGAGTCGAGTCGTTGCTTTTTGGCTTGAAACCGCATGATCCAGTCGTTTTGTTCGGTTCGATTGGAGTGCTGACTGCGATTGCCACTTTGGCGAGCTTTCTGCCCGCCCGCCGCGCGTCCAAGGTCGATCCGATGGTCGCGTTGCGATATGAGTGAGGAATAGCGATGACTGCAATTATTCAGCATGTTCGTTACACGCTGCGGCAGTTGCGAAAGAGTCCGGGGTTCACTGCAGTTGCTGTTATCACGTTGGCTCTCGGAATTGGCGCGAACACGGCGATCTTCAGCGTGATCTACGCCTCACTGCTCGCCCCCATGCCCTATCCGGACGCTGATCGGTTGGTAATGGTGTGGTCGAAGATTTCCCAGGGGCGCAACAGTGTCTCGGCCGGCGACTACCTCGATTGGAAGCGCCAGAACACGACTTTCGAGGACATGGAAGCCTGGACCGGCAACCAGTTCAACCTCGCCACTCCTGAGCAGCCGGAGATGGTCCAGGCGCGGGTGGTAAGTCCGGGCTACTACCACATGCAGGGTTTCGGATTTTCCATGGGACGCGATTTTGTCGACGACGAGAGCGTTCCCGGAAAGGACCGCGTTGTAATTCTGACTCACAAGACCTGGGAACGCCTGGGCGCTAACCCGAGAATCATCGGGACTCCCATTCGCCTCAACAACGAGCTTTATACCGTAGTCGGAGTCTTTGCTCCGGGGATGGCAGACCGGCTTACTGGAGGCGATGTGAGCGTGCCGCTGGCCTTCAAGTCGCAGCAACTCAACCACGACTATCACTCGCTGCTCGTCATGGGCAAGCTCAAGCGTGGCGTAACACTGGCGCAGGCCCAGGCTGACATGAAAGCCGTTACCGACCACATCGCCCAGGACTTTCCAAACTCTAATAAAGGATGGGGCGCCAGCGTCGAACCGCTGCACCTCGATTTTCTTCCGCCGGCGCTCATCAGGAACCTCTGGCTGCTAATGGCAGCGGTGGTGTTCGTCCTGCTGATCGCTTGTCTCAATGTGGCTAACCTCCTACTGGCGCGCGGCCTCTCGCGAACCAAAGAGGTCGCGGTCCGGACTTCGCTGGGAGCAACCCGCCGCCACATCTTCGCCCAATTCATTACCGAGAGCTTGATCATGGCGGCCTTGGGCGGAGCCGCCGGCATCGGCTTGGGAGTGGTGATGTTGAGAATTCTGATGGCCAATATCCCGTTCGATCTACCTTCCGAGGCCGACGTGAGGCTCAGCATCCCAGTCTTACTCTTCACTCTGGCGGCCACTACAGTGGCAGGAATTTTCTTCGGGTGCGCGCCGGCGTGGCACGCGTCACGCGTTGACCCTAACGAAGCCCTGAAGGAAAGCGGACGCGCGGGCACAGGCGCAGGCAAGCACCGCCTGCGCAGAATCCTCGTGGTTTCGGAGTTCAGTCTGGCACTGACTCTGCTCGCCGCTTGCGGTCTTGCGATGCATAGCCTGTGGAATGTCAGCAAGATAGATCTCGGCATTCGCGGAGACCATCTCTTAACTTTCTTTCTTCCGGCATCGGAAAAGCGCTTCCCTCACCCGGAGGAAATAAATCCCTACTACCGGCAGATTCTGGAAAAGATTCAGGCAGTCCCCGGCGTGGTAAATGCCACCGCTGCTACCGGCGGGCCGCTGCAGGGGACCTTTGGAGGAATGTATTTCAGCGTTTCCGGAAAACCGGTTAGTGATCCTTCCTTGCGGCCGGGTTCTCCGTTTCAGATGGTCACGCCCGGATACTACGGCACCTACGGAATTCGAGTTGTGCGCGGACGCAGTTTCACCGAACAGGATTCCGCGACTTCTGCTCCAGTCGCGATGGTGAATGAAAATTTTGTGCGCCGCTATTTGCCGGGTGTGGATCCTCTGACCCAAACCGTCTTAGTCGATCAACTGATCCCCGGCGAGTCGCGCACCGGTGCTGCCATAGCGTGGCAGATTGTCGGCGTCTTCCACAACGTGCGCACCAACGGACTGCGTACTGACGACGCGCCCGAAATTGACGTGCCTTTCTGGCAGAGCCCGTGGCCGCAGGCCGGAATTGCTGTGCGGACCACCGGCGATCCAGAGAGGATGACCAAGAGCATCGCAGCAGCGATTCACTCCGTAGATCCCGGACTGCCGCTTGCCAATGTCATCACCATGGACCAGCTTCTCAATCGCGCACTGCTTGGCGATCAGTTCATCGCAAGTCTGTTTGGAACGTTTGCGCTGGTGGCTTTGTCGCTGGCCGGGGTTGGGATCTACGGAGTCATGGCGTTCGGCGTGACTCAACGTACCCATGAGATTGGTTTGCGCATGGCGCTTGGTGCAGACAAACAACAAGTCCTGGGATTGATTCTCCGCGAGGCGCTTTTCCTGGCTTTGGGTGGCCTGGGGCTTGGCCTGATAGGCGCGATTCTTCTTGGGCGCGCCATGCAAAGCACGTTGTACGGAGTAGCTAACGTGGACCTCGGCGCTTTCACCGCGGTGGCTTTGATTCTGCTGGCGTCGGCGTTGATTGCGAGCTACATCCCCGCCCGCCGTGCGTCCAAGGTCGATCCCATGGTGGCATTGCGATATGAGTGAGGACCAACTATGAACGGACTGCTGCAAGATCTTCGCTACGCGCTGCGACAGCTGCGGAAGAGCCCGGGATTCACGGCCATCGCAGTCCTGACGATCGCTCTCGGAATCGGCGCTGCCACTGCAATCTTCAGTGTCGTATACGGAGTTCTGCTGCGGCCGCTTCCGTACACCAACCCGGACCGCATCATGGCGATTTTTGAGGTCAACACTGAGGGCGGGCGGTCCCGGCTTGCCGACCCTAACTTCGACGACTTTCGCGATCAAAATTACAGCTTTGGGGCGATGGCGAAATACAGCGCTTACCCATCATCAATTTCTGGCGGTTCGCAGCCGAGTCGATCGACCGTCGGCCACGTCTCATCCAATTTTTTCGATGTCTTTCGCATTAGGCCAGTTATCGGTCGAGAGTTGAGTGCTGCCGATGACGTGAAAGGCGCTGCGCCAGTTGCTGTTGTCAGCTACGGATACTGGAAGCAATATCTGGGCTCGTCGGGGGATTTGTCACAGCTGCACCTGAAGATTGACAACGGCATATATTCCATAGTCGGTGTGCTTCCGCCGGGATTTCGGTTTCCGGCAGACGTCGAGTTGTGGATTCCAGCCGACCCTAAAGGCGAAAATCCAAGCAGAAGCTCGCATAATTACGACGCGGTCGGGCGCCTTCGAGACGGCGTAACCGTGGAGCAAGCGAATGCGGAGATCAGCGCCATTGCACGCCGCATTCACGACGCCGCTACTGATAAAAACGACTTTCTTTCATTTCTCCTAAGAGACGCAACTGTTGTCCCGTTGCGGGACGCGATCACAGGCGACGCGCGCCCGGCATTGCTCATGCTGCTCGGCGCCGTCGTATTTCTTCTGTTGGTGGCGTGCGCGAATGTAACGAATCTGAGACTTGCACAAGCCTCGGTGCGAGAACGTGAACTCGCAATTCGGACTGCGCTGGGCGCGGCCCGCGGATGCCTGATTCGGCAATTCGTTACTGAGGCGTTCGTACTTTCATTTATCGGCGGCGGGCTTGGCGTGCTGGGGGCTTACTTCGGCGTGATCGGGCTGCTTGCGCTCGCACCACATGATCTTCCTCGACTAGAGAATGTTTCGATCAATCTTCCAGTCCTGATGGTCGCGTTTCTGCTTTGCTTAACCGTCGGGATGGCGCTCGGGGTCTTCACTGCAATGCGTGCGACGCATGGCGACGTACGTGACGCTCTGGCGAGTGGTGGTCACAGTCAAGCAGGTTCACCAGACAGTCAACGAGTGGGCCGCGGTATTGTGGCCGCTCAGATCGCCACCACAGTTGTTCTAGTGGTGGGAGCGGGATTGCTCGGCCGCAGTCTGATGAAGGTGCTCGAAGTGAACCCCGGATTCCGAGTGGACAAAGTTATCACAATGGATGTTTCGCTTCCCTGGCCGGAGTGGAACGACCAAAAAGCCAGGTCAGGTGAGGGAATTTTCTTCCGCAATCTCATCGACCGCCTCAAACAAGTTCCGGGCGTGCGCGGGGTGGGCGCAGCGATTGGTCTTCCTATGGATGGCGGGCTTCCCAACGGCACGTTCCGGCTGATGAGGCAAGATGAGGTCCCCAAAACTCCAGCGACCTTGGAATCGCTCAGCCGTCTTTTTGATGCAATGTTTAAGGACAAGCAACGTGTCGGCGAGGCGGATTTCTGTGCCGCAACGGACGAATATTTCCAGATACTCGGAGTTCCCCTTATTAAGGGGCGGATCTTCGACGAGCATGACGGTCCCGATTCTCCACATGCTGCGCTGATCAGCGAATCTCTAGCGCGCGAACGCTGGCCGGGTCAGGATCCCTTGGGACGGACGATTGAGTTCGGGAACATGGATGGTGATTTGCGCTTGCTGACTATTGTTGGCATCGTCGGCGACGTTCACGAATACGGTCTCGATGTACCACCGCGACCCACAGTTTATGTGAACTTGTTTCAACGTCCAGATCCCGCGATCACGATAACGATGCTGAGCGATGCGGACACCGGGTTGGTCACCTCGGCAGCGCGGCAAATCCTGCATGAACTCAATCCAGAGGTTCCCGCGAACTTTCGTACCTTCTCGCAAATTTATTCTGCTTCGCTCGGATCGCGGCGGTTCAACCTCATTGTCATCGGTTTTTTCGCGGCCATCGCGCTGTCACTCGCGACGGCAGGCGTATTTGGCGTGATGGCTTATTCGGTCAGCCGCCGCACTCGGGAGATCGGGGTGCGCTTGGCTCTCGGAGCACGTTCGCAAGACGTTCTGACCATGATTCTCGGGCAGGGATTACGCACTGCACTCATCGGCATTGTTATCGGAGTCGCCGGTGCGCTTGCACTTACGCGCGCCGTGGAGTCGATGTTGTTCGGCGTTAAAACCACTGATCCGCTGACTTTCTCGGCAGTAATACTGCTTCTGGTCACGACTGCACTGTTGGCTTGCTACTTGCCCGCCCGTCGCGCGTCCAATGTCGATCCCATGGTGGCATTGCGATATGAGTGAGGAACAAGTATGAACGGACTTCTGCAAGACCTGCGTTATGCGCTGCGGCAATTTCGGAAATCGCCGGGATTTGCCATTACTGCGATCCTCTCACTCGTGCTGGGCATTGGCGCGACCACCGCAATATTCAGCGTGATCTATGCGGTGCTGATCGATCCCTACCCGTACAAAGATGCCGATCGCATGGTGCACGTGGAGATGCGTAATAAAGAGGACCGCGGGCCGCTGCTGATCGTCAACGGCACCGAGTATCAGGATTTGCGCAAGGCCTCGGTGGTGGACGATGTGTTCCTGCAGCAGCAAAAGCAGGTAGTGTTGACGGGCGATCACTTTCCGGTTTCGGTGCTCGCCGGCCAATTTTCGCCAAACCTGTTTAGCTACATGGGTGTTCCGCCACTTCTGGGACGCGAGTTCACCCCGGCGGATGTGCCTGACGGCAGACCTTCGCCCGTCGTCGTATTGAGCTATTTGTTCTGGAAACGGCAGTTCGGAGGAAATAAAAACGTCCTCGGCAAGTCGCTTGAACTGGACCACAAACTCTACACCGTAATTGGCGTGGTGCCTCCTCGTTTCACGTGGGGAGACGCGGACGTTTATGCGCCCGCGGTCCCTACGGCTGACCCGCACGATTACTGGCTCGCATTTATCAAGCTCAAGCCCGGCACTAACTTAAAAGTGGCGACGGCGATGTTCCAGAGCCTGCTGGACGCATTTGTCAAAGGCGATCCCAAAGATTTCCGGCAGGACCGGCGAGTGAAGATTGTTTCGCTAAATGAAGAGGTGCTGGGACGTTTTTCCGGCACACTGGTCCTGCTGTTCGTAGCTGTAATTGCGCTGCTCGTGATCGGATGCGCGAACGTTTCCATCCTGTTATTAGCGCGAGGAACCGGACGGCAGCACGAACTTGCTATGCGGGCTTCGATTGGCGCTAGCCGCGGGCGGCTGATTCGGCAGTTGCTGACGGAATCGGTACTGCTTTCGTTTACCGGTGCAGCGCTCGGGGTTTTCGCAGCCTATCTTGGGGTTGACGCGATTTCTTCGTTCCTGCCTTTTTACTCTTTTCCGCACGAAGCTGCGATCCATGTGAGTGGGGTCGTGCTTGCGTTTAGTGTGGCGGTTGCGCTTGCTACCGGCATTCTTTTTGGGATCTCGCCCGCGTGGGAACTTTCGCGGCCTACTATTAACCAGCTCTTGCAGGCTGGCAGTACACGGCACTCGGGAGCTGCCCATGGCCGAAACACACATCGGCTGCTGATTGCCGGACAAGTAGCACTGACGCTACTGCTGCTGGCGGGCGCCGGCGCGGCAATGAAGGCCTTTCTCGCGCTAACGCATGTGCCGCTGGGCTTCGCTTCTGATCACGTTGCTTCCTTCGACGTGGCGCTTCCCAAGGGAGCAACTTCTACGTGGGAAGCCAGGCTAAATACCAACGAGGCGGTGCGCCAGGCGGTTGAGCAGGTGCCGGGGGTTTCCAGTGCGAGCGTTTCCAATACATACTTTCCGCCGTTTGGTGGATTCAATGCCAAGATCGAACTGCGAAGCCAGCCAACGCTTACCAACGCGCAAGCCATGTTGGGGCTGGTGAGTCCGCAAGAATTCGCAACTCTGCACATACCGTTGCTTGCGGGCCGGCTCTTCAACGACAGCGAAGTAAAGCGAGCGGCACACGTAGCCGTGGTGAATCGGGCCTTCGCGAGGCAGTTCCTTTCCGGGCGTGAGGCGATTGGAGATAGGGTGCGGAGCCCAATGCTAAAGGTGGAGCAACCCGACTTGCTTGAAGCGCAAGCTCCGGACGACTGGCTCGAAGTGATCGGTGTGGTCGAAGACGCGCGCAACGATGGCTTGGAGCGTCCAACCATACCTGCGATCTTTCTGCCCTACAGTTTTGTCCTGCCGCCGGACGAGTTCCTGATGATGCGCACCAACGTCGATCCCGAGGCTGCTATCAGTTCGGTCAAAGAGCGATTACGGCAACTCAACCCAGAAATCGTGGTCAGTCAGGACCACACGCTCGAATGGTCGCTGTTCACTCGAGGCTGGGGACAAGGGCGTTTTATTGCGACGCTGTTTTCCATTTTTGCCGTGCTCGCGCTCGCATTGGCGGCAACTGGCCTGTACAGCGTGGTTTCGTACGCGGTCACGCAGCGAACCCAAGAGGTCGGGATCCGCATGGCCCTGGGTGCGCAGCGCGCCAACATCCTGCGCCTGGTGGTGAGTTCGACGGCAATCGTGCTGGGCGCCGGAGTGGGAGTGGGCGTGTGCTTGAGTGTCGTCCTGAGCAGGACGGTGGCATCGTGGTCGGGCGGTACTCCGCGCGATCCGCTGACGTTGTTCGGTTCGTCGTTGCTGCTCATGTTAGTGGCTGCGATCGCTTGCCTTATTCCAGCGTGGCGGGCGGCAACGGTGAACCCTGTGGTCGCGTTGCGATACGAGTGAGGCAGTTTGAGGTGAGAGCATGAGAACGGTGATTGAAGACCTGCGATACGGCTTGCGGCTGCTGCGGAAGTCGCCTGGATTCATGATTGTGGCGGTCCTTACGCTGTCGCTCGGAATCGGCGCCAACACGGCAATTTACACGCTGCTCGATCAGGCACTTCTGCGCAGTTTGCCGGTGAAAGAGCCGAATCGTCTCGCGGTCTTGCGCTTCTCGGGCGACGACACCGGAACCGGAAGCACACAGGCGCGAGGCGATTCCACCCTCGTATTTTCCTATCCCATGTACCGCGACTTAGGGGAGCCCCATTCAGTTTTCAGTGGTTTGATCGCAACCAGTTGGGCCCAGGTCGGGGTGCAATGGCACAACCAGCCAGGCCTTGCGGATGCGGAATTGGTCTCAGGCAATTACTTCGACATGCTTGGACTCCAGCCAGCGCTCGGCCGTTTGTTGGTGGCCTCCGACGATCTTTCAGAAAACGCGAATCCGGTAACGGTACTCAGCTTCAATTATTGGCAGCGCCACTTTGGTTCCGACCCGAAGATTGTCAACCAGGGTATTTCCATCAATGGGCACCCATTCACCGTAATTGGTGTTGCTCCCCCTGGATTTCACAGCGTCGTGGGCGGAGACAACCCGGCGGTTTTCGTCCCGATGACGATGAAGCCTGAGATTACCCCTGGCTGGAATGATCTCGAAGAACGGCGATCAAACTGGTTAAATATTGTCGGCAGGCTCAAGCCCGGACTGACTCGCGCCCAGGCTCAGGCAGGCATCGATCAGCTTTGGCATTCGATTCGCGCAGACGAGTTGAAGCAGCTTGGCCACAACTCGCAACGCTCTCGCGACGCTTTCCTGACCAACTCCCATCTCTTCCTTGATAACGGCTCCAAGGGTGTGCCGGTACACGGAACTGTGCCCACGACGCTTTTGATCGTCATGGGCATGGCTGCGCTCATGGCTTTAATGTCGTGCGCGAACGTAGCTAGCCTTTTGCTGGTACGAGTGGCGCGACGCACACGAGAAATTTCCGTCCGCTATGCGCTCGGCGCTCAGCGGACGCGCTTGGTCCAGCAACTGTTGGCTGAAGGCTTATTGCTCGGACTGGGTGGTGGTGCGATTGGGATGTTTCTGGCTCCCCAGATTGCGGCGGTACTGATTCGCACAATTGGGGAAGTCGGACGCACCCAATTCGCATTCAGCCCACATCCCGACTTGCGCATTCTGGCATTTGACCTCGGGCTGGCTCTTTTGGTTAGCGTGATCTTCAGTTTGGCCCCGGCGTTCCAATTCCGGCGGCCGGACGTTACTCAGGCGCTGAAGCAGCAAGCGGCCATGATTGCCGGGGGCTCGATTCATCTGCGCCGCGCGACAGTAGCCGCACAAATCGCGCTGAGCCTTCTGCTACTCGTCGGCGGTGGCCTGTTTGTGCGCACTCTGCGCAACCTTAAAACGCTGGACGTTGGATTCACCACTGCTGATCTCGTCACATTTACTGTCGATCCAAAGCTCGCCGGGTACGAAGATAGTCAGACGGTTGCGTTGTACCAGCAAATTCTGGCAAAGCTTTCGACTCTCCACGGCGTGCAGTCCGCTGCGGCTACCAACGATCCGGAACTCGCTAATAACAATGGGGGAGGCAACATCACGATCGCGGGTTATCGCCCCGCCGACGGCGATCGCATGAATGTCGAGTGGGCACGAGTGAGCCCCGGATATTTCTCGACACTGAAAACGCCTCTACTCGCCGGCAGGGAAATCGAGCCATCCGATAGAGTTGGAACCCACAAAGTTGCGGTTGTAAACGAGAGCCTCGCGCGCCGCTATTTTGGCCGGCCGCAGGACGCGTTGGGACATTATTTCTGCGCCGGGGCCGGCGATGTTACACCCGATATCGAAATTGTCGGCGTCGTAAGAGACGCCAGGCACACGACCATCCGCGAGGATGTGCGTCGGACTGTTTCCACTCCCTATCTGCAAGATCCGCAACTGGGGCCAGTCTATCGCTTTGGTATGACCTTTTACGTGCGCACTTGGCAAGACCCCAAAGCTGCGGAATCCACCATTCGCGCGGCGATGCAGGCACTCGATTCGAGGCTGGTGCCTGACGCCTTCCGCACGATGCAGGAACAAGTGGATGACAACCTGAGCGATGAGCGCGTGATTGCTTTTCTGGCGACAAGCTTTGGGGTGCTCGCGGCGTTATTAGCAGCAATCGGGATTTACGGTGTGCTCGCCTATTCGACAGCACAGCGCACACGTGAAATCGGCATCCGCATCGCCCTCGGCGCCACCCGGACCGAGGTGATTCGGATGGTGCTTTCCGAAGTGGCGCGACTGACGGGAATTGGGCTTGCCGCAGGTTTGCCCCTCTGTTTCGTGTTGGCGCGCGCAGTCCGCGATCAGCTGTTCGGAATTTCCAATTACGATCCGGTGACGCTCTCTGCGGTATGCGCCGTGATCTTGGCGGTTGCCTTCGCATCCGCAGCTTTACCAGCCCGCCGCGCGGCTAAGGTCGATCCCATGGTGGCGTTACGGTACGAGTGAGGAAAATAACGTGACTGGCATACTCCAGGATCTTCGTCATGCACTGCGGCGGTTGCGAATCGAGCCGGGATTCGCCATGGTCGTGGTTTTCACGCTTGCCCTCGGAATCGGCGCGACCACTGCCATGTTTACTCTGGTGGATGGCGCCCTGTTCCGCAGCTTGCCATACTCGCATGCTGATGAACTGGTATCAATAGGCGTACTCGCGCCGATCATCGACGGTGAATTTCTTTTCGCGGGAAATTTTCTTTCGTGGCGGCGTGATCAGAAACCGTTCTCCGGATTTACCTCTTCAATCGGCGTGAGTAATTGCGATTTAACCGAAGATCATCCCGTCCGTCTGGCCTGCGGCAGCGTGGACGCAAATTTCCTGCCAACCTTTGAGATACAGCCAATCCTCGGAAGAAACTTCACCCTGGAAGAAGACCGTCCCGGCATTCCCCGGGTAGCATTGCTGACGTACGGCTTGTGGCAGAGCCGATTTGCGGGCGATCGCAGCGTTGTTGGTCGCACAATCTCGCTTGATGGCACGCCGACGCGAGTGCTAGGGATTTTACCGAATAATTTTGAATTTCCCACGCTTGCTCAAGTGAACGTCCTCGTGCCCGAGGCGCTGGATGAGTCGATCGTGCAGCGAAATCAGCTTGGCCCGGTCGTGCGTGTCTACGGCCGCATGAAACCTGAACTTGGGTTGGCTTCGGCTACAGCTCAGTTGCAGCCTTTATTCCGCAGCTTTGTGGATTCAGCCCCCCCGCCGTTTCGCAAGGTATTGCGCTTGCAGGTGCGGCCTATTCGAGATTTGCAGATCCACGATTCACGTTCGGCCGCATGGCTGTTGTTGATTTCCGCGCTCGCTGTGCTGTTGATCGCGTCAGCCAACGCAGCCGGACTGATCCTCGCTCGTAGCTCGACCAGGCGGCGCGAACTTGCAGTGCGGGCAGCCATCGGCGCATCGCGGATACGAATTTTTCAGCAACGGCTCACAGAAAGCGTCGTGCTCGCACTGCTTGGCGGCATAGTTGGATGCGGGATCGCATGGGTGACTGTTCGCGGCTTTATAGGGCTTGCTCCTGCGAGCATTCCACGACTGACGCAAGCCAGCATCAACGGAAGGGTCCTCCTCTTTACAGTATTAGTGTCGATTGGCGTAGGTATCATCTTCGGCGCGGTGCCGGCACTCGAAAAGCCGGTGATGGAGATGCTGGTCGCGACAACTTCGCTGGCTACGCGTAAGGCCCGGCTTCGGCAGGCACTTCTAATCGCGCAAGTTGGCGTGACCGTAGTGTTGCTTGCCGGTGCTCTGCTGTTTCTGCGCAGCCTTCGCAATATGCAGTCACAACCGCTGGGAATGAATACGCAGAATGTTGTGACTGCTGAAATCACGTTGGGGCAGCAGAGATATGCCAGCGCGGCGTCTCGGCTCGCATTTTCTGAGCAGTTAGAAAAGAAGTTAACTGAATTGCCGGGCATCACGGCGGACGCGCTGAGCGACTCGCTTCCTCCGACCGAGCCCGCACGCACTATGCCGTTTATAGCTTTGCATGCTGAAGGCCGACCCGAGCTTGGTCCGGAAGAAGGCATCGGCGGCATCGTCGGGTGGAGATCAGTCACGCCGGAATATTTTTCGGCGCTCGGAATTCCGCTGATTAGAGGAAGAGGGTTTCAGGAGCAGGACCGTCGTCCGGGCAACGGCGCCATCATCCTTAACGAAGCACTCGTGCAGAAGTTATTCCCTGGTGAAGAACCGCTCGGGAAAATTATCCGCTTCCATCTGGAGGATCAGCATTTCACGGCGGCGTTCACTGTGATCGGGGTGACAGGCAATACCCAAAACCAAGGCATTGGCGGCCAGCCTGGTCCTGAATACTACATGGTCCGGCAGCACACGACAGATGACGTGATCTTTCGCTATCCGGATTCGCAGCGAATCAGCCTGGTTGTGCGAAGCCCGCTCGACCCGCACGTCATCGCGACAGAGCTGAGCGATTCAGTCGCGTCGCTCGATTCAACGATTCCGGTCCGGACAACCACGCTCGGCCGCACGGTCTACCATCTTGCAGAACGTCCTCGATTCAGTGCCGCACTGTTGGCACTCTTCGCGATTATGGGAGTTCTGCTTGCTGCTGCGGGTGTTTACGGCCTGGTTTCATTGCTCGTGGCGCAGCGCACTCAGGAGATCGCGATTCACATCGCGCTGGGAGCTAATCCGGCGGCTCTGTCGCGAAAAATAATTGTGCAAGCCTGTTCGTGGATTGCGCTGGGCGCAGGCGCCGGAATTTTATGCTCGCTGCCTGCAGAACGCACGATTGGCGCACTGCTGTTTGGGATCAAGCCCAACGATCCAGCCACGCTGGTCGCAGCCGTGCTTTGTCTGCTTATTGTGGCCGCCATCGCAGCGTACATTCCAGCTCGCCGCGCTGCTAAGGTCGATCCAATGGTGGCGCTACGGTATGAGTAGTTGGCTGAAATAAAAGTTGTGAGGGACCATGATTCAACTGAAAAATCTCGAACGTAGTTACAAGACTCCGGCCGGGCAGTTCTTCGTGCTGCGGCGGGTGAACTTAGAGATTCGCCAAGGCGAGTTCATCACCGTTATGGGGCCGTCCGGGGCAGGGAAGTCCTCTTTATTAAACGTTCTCGCACTACTCGACGATGCATGGCAGGGCGAGTACTGGTTTCGCGAGCAGGCCGTGCATGACATGAGGCGCAAACAACGTGCCGAACTGGCCAAGAGAAATATTGGAATGGTTTTTCAGAGCTATCACCTGCTGGATGACTTGACCGTGCGCGAGAACATCGACCTCCCGCTCTCTTATAAAGACATTCCGCATAAGCAGCGTCAGGGCATGGTGGCCGACACCCTCGATCGTTTTCAGATTGTTGCGAAAAAAGATTTATTCCCCAGCCAGCTTTCCGGCGGACAACAACAGTTGGTAGGGATTGCCCGCGCGGTGATTCATCGGCCGTCGCTGTTGCTCGCCGATGAGCCTACCGGCAACCTGCACTCGTCGCAAGCAAAGGAAATCATGGAGCTCTTTCGCGATCTCAATCAGCAAGGCACAACCATTGTTCAAGTGACGCATTCGGACGCGAATGCCGGGTATGGCTCGCGCACCATACAATTGCGCGACGGTTGGGTGGTAACCGATACGGCAAATCCTGAACTTCAGCCGCACCAGGCGGTGAATCAATGAAGTGGTGCGAACCCTATCGAAACTTGCTGGTGTGGTTCCTGGTTTTCCTCACTACTACAGCTTCCGCGCAGACGAATGGATCTGTGTCGCTCGAGATGCCCAAGTCGCGCAATCCCTTCAGCGCCTACACCGCGAACGAAGCACCCGAGCCTTCACTCGCGAACTCCCCTGGGCTTACGCAACTTATTCGTGATGGCAAGTTGTATTTGTCGCTCAAGGACGCAATCCGGCTGGCATTGGAAAACAATCTCGATATCGCGATCGCGCGCTACAACTTGCCCATCGCGAACATGGACATTTTGCGTACCCAAGCGGGAGGCATTTTTCGTGGGGTGAACACAGGTGTGGTACAAGGCACCCCGGGCGGCGGAGTCGGCGGCTTTGGCACGGGAGCTCCCGGAGCCGGCGCGGGCGGCACGACTGCGGGCGCGGGTGGCGCAGGCGCAGGCGCTTCGGGTCTGGTACAGTCCACGTTAGGCGTGGGCACGGCGGTTCAATCGTATGATCCTGCGATCATTGCATCGGTAGGCGAGGAACATCAGACTACGCCTCTCGCCAACCTGCGAATCTATGGAGTGCCGTTGCTTCAGCTCAATACCGGGCAAGCCAATTTCGGCTTTGCGCAAGCCTTTGCCACCGGCACAACTGTTTCCTTTGAGTTCAACAATAATCGCCAGACTACGAACAGCCCGTTCTTCAATCTTTCTCCCGCACTGGGGTCGTTCTACCGATTTTCGTTTCAGCAACAGCTGCTGTCGGGATTCGGATTCGGCCCCAACTTGCGTTATTTGCGCATTGCGAACAACGACAAAAAGATTTCTGATATCGCATTTAAAGATCAGGTTATTGCTACGGTCACGCAAGTGGAGAATATTTATTGGGACTTGGTGGATGCCTACGAACAGTCGCAAGTAAATGAACAATCTCTGACTTTTGCGCAACAGTCACTCGACAACGCCAAGAAACAACTTCAGCTACAAAGCATTCCTGCAATGGATGTGATGCGTGCCGAAGCTGAGGTTTCAAAACGCGATCAGGATTTGACGGTGGCGCGTACCAGCCTGCAGCTGCAGGAACTGCTCATGAAGAATGCGCTCACAAAAAGTCTGGATGATCCGACGCTTGAATCGGTAAACGTTGTTCCTACCGATCGGGTTCAATCCGTTCAACCGCCAAGTGGAAATCAATCTGTTCAGGATCTCATCGCGCAGGCGCTTCATGACCGCCCGGAGCTATTGGAGTCGGATGTCGATTTGGTCAATCGTCAAATTAGCCGAAAAGCCGCAAGGAATGCACTGTTGCCGTCGCTGGCGCTGGTCGGCTTTTACGGCGGCACCGGATTGGCGGGGCCGCTTAACCCGGTTTATAACATTCCGGGCGTTCCCAACGTCTCCACTGTCCCCACAGATTTTTCTGGGGCATTGCAGAACGCGTTCAACAACACTGCTCCCGATTACTACATAGGATTCAGTCTGAACATTCCGATTCGCAACCGTGTCGCCAAGGCTGACCAATACCGTTCTGAACTCGAATATCGCCAGGCTGAGCTGCGGCGCGAAGAATTACGAAAGCAAATTCGGATCGAGGTCCGCAACGCCGAATATGCTCTCGAGCAAACCGCCGCGCGCGTGGGCGCTGCCCAAAAGGCACGCGACTTGGCGCAGCGCACATTTGAGATCACGCAAAAAGAGCAGACACTGGGGGCAGGATCGACCTTCCAGACCATGACCGCGCAACGCGATCTCGCCCTCGCCGAACTCGACCTGGTCACCGCCATGACGGTTTACCAGAAGGCCAAAGTTGAACTTGATCGTGCGACCGCGAGCACTTTGGACCATAATGGAATCGAACTCCAGGATGCGATCACCGGTACGATCAGCAAAACGATCAATCCTGCTCCATAGCCATGCCTACTTCGGCCAAGCCGCGTGAAACCGGCATCTCCTTCGCCCGGACAGAATCTGCGCGTGCCCCGCGAATTCTTGCGGCTGACGATCAACAGCATATTCTTGACGCGATCGAACTGCTCTTACGACCGCAGGGCTACGAGGTCGCAACCGCTCGTTCTCCAGTATTGGTGAGAGAGGAGCTGGCGAGCAGCTCGTATGATGCCGTCTTAATCGATCTGAACTACACGAGGGACACAACGTCGGGGCAGGAGGGGCTCGATCTGTTATCTGAAATCGTCGCGATCGACAGCACTGTGCCCGTCATCGTGATGACCGCGTGGGGCAACGTGGAGCTCGCGGTCGAAGCCATGCGACGTGGCGCCCGCGATTTTATCCAGAAGCCGTGGGAAAACGAGCGCCTCCTTTCGATCCTCCGCACCCAAGTGGAGCTTCATCGCGCTCTGCAGAACGCGGAAAGGCTCGCTGCCGAGAACCGCTTGCTCAGCGTTCAAGGCAGGCCGGAGTTCATCGCCACCGCGCCTTCAATGACCCCGCTGCTAGAGACGATCGCCCGCATAGCGCCATCCGATGCCAACGTGTTGATTACCGGCGAGCACGGGACGGGAAAAGAAGTTGTGGCCCGGACCATCCATGCGTTGTCATTGCGTAATGCCCGGCCATTGGTTTCAGTAAACACCGGAGGTCTTGCTGAAGGAGTTTTTGAGAGCGAATTATTTGGCCACGTGAAAGGCGCTTTCACCGATGCTCGCACCGACCGCATCGGGCGCTTTGAGCTGGCAGACGGTGGGACAATTTTTCTGGATGAAATTGGAAACGTCCCGGTGCGCCAACAAGCCAAACTGTTGCGGGTGATTGAGTCGGGGGAAATGGAACGCGTGGGTTCATCGCGCGGCAAGAAGGTGGATGTTCGCTTGATCTCTGCAACCAATGGGGATCTCAAAGCGGCTTGTGACGCTGGCCAATTTCGTGAAGACCTGCTGTTCCGCCTCAATACAGTTGAGTTGCATTTGCCCGCATTGCGCGAGCGGCGAGAAGACATTCCAGCTCTGGCCATGTATTTTCTCTCGCAGTACGCTTCGCGCTATCGGCGTCAAGTGAAGGGATTGGATCCCACGGCCCTTCAGTTACTTCTCCAATATGCATGGCCGGGAAATGTTCGCGAATTGGAGCATACGCTAGAGCGCTCCGTTCTGATGTGCCGTTCCGACCAGATCCAGATTGGCGACCTTGGACTAAGTTCGCCGCGCCAGCAAACCCAGAACCTCGAGGAATTGAGTCTGGAGGCGGTTGAAAGTATTCTGATCCGCAAAGCTCTGCAGCGCTTTCAAGGCAACGTCAGCCAGGCGGCGGAAGCGCTCGGCCTGAGCCGTGGTGCCTTATACCGGCGGATGGAAAAGTATGGGCTCTAGCCCGCACATGGGCCAACAGCCACAAAGTACTCGACGCAAGCTGAGGCGCACTCGCTTTGAACGGCGCATATTTCGCCTGTCTGCTTTGCTGGTTGCCCCCGCCCTGCTCGTAAGCGGTATTCTCATCTGGCTTCAGCCGTGGGCCATCGAGTCGAAGGCAATGCTGCTGGGCGCTGAGTTGCTTCTCAGTCTGTTAATCGGAGCCGCCTTGCACGATCACATTATTCGTCCATTACAAACCATCGCGAATGTCGTGGGCGCTTTACGCGAAGAGGATTACTCGTTTCGCGCTCGCTTGGCAGTTCCCAACGACGCTCTGGGCGAACTCTCCATCGAAGTAAACGCTCTTGCCGATCTTTTGACGCACAATCGTACGGGTGCCATCGAGGCTGCTGCTTTTGTCGAACGCGTGGTTGAAGAGGTGGACATTCCAATATTTGCTTTTGATCCCGCCCAAAAATTGCGTCTGCTGAATTCGGCGGGTGAGAAGCTCCTGCAGAAACCTTCCTCGTTGCTGCTGGGCCGAACCGCTTCCGATCTCGGGCTTCATACTGCTTTATCGTCCGAAAGCGAGACGCTGGTTTCGTTTCCCTTCGCGGGCACGGCACGATGGTTTGTGAGGCGCAGCTCCTTCCGCCAACAAGGCGTTCCGCATACTCTGGTCGTGCTCTCAGATGTGAGTCGTGCGCTGCGCGAAGAGGAACGACAGGCTTGGCAGCGGCTGATTCGTGTAATCGGCCACGAGTTGAACAACTCACTTGCGCCAATCAAGTCAATCGCTGGAAGCCTCAACGCACGTCTCTTGGAAACGACGCTGAATCTCGAACAGCGCGAGGATTTTGAACGCGGCTTGCACATTATCGAGAACCGCGCGGCCTCGCTGAATCGCTTTCTGCAGGCCTATCGACAACTGGCGCAAATGCCCCCACCGATATTAAGAGAATGTTCGATCGCGGAACTGGCACAACGGGCAACTGCTCTTGAAAATCGCGTAAGCGTGACGTTGGCGCCGGGGCCAGACGTAATACTCGAAGCAGATCCTGATCAACTGGAGCAGATGCTGATTAACTTGATACGCAATGCGGCTGAGTCGGTCCTCGAATCACCGCATCCTAAAGAAGAGGGAACCAACGGTTCAGGTACGCCAGCTTCAAGCGCCAACATTCCAATTCTCCTGACCTGGAAAGTCACCGACAAAGATGTGGTCCTCACAATTGAAGACAGCGGCGCCGGACTATTGAACCCGAGCAATGCTTTTGTACCGTTTTATACGACGAAGCCACAAGGAAGTGGTATCGGGCTAATTCTTTCGCGGCAAATATGTGAGGCACACGGCGGATCACTCGAACTGTCAAACCGTCCCGGCCGTCACGGTTGCGTCGCCACACTTGTTTTGCCGCTCGCATTCGTCAATCGAAATGGTCCGTCCCGCGCGCCTAAGTCAGATCACAACTGATGGCCCGGCAGCTGCCTTCAGTGGACATCGACAGACACCAAGGTGAAGCTGGCGGCTTTCATTTTCGAGCGAAGAACATATTCGAGCGTGTGTCGCGCTGATTCACTCTTCACGAAGCAGTATTATGGGATCAACCGAAAGCGCACGTCGCGCTGGAATCCACGTAGCCAGAAGGCCTAGCAGCGCCATAGCTAGAACAACACCCGCCAACACCAGCGGGTCGCTGGGAGTTGCCTGATACACGATGTGAGCCAGCACCCGGCTCGCCAGAATTCCGAGGAGGAGTCCCGCAGCGGAACCATAAGCCATCAGTTTGAAGACGCGTCCTAACGCTGCTTGTAACACTTCCCTACGCTGTGCGCCGAGAGCGACGCGGATTCCCAACTCCCGCAGCCGCTTGCTCACCGAATATGCAGCCATTCCAAAAATGCCAGTTATTGCCAACATCGCGCCCATCGCACCCATCACACCCAGCGACAAGCTCGCCATCTGTGAAGGAAACAGGACTGTCGCCATTTCGTCGTACCGCGTTTCAATCTGAACCGGCAGCCCTGGATCCAATTGCCACAGCGTTTGCCTGATGACCTCTCCCAGTTGCTGGGGATCACGGGTCGGACGCACTACGAGCCAGTTCGAGTTCGAGGGCCACTGCAGGATGGGAAGAAACACCGCCGCGTGTGGATCTTCAGTCAGCGAACCATACTTTCCATCTTCGACAACACCCACGATTTGGATGCGGGTTCTGTCCGGCATCTTGTAATAACCGCCAATTGCATTGGATACGGAGCCAAAGATCCTGCGCGCGAATTCCTGATTCACTATGGCAACGCGCGGCGCGTTTAGGCCGTCATGCCGGGTGAAAGCCCGGCCGGACAGCAACGCGGTACCCTCGGCGTGAAGGTATTCGGGAGATATGTGGTAGACGTAAGCATTTGTCGCGGCATTCGAAGTGCGTAGATCGGTCGTTCCATCCTCAAAGACATCCGAGCCGTTCGTATCATTTAAGAGCAGCGCATCGGTCAATCCGACGGACTCTACGCCGGGAATCGCCGCGAGGGCATCGAGTAGGCTCTTTTGCATTGGTGGCAATCGCTCGCCGGTGTAGCCTGCCATGTGCAGATCGGCAGTGACCAGCATGGTCCTCTGAGGTTCAAAACCGAAGTTATTGTGTAGCGCGCGCGCCAACCCGCGCACCGCGACCAGTGAAGAAGTGACCAGCACCGCACAGATGGCAATTTGCACCGCCAGCAAGACGTCTCGGGCAGTAATTTGCCGCCCAACTCCCGCGGTCGATCCCGACTTTACGACTTCATAGGGATTGGTGCGGAGCACCTGGCTGACGGGGACCGCTCCAAAGAGGAATCCGCTGATGACGCTCAGCAACAAAGCGATTCCATAAACAGTTGTGTCCGGGTTCACGGGAGCATGCATGGGAAAATTCCCAAACGGCTGCCAGACGCTCAGTCGGCGCAAAAACACTACACTGGCCCACAACCCGACTGCTCCACCGGCGAGAGAAATCAGCACGGCTTCGGTAAACAGACCGCTTAGGATGCGTTTGCGGCTCGAGCCAAGCGCGAGTCGCAAAGCAACCTCACGGGAACGGTCAGCGGCGCGTGCGGCGAACAAGCTCCCGAGGTTCGCGCATGCGGCCAGCAGAATCAACCCTGCAAGAAGCATCAAACCTGCAAAGAATGCCTCAAACGGACGGCCGAACTGATCACCCAAAAGGCTTGGGCTCCCCAACAAAAAACTCGTCTGGCGTTCGTCCTTGGGATAAGTCTTTCCTAGATACGAGGCAATCGAGTTCAGATCGGCCGTCGCCTGGGCTGGAGTCACTCCAGGCTTCAAGTGCCCCATAATCCCAAGAACTGAACGGTTGGCACGATCGTTCAAGCCGTTCCAACCTTCGACCTGCTCCTGGTTCACGATCGGCACAAAAAATTCGGAGGAGAAAAATACCAAGGTCCCGCGAAATCCGGGTGGCGCTACGCCGATAATGGTAAACGGATGCTGGTTGAGTTGAACCGTACGGCCCAGCACGCCGCGATCATCGTGAAAATGGCTGTGCCAGTATGCATAGCTGAGCACCATATAAGGAGCGCTGTTCGGACCATGCTCATCGGAGGCGTGGAAGAAACGTCCGAGATACGGCTGAATCAGCAATACATCAAAGTAATTCCCGGTCGCCTCTACACCCCAGGTCAGCGATGGTTTTTCCCCCGTATCTACCGCCGCCTCATTGATGCTATAGCCCGCCGCCCCATCGAAGCTACGGTTGCGATCGCGCACATCCAGATAGTCCGGATACGACTGGCCCAGATCATTAGCTCCCAGGCGCTCGATTCCGTAAAGGCTCTTCGCCTGAGGCACATTCAGCGGGCGCAGGATCAGCCCGTTCATGACACTGAATACGACGGCGTTTGCGCCAATCGCGATTGCCAGCGTCAAAATCGCGGCGATGGCGAACCCTGGAGATTTGCGCAACTGGCGGAATGCATAGCGAAGATCCTGGAACCACCTGATCATTTGCCCCCTCCACACAGACTTAACGTTGCTCCCGCAGTTGCCTTCAACACAATGAGGCTGGCGTCATCCTGAAAATGTTCGCAACTGTGCTGCGATGCTGCGCGCATCAATAAGCTCATCAATTCCTCGGCGCTAGAACCAGGATTGTCGCGCGTGACACGGATCAGGTTTTGTTCCCCGAACGATACCTCATTCGCATCGCATGCCTCTACCAGCCCGTCGGTGAAGATCAACAAACTGTCGTCTCTTCTAATCTGCAGCTCGCTTTGTTCATAGACCCAGCGGGGGAACTGTCCCAAAACTGCTCCTGCCGCTTGTAGTTCTGTGAATGTGCCGTCCGCCCGGATTAACAGCGGCGGGTTATGCCCGGCGTTGCAATAGGTCAGCCGGTTATTTACGCTGTCGAGCACCGCATAAAAAAATGAAATGAACTTCCCAACTGGAGTTAGATCACACAAGATGCGGTTTAGCCGGTGACACAGTTCACACGGCGCCAGCCTCTGACGGATCAGCGGTTTTAACGCCGCCTGCAAGCTGGACATTAGTAGGGCTGCCGGCAGGCCCTTACCGGCTACGTCGGCAATGCAAAGCGCAGTGTGTCGTTCGCTGATTCGCACAACGTTGTAGCAGTCGCCACCCACGAACCGCAACGGCTGTGTCATGGCGGCCACCTCATAGCCCGCCAACTCCGGCAATGTCTTGGGCAGCAGGCTATCCTGAATCTCGCGAGCCTCCCGCACTTCTTCATCGGACTGCCGTTGCGTCCGCCGTTGTGCCCGTACCCACGACAATTGGTTTTGCAATTTTTGCAGAAGGTCGTGATTCTCCCAGGGCTTCTGGATAAAATCCGAAGCGCCGCGCCGCATCGCCTCGACCGCCAGATCGACACTGCTCCAGGCCGTCATCACCACCACGGGAAGCAGGCTGTCCATAGAACGAATCTGTGACACCAGTTCCAGCCCTTCGCCGCCCGAGGTCGTATCGCGGGCGTAGTTGAGGTCCATTAGGACAGCATCGAATTGTCCTGTCTCCAGGGCCCGCAACACGTGGGCTGGATTCGTGACTGCTTCGGTCGCCAAACAGGAGCCGCCCAACAGGAGCTGTAGGGCGTCCAGAACGTCCATCTGATCGTCGGCAATTAGCACGCGGCCCGTCTCGGATGGGGTCACTGGATGTCTTTCCCGAACTACTACGGCGTCCATGTGTTGATCGATTGCATACGGCGGGCCAAACTCCACTTCATACAAGTTGCACATTTCAGGCCGCAAGTGGAAGTTGTGTCATCACGGAAAGGCTGCGACTTGTGCGCTCATGGAATCGGCTGTCCGGAAACGGACAAAGGGGAATGGGTGATACCGTTTTGGTTGCCCCCCAGGGATTCGAACCCCGATAAGCAGATCCAGAATCTGCTGTCCTGCCGTTGAACGAGGGGGCACCAAGGCGAAAAATCAGGCGGCATTCTGATTTTAGGGTGAGAGGGCGGTCGGGTCAACCGAAGCGGGTTGCACCGGTGAGTGTTCGGACACCCGCGCAGCAAGCGGATCCGCACGGTTGCCGGGTATTTCAGAAGGGCTGCTTTATGCTGCCGGAACCTCCTGCACCAACCATTCCAATGCCTCCTCCCGGGTTTTGAAGGTGGGCAGATCACGCTGCGAGAAGGCCTTGATGTTCTCATAGAAAACTTTGGCCAGTGTTTCAGTTCCCACCCACGCCGAGCGCTTCAAATATGGGCGATCATACACCGTGCCTTCTTTAAGACTGGCAACGGCGGCCTTGTCGAATTTGGCTCCGCTGAAATCGGCCAGCAGCAACACAGAACCAAGAGGTTCAGCGGTCACATAGCTGGGGACTAGCCGGGAGAGTTGCGCAACTTGATCCGGTGTGCAGTTCGAAACATCAACCAGCAGGATCTTTCTGTTCTTGTGCGTGACAAAACGTATTCGCTCTTCCATAACCGCCTCCGGGAAGACGCAAGAAGCAAGAAAGGACCCGCCATGGCCGGGTCCTGGCGATCATATAACTTACATCTTCATTCCCTTCATCTCGTCTTTTGCGGGAGACTTCTTGCTCTGAGTTTTGGCTTTGATCTTCAACGCTTCATCGGGCGGGATTTCTTTCCCACTGGCATCGACATAGTGCAGATCGAAAGTGCCATCACTCGCCAGGAAGAAAGTGCAAGCCGCAAGGCAGGTGAACTGGTGAACACTCTTGGCGGGAAGTTTTAGGTAATCTCCTGCATGCAGCATGGCCGGGGATCCGTCTTTCATCTCTCCCTTGGCGCGTCCGGCAACAATCATCAACTCTTCATTCGGCGTATGCCAATGCCAGGGAATGTTGCACCCGGCAGTTGTTTTAACAAGGATCATCGAGCCGCCCTTGGATGGGTCGCCGTTTTGCACAGAACCCGTCATGCAAGCCGGAAGGCCGGGGAAATTTACAAACTTGCTGCTGGCATTGGCGGCATACACCATCTTGTCTTGCGCACGTGCAGATTGGAACGAGGCCCCAACCACTAGAACTGCCGTCAACAAACAACAAGCGGTAAAACGCATACGCGCCTCCTTAGGTGAAGTTGCGCAGGGGAGTATAGCAGTAGAAAGGGAGAACAAGAAGTCGCTACCCAACAGATCTGTGGGGCCACCGGCTACTGACCACGGCTGTGACCACCGGCCAGTTTCAAACCCCGACCGGCTGCTTGCTTCCAACTGAAACGGGGGTCAGCCAGTGGAAACGATCAGGCCGCGTGCCGTGCACGATTCCAAAGAACTCGCGCTGCAACGCTCGGGTAATCGGCCCAACATCGCCTTTGCCCACCGGAATGCGATCGACCGAACGAATCGGCGTCACCTCGGCGGCCGTGCCGGTGAAAAATGCCTCGTCGGCAATGTACAACATTTCGCGAGGAATGCCGGCCTCGCTAACCGGAATTCCGAGCTCGCGTGCCAGCGTGAGGATAGAGTCACGCGTAATACCCGGCAACACAGAGTTTCCCAGCGGCGCGGTTTGCAGCACGCCGTTGCGGACGATAAATACGTTCTCACCCGATCCTTCGCTGACATAACCGTTAGAGTCGAGGGCAATGCCTTCCGCATAGCCGTTAGTCGTGGCTTCCATGCGGATCAGTTGCGAGTTCATGTAATTCGCGCCGGCCTTGGCCAAAGCCGGCAAAGTATTGGGAGCGATGCGGGTCCACGACGACACGCAGACATCTACGCCGGAATCATCCTGCGTCAAATACTTGCCCCACGGGTAGTTCACCACGTAAACCTCGACCGGGCAATTCACCGGAGTCACTCCGGCATCCCCGTAGCCGCGAAACGCGATGGGGCGAAGGTAGCAGGGCCAAATACCATTTGCTCGAACCAGGTCGGTCATGGCGGTGATGAGTTCCTCGGAGCTGAAGCCAACATCCATGCGATAAACTTTGGCCGAGTCGAGCAGGCGCTGGACGTGCTCCTGGGCGCGAAAAATTGCTGGCCCGGACGGGGGAGCGTAGCAACGGACGCCCTCAAAAACCGACGAGCCGTAATGGATCACATGCGCCATTACGTGGACCGTCGCATCTTCCCAGCGAATCAGTTTTCCTTTGTGCCAAATCTTGTCGGTTTTCTGCAAAGCCATGAGGACTCCTAAAATCCGGCGCTGAAATGATTATAGCTTGGCGGTTATTGCGGATTGTTGACAGCTTGTAAACCCAGTCCTAAACGCAAAAGGCGACGCCCGGTGATCGCGGTTGTGTTCGGCCGCAGCAAAGTGACCTCTCAGCAGACGCTGAAAACACGGCATATATATGTCTTGACAATAGTCGTTAGAACGACTATCATAAATTCAGGATGAAAGCAAAGCTACAGTCCGCGAACAAGTCACGGCATGCGCCTTCTCCCGAGGAGGCGTTGTTCCTGGATCTGCTCCGCACTTCTGACATGCTGTCGAGGCGTCCGGCGCAGGTGCTGAAAGCCGAGGAGCTTTCATCGAACCAGTACAACGTGTTACGGATTCTGCGCGGCGCGCCCGAAGGACTGCCGTGCGGTGAGATCGGGAACCGCATGATCACTCGCGATCCCGACATTACGCGCTTGCTTGATCGCCTGGAAAAGCGCGGCCTGATCTCGCGTTCCCGCGAGACCAAGGACCGGCGGATGGTCATGACCACGATTACGCCCGAGGGATTGAAGCTTCTGGCCCGGCTGGACGAACCTGTTCAGCAGACCCATCGCCAGCAGCTGGGACACCTGGGCCGGGAGCGCCTGCGGGTGCTGACCGAATTGCTGCGCGATTCGCGCAGCCATGCGGCCTGATTTTTTTGTGTTCATAAAGTCGTTGCAACGAATATCGTCGGAACGCATCAAATATTCAGAACGAAACAGAAACCCAAAGAAAGGAAAACAAAATGAGCACATTAGTCGCACCACAAACTGCCGTAAGTACCTGGGACATCGACCCGGCGCATTCCGTGGCCGAGTTCAAAGTTAAACACATGATGATCTCGAACGTAAAAGGGCAATTCGCTAAAGTCAGCGGAGTCCTGGACCTTGACGAGAGTGATCTGACCAACTCTCACATCCAGGCAACGATAGAAGCGAGCTCGCTCAACACCCGAGATGAGCAGCGCGACACGCATTTAAAGAGCGCTGATTTCTTCCACGTTGAACAGCATCCCACTCTTGCGTTCAAATCGACTCGGGTAAAAAGGACAGGCGACGGAGAATTGGCTGTCACCGGCGACCTTACTATCCGCGGGGTTACTCGCAAAGTGGAGTTTGCGGTGGAAGGGCCGACTCCGCCTGCCAAAGATCCCTGGGGCAACATTCGCCTGGGACTCTCGGCAACTACAAAGATCAATCGCAAAGACTTCGGCCTGACCTGGAACGCTGCGCTCGAAACCGGCGGCATCCTCGTCGGAGACGAGGTGACCATCACGCTGGATGTTCAGTTCGTGAAGGCCTGAATCGTTCGCCGCAAGCACACATCGAAACTATGTGCGCGGCTAGAAGGAGGAGTTATGTCGCTCCGACCAGTTAAACAAATCATACAAACGAAACCGACGCTTGAAGGCGCGGGCGTAAAATTGCAGCGCGCCTTCGGTTTCGGCAAGACCAAGGAATTCGATCCCTTCCTTCTGCTGGATGATTTCCGCAATGACCACCCGGAAGATTATCTGGCAGGGTTTCCGTGGCATCCGCATCGTGGGATCGAGACCATCACTTACGTACTCGCCGGTTCCGTCGAGCATGGTGACAGCTTGGGCAACAAGGGCAAAATGGGCGCTGGTGACGTCCAATGGATGACCGCGGGTAGTGGCATTCTGCACCAGGAAATGCCCAAAGGTGACCAGCAAGGGCGCATGCACGGCTTTCAGCTATGGGCGAACTTGCCGTCGAATCTGAAGATGACTGATCCGCGCTATCAGGACATTCCTGCTAGCGCAATTCCGGAAGTCACCGATGACGATGGCACTCGCGTGCGTATTGTCTCTGGCGAGTTTTGGGGTAAGAGAGGTCCAGTGGAAGGTGTCGCTGCCGATCCCAACTATCTGGATATCTCCGTTCCACCGGGTCAGAAAAAGCGCTTGAAAATCGAGACCACGCGCAACGCGTTCGCGTATGTGTTCGCTGGCTCCGGCACATTCCGTGATGCGTCTGATCCGCGCGCAGTCCTAACCGAGCAGGTGGCAAAGCCTGCGGCTCCGCCCGAGTACGATGCCAGGAATCATTCTCTAGTGCTGTTCGACCGGGGGGATGAGATCGTGGTACAAGCTGGCCCCGAAGGGATCAGGTTTCTTCTGGTTTCGGGCAAGCCGATTGAAGAACCGGTGGCGTGGTATGGGCCGATTGTGATGAACACGCAGGAGCAGCTGCGGACGGCATTCGAGGAGCTGCAAGAGGGAACGTTCATAAAGCGCTGACCGCCTAGAGTGACCTCGCGGCTTGCTTCTATGAGAAAGGTACTCTAATAACAATGACGCTCAAGAACAAAGTCGCGCTGGTCGCTGGTGGCACAGGTGGACTAGGACGGGCGGTGAGTTTGGCCCTTCTGGAACAAGGCTCCAAAGTGTTCGTCACTTATCGGCGAGCTCAGGAGTTCCAGGCGTTAACCAAGATGGCCGGCGAGAATGCCTCCAGGCTCGTCGGCCAAAACGTCGATGTCACTGACGAAGCTGCTGTTCAGCAGTTCGTTCAAGGCGTTGTTGCGGAACGAGGGCGGATTGATTTCCTGGTAAATGCGGTGGGAGCGTATGTGGGCGGAGTTAAGCTCTGGGAACTGGACACCAAAGTTTTTGACCAGATGCTCGCACTGAATCTGCGTTCGGGTTTTATGCTGTCGCGTGCCGTGGTACCTGTAATGCTCAAGCAGGGAAGCGGCGCGATTATAAATGTCGCTGCTAAGGCGGCGCTGGATCACTCGGCTGGCGCAGCTGCTTACGCCGCTTCGAAGGCGGCGGCTGTAGCGATGATAGATTCGCTGGCTGCGGATGTGAAGGGCAGGGGTGTGCGGGTCAACTCGATTCTGCCTAGCATCATCGATACCGAACTAAACAGGAAGGCAATACCCGGCGCGGATTTTAGCAAGTGGCCCAAGCCTGAGGAGATCGCACGCGTTATCCTGTTCTTGTGCAGTGACGATGCCCGAGTCGTCCATGGCGCAGCAATTCCAGTTTACGGCGAAAGCTGAGCACCGCAGGGAAACTAAAACAGACGCCATCGCAGAGCTTCATCAGAGTCAATACCGATAAACGGAATGTTGGCCTGCTCTGAGGATTGAGCAATGGACGTCAAAAATGCTGGAGATTCAGTTCGTTCCGACCTTCTTGAATGAGATAAAACTTGTCGCGGGGAATATCATGGAAGACTTGTGTTTGCCCGCTCGGCCAACTGATTTCCAAGGTTTGCACAATCGTGGCTTTTCCGATTCCGAAGTTCGCGCGTAGATCACTTTGTGACAGATAGCTTCCTCCCCCGGCGATCTCGCGAATCTGAGAAAGCCCAGTGCTCACCACGCGAACTCGCGCGCCCATCGCATCCCTATTACTTTTTGTCCCGATCAATTTGAAATTGATGAAGTGATTTCCGTTGCCGCCGTTGTGCAGCAGCAGTGGCGGGTCGCCATTGTTGGCCACGAGAACGTCCACAAATCCATCGTTATCGAAATCGGCGAATGCGACCCCACGCGCGGCATGAGGAGTCTGCGCGGCGATCCCAGTCAACTTGCCGGTTTCCACGAATTTCCCATTGCCTTCATTGTGAAATAAAGAATTGACCTGTTTGTAGCGGGTTCCCGGTGATGCCTGCTCGATTTCCGGATACACGTGTCCATTGGCAATGAAAAGATCGAGCCATCCATCATTGTCGTAATCGACAAACCCTCCCCCAAAGCTGAGCACGTTGTGGGTCGGACCCGTGATTCCTGCTTCATCGCTGACTTCGTCGAAGTTGCCCTTCCCGTCGTTGTGCCAGAGGTGGTCGGAAGATCCCTGAAAATCAGAGACGTAAAGATCGAGCGAACCATCATTGTCGTAATCACCGAGCGAAATGCACATCGCCGCCATGAGGCTGCCGCTCGAGGAGTACGCCATTCCGCTAGGAGCGGCTATTTCTTTGAAACTCTTTCCGTGCTCGTTGTGGTATAGATAAGCCGCCAGTCCATCGTTCGCAACGAATAAATCAGGCCAGCCATCATTGTCATAGTCCGCGGCACCTACGGAAAGATTCTTGCCTTGTGGTTGAAAAATATTCGCCGCCCGAGTGACATTTGTGAAAGTTCCATCTCCGTTGTTGTGATAAAGCGCGTCTGAGCTTCCCTTGTACGCGCTCGGAGGACAACTGCTGCGCACCGTTCCAATATTGCAATAGCGCGGACCATCCGGATCGAGAGCTACGTAGCTGCCTACATAGAGGTCGAGGTAGCCATCACGGTCATAATCGAAGAATGTAGCGCCACTATGAAAAGATCCCGATTCTGATCCCGCGACGCGTGCTTTATCGGTGACATCGGTGAATGTGCCGTTCCCGTTGTTGTGATAAAGAACATTGCGGCCATACTGGGTGACAAAAAGGTCAGGGAATCCGTCGTTGTCGTAATCACCCCACACGCAGCCGAGACCGTAGCCCGTGCCTGGCACACCCGCCTTGTCGGTCACGTCAGTGAAAGTTCCGTTGCCGTTGTTGTGGTAAAGCGCGTTGCGAACGACGATGCCGCGGTTGTAGAGGTCGCGGCCGTTGACGAAATAAATGTCCTGCCAGCCGTCCCCGTCGAAATCTGCGACACAGACTCCGGGGCCGAACTCCTCCCGGTTGATCGAAATTCCGTTATTTCCCTTGAAATGAGCGAACTTAATTCCCGCAGTTTCTGTAATGTTCGTAAACTGTATCGAGCTTGATGACGGCGGAATCTGCGCGTGTACTCCAATGATTTCCGAAGTCAGATCCAGCCACAAAAGCAGCACGCTTCCGCAAAGCAATGCGGTCGTCAGATTCCGCCCGATTACTTCCATTTTCCCTGGCCTTCAACAATGGTGATGTAGCGATCAATGGGCAAGTCGGTAAAACGTTCGGTTGTTCCTCCCGGCACGGGCCACTTTACTTCCAACCAATCGATTTTTGTACGCTTGCCAATGCCGAGCACGATGCGTGGATCGTGATCTGAGAGATAACTGCCGCCGCCTACTTTCATCCGGCTTCGCTTAAGATCTTGCGCTTGGTAGGTGACGCGCGCGCCGATCGCGTCAATGTTGGCTTTCCGTCCAATCAACTTGATTCCGAGCCAATGGTTTTGTGACCCAGCGTTGTTCCGCAACAGAACTGGCGCGCCATTATTCACAGAAATGAGGACGTCAACCGCCCCATCATTATTGAAGTCTCCGATTGCCATTCCGCGCGCTGAGAGCGGTTGCGAGAAAATGGGCCCGCTCTCCTCGGTTATATTTCTAAATGTTTTCCCAGTACCGCGAAACAGGAGTGGTGGCTCTTGGTATTTAACTTGAGAATGAATTTGCTCGATCAGATCGTCAGGGTTCCCGTTCGCCAAAAATAAATCCAGATCCCCGTCGTTATCGAAGTCGAAGAATTTCAGCCCCCATCCGCTCATTAAACGCGTTGCGGTGCCAATTCCGGTCGGGCCTGCTTGGTCCTCAAAGCTCTCGTCGCGATTGTTGCGATATAGCGAATACATCTCGCGGTCCACGTTAGCGACAAATAGGTCCATCCATCCATCTTGATCGAAGTCCGCTGAATCCACTCCCATACCCGATCGCGGGCGTCCGTCTGCGCTGTAGGCGATTCCAGCGGGCTCGCCGATCTCTTCAAACGTTCCATTTCCATGGTTTGCAAACAAGAAATTCGCCACCGTGTCGTTGGCTACAAACAAGTCCATGAGGCCATCATTATTGATGTCGGTGGCGACTACGCCCCATGCTTTCCCAAGATGGGTGGCGATTCCGCATGACCTGCTCACATCTGTAAAAGTCCCGTCGCCATTGTTGTGAAACAACCAGCTGGCAGTTGGTCGATACACGTGTGGAATGCAGTAGCCTCGTTTCGCATCTTCGCCGGTGCGGCAGTCTTTGTTTTTTTCTTTTGAAAACTCAACGAACTGGCACACGAACAAGTCGAGCTTGCCGTCGTTATCGTAATCAAACCATACGGCACTTGATGACCAGCCTGGCGCCGCGACGCCGGCCTTGTCGGTCACATCAGTAAAAGTCCCGTCGCCGTTATTGTGATACAGAATATTTCGACCGTATTGCGTTACATATAAGTCAGGGGATCCGTCGCCATCGTAATCGCCAACCGCGATGCCTTGGCCATATCCTCCCCCTGCCACGCCCGCCTTTTCAGTGACATCTGTAAAGGTCCCATCGCGATTGTTCCGATACAGCGCATTGCGTAGCGGGGGATTAGGATCGAAGAAGTCGCACTTGCCGCTGTTAACGAAATAAATATCCATCCAGCCGTCATTGTCGTAATCGAGAAACGCACAGCCCGCGCCGGTAGTTTCGGGCAGGAAATGTTCGGGAGACTTCCCGCTGGAGTGGGTCCAGCGAATTCCGCTGACCTCAGGAGGAACGATCTCGAATGGATATAAAGGTCCGGGCAGAGCGCCGGCTAGCCGCGGAAAACCAACCAATGAAACGCCCCCCGCCAGGGAAGACAAAAACTGGCGGCGGGAGAAAGTAAAAATGTCTGTGGGCGAAATCCGTTTCACGATGAAAAGATCGAAGACTACGGCATTATTGCGGGCTGGCCGCAGATTGTCCCGGGGATGTTTTTTCCTCCGGAGGGTTTTTCTGGACCATGTCCCGATGAATCGCGAACTCCCGGTCGCCTTCCTGTTTGCGGCCAGTGCGGGTGTAAGCGATCGCGAGATTATAGTGCGCAGCCGGATTCTCTGGCTCCAGTTTCACCGCAACCTCAAGCGGCGGCACAGCTTCGGAGAATTTCTTGGTTGATACCAACGCCACACCCAGGCCAAGGTAAGCGTCTCCGAAGCTGGAGTCCAGCTTGGCTGCGCGGGTAAAGTGCGTCACGGCATCATCCCACTGCTGCGCCTCGCGGGCCAGCTCGCCCAGCACGTACTCCGCTCCCGCGTTACTGGGATCGATCTCCAGTTCCTGTTGGAACTCCTTTTTGGCTTGCTCGGCTGCGTCGGCCGGTGGATTTGGCGCTGAAAGCAACAATCTTCCAATCCGGAAATGAATTCCCGGCTGTTGCGGATTCTGTTGCAGGACGATCTGATACTCCTTGAAAGCCTGCTCCCATTTGCCCTGCATCTCCATGGACTCGGCATTTAGTTCGTGAGCTTGCGCTGATTTCGGGGCGCGCATGGCGAGTGCTTGGGAGGCATGAGTGGCCAAATCTGAATAAGTATGGACTGACGTGTAGAGCACTTCCGGATCGTTCGGAAATTCGCGATTCAGCATACGGAGAAAATCATCTGCCGCGTCGAATTCGTTTTTGACCATAGCGCAACGCACGCCCGCGAGGCCAGCATCGCGCCTGAAATTTTTATCGCTGGACTGAAGGATTGCCTTCTTCAAAAGCGGGACCGCTTCGCCGCAACGACCTTGCTTAGCAAGATTAAGAGCATGCTGGCCAGCTGAGGCAATCTTACCGCTGGCCGCAGACTTTAGCTCTGCGGTCTGAGCGGATGATAGGGAAGAGAGAAGAACGAGCAGAACGAAGCCCAAGCTGGGGGACCGATTGATGGACATAAAGAAAAAAGGCAGGCGTCATAGACGCCTGCCTTCAATAATACCCCGATCAGAAGTAGAACTTCAGAGCGAACTGGAGCTGCCGTGCGTCTTGACTGGTGTTGATAACACCAAATCCCGTGCCTACGCTAGTATTCGGTGCCGCCAGATTCGGATGATTGAATATGTTCAGGAAGTCAGTCCGGAACTGGAACTTCATCCTTTCTCCAATCGGAAAGTTCTTTTGCATGCTGATATCGAAGTCCACGTATTTTGGACCTATCACCGGACCCTGAGCTTGGCATGTGCCGAAGGTCCCGGTCGGCGCGTTTGCGAAAGAACCTGGACTGAACCACTGCATTCCTTGGCTGCTTACCGTTTGTGGATAGTGTACCGGACCAAGGCAATTTGGACGGGCCTCTGGTGATCCGGTTCCGGAATCATCCGAACCATACAAGGATAGTGGGAATCCAGAGTGTATAGAGACGATCGGATTGATCGACCAATTCCCCGCAACCGCGTTAACCACGGTGGGAGCATCATTTCCGAACTGCTTTCCTTTGCCGAACGGAATTTGATAGACGGCGTAGGCGGCCAGCACGTGTTTGGAATCCCAATAACACTGGGCGTAATCACCGTTAGGGTTGTATAGATTCTGCCAGTAGTTCCCGGAGGCAGTGGTCAATTTTTCGCCGCCCCAGGTTCCGTAATAGCCGTCGTCGTTGGTCATGCACTTTTCGTAGGTGTAAGAAACTTGGGCCTCCAGGCCATTGCCATAACGCTTCTGCAACACTGCTTGGAGGGCATTGTAGTTCATGTTGCCGGCTGAAGCAGTGTTTTTCACGTTGCCCAAGTGGTTAGGACCGAAGGTTCCATCCGCGTTCTTGCCACCAATGAAAGGATAAGTGATCGATCCATTGGACAGTAGATCTCCCTGCTTCAGCCATTCGGGAACCATCAAGTGCGTTGTGCGCTGGCCGACATACCCAAGCTGGACGGTAGTGTTATTTGCGATCTGCCTTTGAACAGAAAGGTTCCATTGATCGGAGACTGCCGGTTCGACTGTGCCACTCCAAGCGAGCATCGTCGCGTTGATAAACGGATTGCCGCCCGGAGGGGCCGCGTTGCTAAACGCAGTCTCCGTACTGTACCCCGTACCCGTGGCCACGTTCGACGCCTCGATCTGAGACGGGGTAAATGGCGGGTTTTGCGTCAGACGCAGGTTGGTTCCCGTCCCCTCGAGGTAGGATGACACGTCGAAAGCTCCGCGAACTACGGTTTTGCCTTCCATCGACTTCGGGCTCCAGGCGAATCCAATGCGAGGTTGGAAATCGAGCAAGCCGTAATCCGATTTATAAAGAGCATTGCTGAATCCATTTGAACCTACAACACCGGCAGGAACGGGTGTGTTCCCAGAAAATTGTATTGCTCCGGTATAGATGTTCACGCTGTCTTGACGAGCATTGGTCTCCGTCCACGGCGTGCGTGCTTCGTAGCGGAGGCCCAGGTTGAGAGTTAGGCTGTCGGTTGCACGCCAATCATCCTGCACGAACCCGGCATACAGCCAGTCTCTTTGATGCCAGCCGCCGGTGCTCGTTCCTCGTCCGACGTCCTGTGGAATTCCAAGGGCCCAATCAGCGGCTGGATCACCGCCCACTGGGCTACCAGCCACAGATGTTCCTGAATAGTTGCCGCCGGGTCCCAAGCCGAAGATCTCGAGTCCCAGTTCTCCGCCATTGCCACTATAGAAGACGTTCAAGTTATACCGGTTCACCTGGAAACCGCCTTTGATGGTATGCCGGCCCCGGGTATAAATCAGTACGTCATCGAATTGGGTAACAGTGGTGTTGAATCTTTGTACGACGTCAGTGCTGCCTAAAGTATTCAGCGTACCGGCGTTGGGGTTTGTGCCAGATCCTCCGCCAAACGACAAGCTCGGCAGCCCGACCAGGGAGCCTGGGTTTCCATCAACAATACCGATTGTGTTGCCCAACTGACCCACGGCGCTGTTGAAAGTGTTGAGACCAGTGGTCAACCTGACGTTGTTCTTCCCGAAACGAACCTCGTTCAGCAGGTTAGAAGAAAATGAGTGCGTCCAGTTGACTGCCCCATTCAGCAGATACGCTTCGTTCACACTGCTGGGGAAGAGCGCTATCGAATTACTCGAAGGATCATATTGGTCGCCTTTGGAGAAACGCGCGAATATGCTGTCCTTGTCGCTCGCCTTGAAATCGACTTTGATGTCGCCCTGGTCAGAAATGTATTGCTGCGCAGAAGTATTGAACGCACCGCCATATCCGTTGCTTAAGCTTGTCGTAGCTTTGGGATAGAGCGGGCTGGTTACGAGCTTAGTAAAAGCAGGGTTCAGCATGTTGGACGGAATAATGTTGCCGAAGAATGCCGTTCTGGACGCCGCGGGCAGGATGTTGCAGGGAGTGCCTGTTGTGCCTCCGGTTCCAGCAGCGCAAGGGTTGTATAGCTGTATCGGGCCCGGTCCCGCGGGCGGCGGGGTCAATAACGCGCCGAAATTACCAGTCGTTTCAGCAGGGGTGAGAACAACGATTTGGTTCGAACCCGATGGGTGATCGAGACGCCCTCCTTGGTAATCCCCGAAGAAGAACACTTTATTCTTAATGATCGGACCGCCCAGTGTTCCGCCGAACATATTCCAGCGCAATTTGGGGGTCAGGATCACGCCCGCCGAGTCGGTCACCCCAGGCTTGAAACCTTGTCCGCGAGTCAGTCCGTTCTCCCACTTGTTGGCATTGAACATGTCGTTACGGAAAAACTCGAACGCATCGCCGTGGAATGAATTAGTTCCCGACTTGATGGTTGCGTTGACAATGCCGCCGTTGTAGTTCCCGAACTCTGCGGACGCGTTTTGGTTGATGACGTTGAACTCGGCAATTGCATCGGGCGACGGGGTGTAGCCCAAGAGGTTGTCCGAGGCCTGATTGTTATCAATTCCATCAAGCAGGAAGTTATTCGACTGCTCGCGGTTTCCATTGATGTACGGGCGGCCGCCTTCTTCGGCAGTGTTGGAGCCCTGGTTCATGCTGGAAGGATCAACGGAAATGGATCCAGGGGAGAGCAAGGTAAGCTGCACGTAGTTACGGGTTTCCAGAGGCAGATTGTCTGCAGTTGCGGAATCAATGACCGTGCCCACCTGCGCGTTTTCTGTCTGCAGCACCGGCGCTTCGCTGGTGACTTCGACACTCTCGCTTACCTGGCCCACTTTCATAGTGACATCCACGCGGGCGGTCTGATTGATCTGCAAGGCGAAAGTCGGATAAATAGCTGTGTCGAACCCCGCCGCTGCGACTTTGACCGAATAATTTCCGATAGGAAGACGTTGCAGCGAATACCCTCCGCTGTCATTCGTCTTTGCGGTCCACAAGGTGCCGCGATTTGCATCCGTAGCGGTAACGGTTGCGCCTTTTATTGGGGCGCCGCTCGGGTCGGTGATGGTACCCACCAGAGTTGCGGTGACTTCCTGTGCCCGTGCGAGCGGGGTTGCAACCAACAACGCGAGTGATGCGGAACATAGAACGGCCAGTGAGAGCAATTTGCGCGTGCTCATCTGAGAACCTCCGGGAAGAACTTGTTTTCAGCCCACAAAAGGGATGCGCAATGCTATATAGCAGGTCAATGGGCTTGGTCAAGCAAAAAATTAAAAATCTATAAATTAAATTGTCAAAAGTGGTGGAGCTCCTCGCCACCCGCGCGCATTTGAAGGAGGCGGAAAGATATCGGGCAAGGATGGTCGCTGATTTGTCCCAGGCAGTCGTGCAAAGGCGAAAACGGGCGCGTGTTCCGACATACGATAACTGCGTCGCGCCAAATCGTTTTTCCTTGGAGTAAGGTGGAATATCGACCCTGAGGAGGAAGATACATTGCCCATGCGCCGTTATTCCTTTACTTTTTCGTTTCTTTTCGCTATATAGCAGAAGAATTCCCAATTTCAGTTCGCGGTCAAAAGGGAAGGAAAGAATGTCGGTCAACGGGCAAAGGGCTGTTCCCGCATACCAAAAGATCCAGGGTTCGATCCGCGATCGGATCGACGCCGGGGACCTAAAGCCCGGGGATGCAGTGGCTTCCGAGCGGGAGCTTGCGCGCCTTCACCGCGTAAGTCTCATGACCGCGCGGCATGCCCTGGCTGGCTTGGAGCGGGAGGGCATGGTCGAGCGCCGGCGGGGCGCCGGCACTTTTGTTGCCCCTCCCCGCATTCATTTCAACAAATTAATGAGCTATACAGAGCAGATGGCCAGCCGCGGACTGGCTGCCGGCTCTAAAGTCGTTGCTGCCAGGATTATTGAGCAGGAAGAGGAGATCGCCGCCCGCTTAATGCTTCCAGCCGCCAGCAAGATGATCAAAATCGAACGTGTCCGGCATACCTCCGATGAGCCGTTCGCGCTGGAAACTTGCTACTTGCCCGCGGAAAGGTTTCCGGGCTTGATGCGCGAAGCCCTGGGGAGAGGCTCACTGTTCGCGCGCCTGGAACAGGATTATGGCGTGCAACTTACCTACGCTGACGAGGAAGTTGACGCTACTGCGGCCGATACCCGAGTGGCGCAATTTCTTCAGGTTCCGCGGGGCGCTCCGGTCATGCGAATTCGCCAGGTGATCTACTCTTCGAACGGCAAGCCCGTCATTTACGTGGTTGGTTTTTATCGCGCCGAGCGGCATTCGTTGTTCATACGTCGATTTCGATAGCGAATTCCACCTCCCCAGCCTCCTCGCGGCTGGTTCGACTGTTTTCCGCGATTAGCCCTTAAGCGCTGTATCTCTAATTCCGAAATTCCGATCGACGGTGCCCCTTACCACTAAGGCCAATTTCACCCAAGGCTTTTCCTGGCAAGCAACACGTCGCGTCGGTTCCCGGCATCTTAGCTGCGAAAATTTACATAATCGCAAGCCGAATTGGGGGTATGATGCTTGTCCAGTTTGAGGCGCGATTGGGAACGGATGCTGTAAGTTCTCGATTTTGAGACATCGACGGCTCAGTAGTTTCAGTTTTTCGTGTCTCTAACGTTTGAATAGGAGACCAGCCATGCAGTTTTCGGTTCGTCCCGCGACGATTCTGTTGACGGCTTTGCTGCTAGGCTCACCTGCAAGCGCCCAAATCGCGACTCCCATCGGAATTTCAGCAGATCTTCAAAGCGATCGTACTGTTTTGAAGGAAATTCCAGCCGCGACTGAATTGACTATCCCAGGCCCGCTGCGCTCTTTCGAGCGCATGGCCGGCATTAGCCAGAAGGTCGTGCCGGAACAGGTCCTGCCGTTGCTCGCCCGGAACGTCTATGTGCAAGGTTACGTAGGTTGGCAGGACAGTGGCACCGCTACAGAATTCCTGATTCTCCTCGGCCGCTACGTGAACCAGGCCAAAGAACTCGCCGCCCTGGCCGGACCAGGCCAGGTGATTCGTATTTCCGGCTGCGCCGAAGCCGCTCCTCTCTTACGGATTCTTGGTTATCACTTGCGGGGGGAATGTGGTCAAAAGAACGCGTCGTTGATCACGGCGGAAGCGGAAAGGGCGTTTCTTACCGTTGATTCGGGCTTTCCATTACCCGCCCTTGAAGAGGCCCTAGGCCGAGATCGAGCCTTCAGCTATCCATACCCGAGTTCGCAAGTCCCGTTGCTATTCAAAGAAGAACAGTGGAGAAGCGCAGTCAAGCCGAATAAGCGGCGCTCCTATAACCTTGTTGAATTGCTCCTGTATCATCCTGCCCTCTCGCGTCTCTACTGGGCTCTCTCCCGAATTGACCCAGAAACTCGAGACGCTTTGCAACAGTCGGTCGGGCTGAAGAAACTCTTGCCGTTAGCTGCTGATCTGGACTTCTACGGAAGTCAGATTTGCATTCGTTCTGGGCGGGTCGAGGTTCCCGGCGGTCCGGCGACCGTGGCAGATTGGAAGGATTTGGTAGGTGCGGATCCGCGCTCGCCGGGTGATTTTGTTACCACCCTGTTGGCCAAGGACAACGGCTGGCTGGCAGTATATTTCGATTCGTTCGCTCGAATCAGCCCGGAGCGGCAACAGCGATTTGCGGAGGGCCACCGCCTAAAAACCTACTATGCCGCATTTCACGCTTCGAACTCTTCGTCTGACGCGGCAAGGCCGGCTTTTCGTCTGGCGCCCGGCTTGTTGCTTCTTTTAACTCGCTTGCAATGGGACCGAAATGGCGAACCTCTAGTTCCGGGGAATCTGGATCTCTGGAAACAGATACTCAATCAGAAGTCCGATCACAAACTGATGCGCGAATCTGGCAAGCGCGCCGCGCGCTGGTCCCGGCCTGATGATCTGCTCGAAACTTTGTTCACGTTATCCCGCCTCGATACAAGCTCTGGGCCAGTGCAGATGTATCTCTTGTTCACTGAGTTGGACTCGACGCGCGCACCTGGGCATCAACTAACGGCTGATACTCTGCGCTTATTAGCGAAAAGATTCGACGACTACAGCGAGCAGTATTTGACTTTCTGCGAGTTTCCGGAACTGGATGACGCATCCATCACAGGTTTTGTCAGTGCTGCCGACGCGATTAATGACATCGGCAACCACACATTGCGTGGCAACGCCATGGGAACGTTTCAGGCCAATATTGGCCTGTGGCAGATTCTGGCGCGCCAGGGTCAGATCCCGCGCGCGAAGCTCAACCAATCATGGCAGATAGCGATAAAGCCGTTCGAGAAATTCAGCACGTCGGCCCAGCTCTTCGAGGCCGGACGCAAGTCACTGACTGCGGTATTGCAGGGCGCGAATGCGAATTCTTTTTCATCGCAGGGCGAGGTTATCGATCTCATAGCCGGACCCGAGGGGCCGGGTGCTACTGAGCACGTGCACGCGGAGATCGCGAAGAAAATCCACTCTGTAATGGATGGTCAGAGGCTAGTTCCGTTGGACACTCTGTTCGCGCTGGATGAAGGTTTGAAACGCGTTGCGACGGGAGAGGTGCAGGGAAGCGCGCTGCTTCCGCTGGCGGGGGAACTGCGCGAATTCGAAATGCCGCGTCCGATTTTTACTTCGTCTGAGCGGACCGAATGGGCAGCCGGAATCTACAACAATCGCCACACTGAGTTGCAGATGCAGACCGATTTGACCAAAGTGCTCAAATCGTCGCCGTCACGCGCGAAGTTGGAAGACGCGCGCGGACAGCTTGCTCCATTTCTTCGGGACACATTGGTCGGTCTGAATTATGCCTATTACGAGCCACCGGGAGCCCAGCTACTCCGTATCAACCCACTGTTCGTCCGCTCGCATGATTTTTCAGGCGACAGTGTGACAGGTATTGAGGGGCTGTGGCGGGCGCCGGAATTGTTTGGAGAAGGTTCGCCGGCCGGCGGCGGCGCCCACCTCGTGGGTTCTCTCGCCGATTTAGCGTACGTACTGTCGGACGCGGAGCAGGATTTCATATCGCCCGAGAACGTCCAGGCCCTAATCTGGAAAGAAGTTGTGCCTGGCTTGTTAAGCAATTCCGTGATGACGCGCTGGTGGCATGTCAGCCGGAACGAACTTCACGCGGTCGCCCTTTATCAACGCGCTGGCGAAGAGCTGGTGACAGCTTCGGGTCCAAATCCCGTGTTGCGAGGTAAAGTTCTGGAAATCCTTTCTGAGCGCATGTCCCCGGAAAGGACGTCGTGGCTGGATCAGTCTCTAAGTCAAGGGCATCCGGAGAAAGCTCTTTCGCAGATAACTCCAGCCGATAATTTTTATCTTACGGTTGAGTTCCGGCGACGCTTTGCGGAAGACAGGAGCGTATGGGGCACGTCCGGGCGCGAACTTGATCGCCTGAGTGGCCAATATCCATCTGAAGTCAGCTGGCAACGACTGTCAAGAGACTTCGGAACGCCCCACCGAACGCTGGCGCAAACTTATACTCCGGAATTGCTGAACCTAAAGCCGTTCCCGGCATTTGCCGGATATTCCAGCCGGTTGATGGCTGAGTCGTGGGACTCGAACAATCTTTACTGGGCGCGGCTGGCGGATGAAATGGGCTATGATCCGGCGATGCTGAACCTTTTGGCTCCTGAATTGACGCGTCGGATGGTAGAGAAGATTTTTGCAACCGATTTCGAGGATTGGCAGGCTCTGCTTCGGGCGATGCTCGAGGCTGGCGAAGAATTTCGTCAGGGCAAGATCGCAGTACTTCCTGCGACAATGACCACGGCCAGGCAATTCCAGACCCAATAGCGATATTCGCAGTTCTAAACGCCACGCATTGTTATGGCGAAGAGGTTCATGATGCCGAGAAAAATCTTTCTCTCTGTTTGTTTGATTTCGGGATTCGTTATTGCGGTCCGGCCGAAGACGTCTTCGGCACAAGATAACCAGCCAGAGTTTCGCGTGACCGTGAATATGGTGCAGTTGAACGTCGCCGTCACCGACAATAAAGGAAACTACGTTACTGGCCTTCGTCCGGAAAACTTCGAGATCAGCGAAGACGGAATTTCCGAGAAAATCGCCACCTTCGGCGAAGGCGACAACCCGGCACGCAAGGTCGAGGATGTTGGATCGACCGCCGGTGATAACGCAAATCGGTCTTTCGCCGAGCGTTCCAAGGACGAAGTTGGGGACCTTCCCAGCAGTGGGGTACTCGGTTCGCTGAACTCGACTCTGGCTGGGTCTAATGTGTTTGTTCTCTTTGATACTAGCAACTACATGTACCGCGGCTTTGTCTTTGCGCAGGATGCCATCGCAGATTTCGTGCGCTCATTGGAAAACGTCAACCGAGTCTCTTTCTATTCATACAGCCGTGACCTGACGCGCTCGGCAGTTTTGACGGCGAATCGTTTCGATATCCAGCGGGCCGTTCGCAATACGGTCGCTGGAGATGACGCAGCTCTCTACAACTGTCTGCTCCTCACCGTAAAAGATGCCGCGCAATACACCGGAAGAAAGGTCATCGTAGTTTTTTCCAACGGACCAGATAACGCCAGCGTTGTGCCTCCCGAGGATGTCGCCGAACTTGCTCAATCAACTGGCGTCGTGATTTACATGGTAAGTACGCGAGAGGCGCAACTCGAGCCGGTTTCCACAGCAGTTTTTGAGCGGATGACGGCGGCAACGGGCGGCAAAGCTTACTTCGCGAAGAACTGGCACGAGCAGAAGCAAGCATTTGCTTCCATCCGCGATGATCTAAATCATCTGTATTCTCTTAGTTATTACCCCCGCTCAAATCCGAATCGCGGGTGGCGCTCTATCAATGTCAAACTGGTGAACGAAAAGAAGTACCACATCCGGACACGCAATGGATATCGCCCATTGCCGATGCGCGTTACTGCCGATAATGCTTCGACTCGAGTGCAATGAGATATTTTGCAGAACTGGCTCACAGCTGAGGCACGTGGGCCTTCTGCTCTAACATCCGGTGCCTCGATCGCCACGGGGCGGATATGAGAAAACCCAAGGCGGCCCAGATGCCCAGTGCAAGCCACTCATACCCAGTGAAATGTCCTGGAATGATGGGAACAATTTTTGCCGACACCATAAGGCAGGTCATCAGGATTCCGAATAGCGCAGCCAGACGTCCGGCCCAATGCGGCTTCATGCAATAAAAAGCGACACAGGCGGCCATCCACCCGAGAGCTGAAGAAACGGCCCCCACTTCCAGTATAGGCACCAGTCCTGCCTCGCCCAGAAACATCATCAACACGGTGCCGACGCCAACAACGGCGATTGCCAGCGAAGGCGTCTGAGTAACCCGATGAATGTAGTCGAGACGGGGCGCAATCAGGTTGCGGCGGGCCATTGCGAAAAGAACTCGAGAGGACGCGATTAAATTGGCATTGAAGGCCTGCACCAGCGCGACTAACGCCGAGGCCATTATCAAGACTACGATCCAGTGCGCATGCAAAGCCCGCTCAAACGCTACCGCAGTCGGAAATTGTTGATTGCTATTCAGGCTTTGCCAGGGGGCCACATAGGCAACCGAAGAAATGACAATCCAGAAAAACACCATGCCGGTCATGAGCGTCAAGGCGATGGCGATGAAAAATCCGCGGCCCACGAAATCGGAACTCGCCTCTTCAGAGTATTTGCCGACCGATTCGAAGCCCGAAAACAGCCAGGGGACGACCTGCCAAACCAGAAGAACAGAAATCAGGGGAGCGTGGCTGAAAAGCGGATGAAAATTCTGCGGGCTTCCATGCAGCGCTCCCGCCACTGCGAAAATTATCACCAGAGTCAGAAACGTGAATGTAGTCGTCTTTCCCAGCCGTGCTCCCGCGCGAATGCCCCGGTAGTTCACCCAGGTCAGCGCGATCGTAAGCCCAAGCCCAATCAAAAGGTGAGGAAGATAAACCGGATATCCCCCGAGGCGATAGAGTTCGTGGGTGTTGAGAGATGGAAATAAATATCCGGCAATTCGACCGGCAGCCAGCCCTTCAAAAGGACAAGTAAGGAAATAAGTAAGGAAAACCATCCAGCCGGTCGCAAAACTTATGCTCGTGGGAACGAATGGCGCAATGTAGGCGGCTTCTCCGGAAGCATCCGGAACTGCAGGCACCAGCTGGCCGTAAACATACGCGACTGGCAGTAGCATCAACGCGCCCGCGGTGAATCCCAGCAATGCTCCAAGTGGACCACCGCGATGCAGAATGTCGTCCATTACGACAAGCCACGCGGTTCCCACCATCACCCCGAAGGCGAGGGCAAAATAGTCCACCAGACGAAGACGACGGGCGAGATGGGTCATCAATTTAAGGGCCGAGCGCTGAAGGCAAGTTGAGAAAGACTATCACTCTATCAGTAGAATTCAGGCCGAGTTTAGCAAATTGCCGTCGCGTCTTCCGGATACATTTGACTTTGCATCGGCTCACAGGCAAGACTTGCCGGAAGCTGATTAGGTTATGACATCTCTTAAAGGTCCTTAGGCGGCGGTCGATTTTGAAGGAGAACATAATGAGCATGGCTCAAATTCGGAGTCCAAACGTTTTTGGTTCGCGAACTGAGGTGCAGCGCACGGTCACGACGCTGATCTTCCTTCCTCTCTTTTTGTCGCTGCTGTTGCAAGCGCAGGCGCAACAGGCGCCTGATGCGCAGCCCTCCTATCAACCTTCGCCGGAAAACTTAAATGCCCGGCAAGAGTTTCAGGATGCCAAGTTCGGCATGTTCATACATTGGGGCGTATATAGCGTGCTCGGCGCTGGCGAATGGGTGTTTCACGACCATAAGCTCACACTGACGGAATACGAGCGCCTGCCGAAATTTTTCGATCCCGAAAAATTCGATGCCAATACCTGGGTCGCGCTCGCCAAATCCGCTGGGATGAAATACATCACCATTACCACACGCCATCACGACGGGTTCGCGATGTTTGACTCGAAAGTTTCCGACTGGAACATCGTTCGGCGAACTCCGTACGGAAAAGATCCATTGAAGATGCTGGCGGACGAATGCCACCGACAGGGGATCAAGCTGTTCGTTTATTATTCGCAGCTAGACTGGCACAATCCGGATTACTACACGCGAGGCGTGACCGCATGGGACAACGGCCGTCCCGACCATGGCGACTGGAACACTTACCTCGACGACTACATGGACGGGCAACTGCGTGAGCTGCTGACGAATTATGGTTCGATTGCCGGCGTTTGGTTCGACGGAATGTGGGACAAACCCGACGCCGACTGGCACTTGCAGAAGACTTATTCGCTGATCCACCAACTTCAACCTGGCGCACTGATTATTCCAAACCACCACGAGACGCCTAAGCCGGGTGAAGACGTTCAGACTTTCGAGAGAGACCTCCCGGGTCACAATACAGCCGGCTTCAATACAAAATACGTGAGCAGCCAGCTTCCGCTCGAGAGCAGCAACACGCTCAACGACTCGTGGGGTTTCAATATTACTGATCACAAATTCAAAAGCCCCGAAGAGATTGAGGAGATGCTGGTTCGCGCCGCCGGGAACAATTCAAATCTTCTCCTGAATATCGGCCCGATGCCGAACGGTGAAATACAAGAAGAGTTTGTAACCAGGCTTCACGCTATTGGCGAATGGATGTCGCGCTACGGAGAGACGATCTATGGAACTCGCGGGGGGCCGGTCGCGCCCGCAGATTGGGGGGTAACTACTCAAAAAGACGGCAAGATCTACGTCCATGTTCTTGCGTGGAACGCGCTGCTGCTGGCTCTGCCGCCGATCGAAAAGTCGATAAAAAGCGCGCGCGAATTCGCCAGTGCCTCCCCGGTTGAATTTAAACAAAACAGCGACGGTGTTGTGCTCAAAATCCCAAACATAAAGAAAGGTGAGGTGGATCGCATTATCGTGCTTAGCGTGGCGCCATGAGCTACGGATGCCTCTAATCAAATCGGTCATCTTCGAAGGTTTAACCTGAGCTGAACCGTGCTCCGATTTTCTCCAAGATAGGTATGCATTAGGGAAAATTTTAATGATTAATGCGAAGAAAATACGAAAGGTGGTATAGTCTCTAATGTCCGACAGGCGGTGAATTTGGGAGCAGAAAGGGTGGTGAGTTTCGTGGCCGCGCAAAAAGTGTTGCAGTTTCCGATACGCAATCCTGATCTATTTTCTACCGAAATCAACTGTCAAATGCTTACCGCCAGCGAGTTCAGTCGAATTCTGGAGGCTGCGATTCGAGCTTTGCCCCATATCCAGGAACCCCGCTTTCGGGAAGAGTTGAAGGACGCGCTGTGCGATTTGTTTCGGATGGAAGAAATCGCTTAGGTTCAGAAATCAGAAACGTATCGGCTGGCTCTATCCATTGAGAATGGACGCCGCTGATGGATAACCCCAGGACTAATGTTGTTTGAATCCTGCGAAACACTTCGACCCTACCTTGAACCAACCGAAGGGCAAAGCAATCAGAGACTGCGGAGGACTTTCATAAAATTTTCAATCTTGCGGGTCGATGCGGCCTTGCCGGATTTGAGATTGCGCTCAATGCATAATCCGGAGAAGAAGGACAACCCCATCTCCGCAATCGCATCAGGCGCCATCCTGGGCTTCTCCGCCGCAATGTTCATCGCGAGAAGACGTTGCAACGTCGCCCGGTTCTCTGCCACGATCTCATGAGCTTCGTCCGGCAGGATGGCGAACTCGCGCATGGAATTGACCGAAAAGCATCCCTTCTGTTCTCCCTTATTAAGAGGACCATGTTTGAGAAATGTCTCCACGTTCTTCCACCCCAGAGGTTCCTTAGTGAGAAGGCCCCTCTTCTGCTGGCTCTCAAGATAGCGCCGAAGACATGCAACAAAAAGATCTTCCTTGTCGCGAAACTCTGAATACAGTCCTGACTTGTTCACGCCTGTGGCGCGTTCCAGCTCTTGAAGGCTTGTATCGGAGAACCCATGCTTCCAGAAGACAGGCATGGCCTTCTCCAGCACTTCCTCTCGACTAAAGTTCCTCGGCCGTCCCATGGTGAATATGATGCGGTAACGAACTAAATAGTTCAATATTGTTGCATCTTCGGTTGCGCCTTCATCATCATATAGAACTGATCAGTTCATAATGAGCTGGTTAGCGGACCGTATTGCAGGCTCGGGACTAGGCTTCATTGGAGACATTCCGAGCAATCGCAGTCAGTTGACTCAGTGGAGTTGGCGAATCGTTCACCGAGACGTAAAGGAGATATATGTCTAAGTCAAACAAGAGAGTAGCACTCATTACCGGCGGCTCGCGCGGCATTGGCGCAGCGATCGCGAAGCGTCTGGCCGCAGACGGAGCGAAGGTGGCCATTACGTACACCAAAGGCGCCGAAGCGGCTGCTTCGGTCGTCAAAGCAATTGAATCCGCCGGCGGAAAGGCGATTGCGATTCAGGCGGACGCTGCCGATGCCGACGCCGTAGCAGCAGCGGTCGAAAAGACCGTGGCGACTTTCGGCCGGCTGGACGTGCTTGTGAACAATGCCGGCACGGCCATTCCAAAAGCGTTCGAGGAGGCGACGCTCGAAGAGATGGATCGCGTGCTTGACATCAACATCCGCGGCGTATTCGTTGCGACACAGGCGGCGCTGAAGCACATGAATGAGGGTGGTCGCATCATCATGATCGGTTCGGCAGTGGGCGAGCGTGCCGTTGCGCCCGGACTTGTGCCCTACGCGGCCACGAAAGGAGCCGTCAAGATGTTCACTCAGGCGCTTTCCAGAGAGGTAGGGAGCCGGGGCATCACGGTCAACAATGTGCAGCCGGGTCCGATCGACACGGATTTAAATCCCGCCTCGGGCGATTGGGCGGTGCCGCAGAAGGCCGCCACAGCGCTCGATCGTTACGGGCATGTGGATGAGATCGCCGCGATGGTGGCGTTTGTCGCCGGTCCGGAGTCCTCGTACATCACCGGGACGAATCTTACTGTTGATGGCGGAATGAATGCCTGAACCAGGTAATCTGGACTAAACAATTACAGGAGAACTCTCGTTCACCAGAATTGGTAAGGGTCTATCAATGGCAACACTTCAAGGCAAAAATGCACTGGTGACAGGCGCGTCGCGGGGAATTGGTCGCGCCACGGCATTAGCACTCGCGGAGGCTGGGGCGCATGTTCTGGTTCATTACGGCCGCTCCCTTCAGGAAGCGGAGTCTCTTGTCGATGCGATTCAAGCGAAGGGCGGAAGCGCAAATGCAATTTCAGCGGACCTGGGAACTCCGAACGGCGCGGCGCTGCTCGCTGGACAGGTGCGCTCCATCGTCGGCGATCGATTGGATGTACTCGTGCTCAATGCCGGAATCAGCAAGGCGGCGCGCATCGCGGATTACACGGTAGAGGATTTTGACAACCTCTTTGCGACAAACGTTCGAGGGCCATTCTTCCTGGTGCAGCAACTCCTGCCAGTTCTTGGAGAGGGCTCAAGC
>Ga0185299_10000544_pt1 | contig 97750 bp, 105 predicted proteins | sample PaiPotPPA55metaG_FD_128002 | JGI IMG/M metagenome (GOLD analysis project Ga0185299, IMG submission 128002) | Iron sulfur acid spring bacterial and archeal communities from Banff, Canada, to study Microbial Dark Matter (Phase II) - Paint Pots PPA... ... | reverse complement strand
TGTCGAGGTAAAACGACATGTGGTCAATCGTGTCCGGATGTGGTGTGCCTTTGAAGAACCCGATGATAATTGCGTCGTTCGTCAGCGCGATGGCCTCATCGGACCGGAACATTTCATGCAGATCGAAATTCTTGGTCCAAAACTGCGCGCTCTTCTCCGGGTTTATGACGGCAAGGCTGAAATGCCAGACCGCGCCAAGTTGTACTTTCACGTCCCTACCTCTTCGTAACGCCAGTTTAGCCAGAGATCGGTCCCTGGTGATTCAAATCCTTTAGACTTTGAGCTTGCTGCTCAACATATTCCTTGAAGTTCTGGAAATAGCGTGAGTGCGTTTTCTGTGCATCCTCCTCACTGTTGGCCTCAAGCAACACAATCTCTAGGTTCGATCCACCTTCACCATATTGCCTTTCACACTTTCGTCGATCCGCAAATGCTTGCGCGGTGTCTTCCGCTTGGTAGCGCCGGAAGTCTACAATCTTTTCAATTGACGGATCATACACCACTAGAAAGAGCATTTTTCTTTATCACCTCTGTCAACCGTTGTAAATGATATGCTTCGCCAAAAAGATTCAACCATGGCACGATACCCACAATTACTCCTAGGAGTCCACTCTGTGCGTTCTTTGCCGCAGCTTCTGTTTCAGTCGCATATTGACTTAAACGATTGACCGAATCGAGCACAAATAGGTTCCCTCTTCCATACTTCACGTCGTTGCCAATCGCATCTGCTGCGCGTTCGACTGCCTCCGCAAACGAGTGTTGCGCTACCGTCCTTATCTGAATCAACAGGCTTCCCATCAGGGAGTGCCACTATGTGGACAGCCCTGTAGCCGTGGCTGGGCGCTGACCTTCTATCGTAGACTTTTGTAGCGATACCTGATCGCTGAAATGCCTCAAGGATGACTTTAACTGCCTCATCTTGCTTGGTAATAGCGTCCGCGCCCGTCACACTGAGTACTATCCTACAACCAACAATGTCCTGAATCTGCGCCAGTCTTACATGTTCGCGCTTGAGTTTCGCAATAACCGATCTTGTTGACTTTCCAAAGCGGCCAGTAGGTTCGAAGCCAAGGCTTTGGCAAACTCGCATTACCGCGTCATACGCATCGCGAAAGGACACCCGGTATTCGTCTAACTGAGTAAGATCGTCATCGGTAAAACTAATGCCTTTCCTCAGGCGATCTCCCAGCCCATCGATCTGTGCGTTTGACGGCATTCTTATATACCCACGCTGATGTTCGAAGCACCCGTGAAGTTTTACTTTCCATGTATCTGTGACTGTTTCTACCAGCTTGTTGTGCGTACTTCCCGGTTCCTAACAGATCAGAACAGCGCCTCGTCCAACCTAGCTGCCGCGTCGGTTTGCATACCAGGCAGAACGTGGCCGTACGGCTCCAGCGTTATTACAACGTTGCTATGGCCTCACTGCTCCAGTGCAAACTCTCGACTGACAGCTCTCTGAGCAGGCAGGACGTGGCACGAGCAACCGGGTGGCTCGCTTTCGTAGCAGGCGTCGGGGTCGGATGGCCGCAGTCGCGAATTCAACGCTGCAATCAACATCGTGGTATCTTGTTCTAGGACTTCTGCGAATCCGTGGTCACGTGGTGGTCACAAACTGCGCAATACTGGCCGATACAGCATGGAATCGCAGCCGCCGCGGCTCTGTGGCCAGCACTCTCTCCACGCGGCCGCTATGGACGCAGCTACCAGTTTAATGTAGCCTAATGGGTAGAAATTGCACATGTGGAAAGTCGCGGGCGCCGTCCATTTATTACATCCAAACTACAGCCTAATGGGCGCAAATCAACGGATTCTGGCAGACTTGCACGGAATGAATAATGATAGCCGAAGGCTTATGCGCTGAGCGTCAGAACACTCTGGCGGACATCAGCGGAAGTTCGACAAAACGACATGGCATGCAAGAGGTCAGCGGTTCGACCCCGCTATCCTCCACCACGACACCTTAGCTGAATCGGTGTGAGCGTGGGGGGCGCCATCCGTGGGTCACAATTACGGTCCTACTGATGATCCCAATCCTTAGAAAACATTTAGGCCTTAAGCATCAGCCTGAGCGCCACCCAGGCTTGCTAGAATGGTTGAGCGCTATCAGCGCCATTCACCCGAGGAGATATATCTCTCATGTATACCAGTCCAAGAATCCTAGCATCAGTGGACCTCAAAACGACGATGGCGGATGCACTGGGCCAAACCTGCAGCGTTGTAGGCGTCCCCTGCGCCGAGTGAATCGTCGATCCACAGGGAAGCAAGTTAGCTTGCTTCCCTTCTTTTTTGCTAGTACACCTCTCGGAGTAATCTGCCAGCCTCTTCCCGTTCACGTTCTCTGAATTCTGGATTTTTAGCACGAGCGTGTCGCGCGCGCCATTTTTTAGGAAAAGTTCGAGCCGTTTTGAATTCCGTGGCCAGAAGCGGCTTTTCTAAATCTTTATGAAATTCGTTTTATTGGTAGTATAAGAATATATGAAACTGGCTAAGCTAGAAGAAACCGAGTCAACGATTCGCTTCAGTGCCAAGTTGCTTCGGCCTAAGGCAACCGAAAAGATTGTATCGTGGACGCTTCTAACTCTGCCCAAGAACGCGAGTGCGAAGCTTCCATCACGAGGTACGACGACGGTTGAGGGAACAATCAATTGCTTCCCTTTTCGAGCCGCTCTCGAACCAAACGGCAAAGGAAGTCACTGGCTCAGGGTAAACAAAACCATGCGCGATGCCGCAGGCGCAGATGGCTTAGGTACGGTAACGGTGGAGATTACGCGGACCGGAGAAGAACCGGAGATCAGGGTGCCAATGGATCTACGCAAAGCCCTTACATCTGCCCCGCTGGCGCAGGCAGGGTGGGAAGACATCACACCAATGGCGCGCCGGGACTGGATTTTCTCGATAAGCTCAGCCAAGCAATCGGGAACCCGCAGGCGCCGGATCGAGAAAGCGTGCGACATGCTTGCCTCTGGAAATCGACGATTATGTTGTTTTCCCGGCATAAAGTGGCTTATGAAAAAAAACGCAAAATCATGCGGAATGTGGCTTCCGTTGCCGAACTCACAAAATCGCTTTTCGCCGAGATCAACAAAGTAGAAAATTGCTTGCGAGCGCAGATTGACGGCAACTGACGAAGGGCGGCGAGACCTAATACGATTAGGGTCTGTCGGAGTGGTAGCCTTGTCCTTGAGCGCCTGATAGGTGCAAGCCTGACCCGCTATGCCCTGATGGTGTGAGAGCCGGTAAACGTTTGCGGATTTGGAGGATCGAGAGGCGCGACCAACGGTCAAACCGGTGTCACGTGTTTACGGCACGATGCCCCCACGAGCGCGATCCACGGCACGACCGAATTTGATCTCTCGATTTCCTCCCGCAGCCGGTCCGCTAAGGTATTCGGGTCGCCGAGCGCCTCCATCGAGCGCCTATGTCGCTTGGCATCTTGAAGCGCGATGACAAGCCGGTCGGACAGCAATCGCGTGAATTCGGGGTCCCGACCTAATGGCATATCGAACCGCATAGCCGGTGCGGGCAAGCCGGCATCCTGAAACGCCTTGTACAACTCCGGACCCATCTCGGTCCGCACGCCGGATTGCACCGCCATATCGCGCATCAACCGCACACACGTCGACCGCAGCGGCAAATGGTCGGAAAGCGCGACGAATGGAGCGAATGACGCCTCCTGGAAAGCGATGATGCCGCCAGGCTTGACCATCGCGGACAACGACCGCAACGCGGCTACCGGATCAGGTAAGAACTGCAAGACGTACCGGCCGACCACGGCGTCGAAGAGAGTGTCGGTGGAAAAAGCTGTGATATCGGCTTCCACGAACTCGACGTTGTGCACACCCGCGTCTTGGAGCCTCGCTCGCGCGCGCTCGATCGAACGGCCATCACGCTCGACACCGGCGATCTCTCCCGAAGGCCCGACAAGCGTACTCAGGATCAGTGCGACTTCACCGACGCCCGAACCAACGTCGAGCACGCGCTGCCCCGACTCGACGCCCGAAGACCGGAAGAACTGTTCGGTCATGCCATTGATGTATCGGCCCTGACGGATGAGCCGCTCTGCCTCGGCATCGCTGTAGCCGAGATGGTACGCCCCGGCGTCGTCTGATGGCATCACGAGCACGCTCCTTCAGTTTATTCCGCCGAGCAACAGCGCCGCACCCGGGATCTTGCGGTGATATTCAATCTCATAGTGAAACCGCTCCACATACCTTTGAGAAGCCACCAGTGTGCCATCTGGTTTATGGAGCTATTCTCCGGCGGCCGTTACTGCACCTTAACCTGTAGCTTAGTAGTAGGTGTCACCCGGTTCCATCATACTTCAAGGAACGTGTAGGACTGAAAAACGGCGCCGCAGGCAAGAACGCGATGGATACGAAGGGCACAATTTAGATGGCATGCAAAAAGCATATAACAGTTTTTTGCGGACGGCAACGGTGCGGGCGATGAACTTGACTGGCCCGCCAAGCTCCTTGCGATGATAGTCTGCCGGTCCTTGCTCTGCTGTAATGGTTTGGTGGGGTTGCGTCACCTATAACTTACCCGGATGTCACGTGTTCCTCGACGATATAGGCCCTGGTTCGCGACCAATCGAGAAACATCGCCTCATTCAGACGAGACCTGCGGCCCGCTCATCCCTCTTCTGTCACGATATTCGCCGCGAAGATCGGCCACACATGGATCGATGCGTTAAGATTCCGCCGAGTGTTGATGACAATCGATTGACGAAGAGCTTGGTACGTGCTATTGTGATTCGCAGAGCTTGAGGCGACGCTACATTGCGTCGCCAATTCGCGCAGGTCCCGTAATCGCGAAACGAATTGCATACAAGAACGTTTGGAGGAACGATGATGAAAAGGTTTTATTGGTTAGTCACACTCATGGTGCTGGCCGTCGCAACGAGCGCCGCACAAGCCCAATCGACCGCATGGTCCCCGTCGATGAATGCCGTTGGCGCGCATGGCTTCGACTGGCAAATCGGGAACTGGTCATGCACCAATAGTATGCCCCCCTCGCCAATGAACCCGACCAGCCAGACGGGCACCGTTACGCGGACCAACGGCGGCGCCTTGTTGTATCACTTCACCGGCGAGAACTACGATTACGTCTCCTATGACGTGTATGTGGCGAAGACGAAGACGTGGTTGGGTCCCATCGCCTTGGCAGACGGCAGTTACGGCAGCGAGTCGACAACCCAGACCGGGATGAACATCGTCTGGACCGGTTCCTTCTATCCGCCTACGGGCAAGATGATGCAAGTCCGAGACACGGACGTGATATCTAACTCCACGAAGTTCACCGACTTGGGTGAATTTCAGTCCGGCGACGGCACCTGGAAGAAACTATATAACCTAACCTGCACGAAGACATAACGAGGGTTGCTGGAGTATGAGCGGACGCGGCTAATGTTGGTCTAATCAGCCACTCTTGCGCCCCTGATTCACTTCAGGGGCTTTTTCTTTTGGTGAGTTTGTGCCCCGGCAGTTTCACAAAAACTGCCCAGATAGCAACAGATGCACCGGGCAGCTTTGATTCGGATCGCGTCACATTGACTTAATTCAGATTTTGATTCAATTTGGATTTGATTCGAACTATATGTTCATCATACTCCTTAAGTCTGCAATAAGCAACAGAACTATGTTGCGCCCAGATTTGGAGCCTCTTATGGTTCCCCGCCCGAAGGTATCGGCAGGGCCGCGGATTCCACGGCCCCTGATCACAAGCCGGGAGCGCTTCTCCCGTGGATGAGCTTGTCCAGAGTCCAGCGAGATGAGCCGGCAGCCGCGAGCATCATGGCGCCGGCGGAAGCCGTGAATACGGAATATTGAAATGCGCCTCCGATCCCGTGGTGATGCTGATCGTCAAAGCGAACACGAGCAAGAGAAAAGCGCTTATGCATGCGGAAAACTTGGTCCATAAACCAACGATGAAGGTCAAACCGAGCGCCAGTTCCAGTGCCGTATCTACCCTTGCGAGTGCCGGAATCGACCAATGTGGGGCGTACCAGTTTAGGCTTGCAACGTACGCGGTGAAGCGCGAGAACTTTCCCCACGATACACCGTTTGCGCCGGGACCGCCAAGAAGGCCAAACCGATCAGCAACCGAGTAAAGAAATGAAAAAGCCGAGCGCCCAGCGCAAGTACAAGGACGCGTAATCGCGCATATATTGATGCCTCCTTATGTGATTAACATTTCCGAGACAGCGGAAAATCGATGCTCGGCAGAAGTCGCTACTTTACAGTGCGGTTTCAAATTTGCACGCGCGTTGGACATCAGATGGACAGAGTGGCGTCTGGAAGGCACTAATACAGGTTTGGTTAACGCACAATCGGCTGTCACGACGAGGCAAAACCGGAGGATCGTTCATGCGATTTTGGATCTGCTTGTCGATCGCCGCGGTACTCGTGCTAACGACTTTAAAGCGGCCCAGTCGCCAGTAGGTCGCTAACCGGAACTGCGAATGACCGCAGCCGGGGTCATGCCAATAACCCGGCGCATGCATCGAGCCATGTGGCTTTGATCAGCAAAACCAGCCTGGAGCGCTACTTCGCTCAACTTGGTGTTGCCGCGCGACAGCAGCCCCATCGCATGCTTGACGCGTTGTTGAACAATATATTTGTGAACTGGCAAACCAACACTCTGCTTAAAGAGAACTTTGAAATGCGACATACTGCCCCCAGCAACGGCTGCGACCTCGGCAAGCGAGAGATTCTTTTGAAGATTACCGTTGATGTAGTCGATCACGTTGTGCAACTGCCGGCGAGTGAGGCCTCTTTTTGGTGTGCCGAAAATGCCGCGGCCATAGCGTCGTAGTAAATGCACGGCAAGGGCTATGCCGAGGCCCTCGGCATAGATGCGATCGTAGGGCTCATTTGATTCCAGTTCGGCCTTGAGCGCCCAGCCCACATGCTCGATTAAGGGATCTCGCACCTGTAGCCGCGGCTCGACTGAGACCGCATCGGGATTTAGATCCGTACCGCGCGCCGCGACTCCTAAGAGTGCTGGTGTCAGAGACACGGCGAGCATCGTCGACGGTCCATCCTCTTCCCAGATAGCTGACGTACCCATTGGAATTATGTCTATGTCGCCTGCAGTGGCTCTGCGCCGTGACACCAGCGTCCCCCAACGACAGGAGGAGTTCATTGCGTCGCCTACCTGCATAATGATGCAGTGACCAGGCGCCGGAACTCCCTGCCTGTAGCCACCAGATGAGTCAAAAATTCTCGCGTGGAACCACGACCACAAACGCTGGTTACTCGACTCTCGCTCAATGAACTGCATCAGGCCGTCAATGGGCTCGAGCTGTTTTAGCTCTTCCATGGGAGCCTAATTATACCACGCCCGAGCCATTTTTCCTGAGGCGGGGCTGAGTAGCGGCAGTATCTCCGCCAGTTTGTACTCAATGTCAGCCAAACGTGCGAGACAGGCGGATATCTCGCTAGCGCGATCTCGAACTGAAACCCGCATACGTTAGGTAGATGCCCAGGATAAGCGCAAACACGGCATCCACATAGAAGTACTGTTCATAGGCAGATCCCCAGATCAGGATTCCTACAGCTGCCGGCGGCGGCAGGAACAAGAAGAGCAAGCCTTTGGCCAGCGTTAACCAACCGATGAGGGTAATGATGACCGGCAGTGCGCCACCCGACCAGAGGTTGTGGCTCAGGATCACCGCCAGGCCAGCGGCCACCACTATCAAACCGAACACGTAGAGCACGGGCGCGTTGTGAACTAGGTCTATCACAGTCTGCAGGGTTGCCTGCTTGTGTACGATCATTGCTAGTGAGATCAGAATGCAATATATACCGATTAACTTACCGAGGAATGCTGTACGCGCGGACATTGTGTCCTCCTCTTTAGCTCCGCTATCTTCCTAAATCTGCAATAAGCAACATAACTAATCTTCGCCTAATTCTTACGCGTAATTCTTACGCGCCTGGAGGAGCCCCTATGTTAGTCTGGATTAAGCATGAGTAACTTTGGGTTCAGGGGAACCACGCGACCAACTTTGTCGTTCGGAGGTCGCTATGTCGCTCGAACTCATTAACACTTTAGGTACCGTCGCAACGGTTGTCATCGTCGCCGCAGCCGCCCTCGCTGGGCTTGTGCAACTACGGCACTTGCGCGCTGGAAATCAAATCAACGCTATGCTTACTATTGGTGAAGAACTTAGTGGAAAGGCCTTCAACGATGCGGATACCTTGACTTCTCAGAAACTCCAAGCGGCGCTCAACGACCCGGCATATCGCGACTACGAAGTCGCCAGGGGTCGCGGTCTCGTGTCACCCGAGGTGAGTCAGGAGTATGTGGAATTGCGCCGCGCAGCCCTCCTCGTCGGAAATGCTTACGAAGAGCTTGGAGTTCTCGTTAAGAACGGCATTATCGAGAAGAGTCTTTTTCTCGATCGCTACGCCTGGAGAATCTTGAGTGACTGGAGACTGCTTGAAAAATTGACCGCTCTTTCCCGAGCAGCAACGCAGCAAGAGGGCGCGTGGGAGAATTTCGAATATGTAGCAGTGCTCTCTGAGGATTGGTTAGAGCGCAAGCACAGTACATACCCAAAGGGAATGCGGCGGATGCAACTTACCAACCCGTGGCCCGTGGTGCCTATACCTGCGACTGCATGAGGGACGGATCATCAGAACGGCACAGGTGCGAAGTTCTACTTTAAGGGTCAGACAGGCTGGCGACGGCGGGGCAGCTTCCTTTTTGGGGACGATCCTTGTTTGTGTTGAATGGCATCGGACCAAATCAGAGCAGCGCGATCCTCCGTCTCGAACCCGCACGAGTCGCACCGATAGTACTGGACAGTGTGCTTGGGGCTCGGCGGCCAGAGTCGCATGGTCGAGGACCTATGGCACGTTGGACAAGCTGCGTTGACGTAGCGAGGGCTATTTTCCATAACATCTATTTACTTCGACAAGGTCGTCGCCATCGCCTACGACGCAATACGACTTAGCGCCAATTATTGAAGCATTTGACCGGCGAGACAACCCGTCAGATGATCTTCTTAAGTGCGGTCAGGTTTGCGGCGCCCAATAAACGTGAAGGCCATTGCATCGGAACCGAGGCCATCGGCGAAGTATGCATGATCTCGATAGGCTATTTCCTCAAAATGGCTGCGCAGTGTCTCAAGCATGACGTCCGAACGGTGGAGATGCTTGCGCTCATCTCTCCAAACGCGCATCTCTGCCTCCCATGTATCGGACCATTGCGCGCGGGCTTGGTTTGCTTCCAGGCGCTCCCAACCATAGTCATCGATCACGACAACTCCCTGAGGTTCAAGCAGACGATGCATTTTTCTGAGGATTGCCTGGAGATTGGGTAAGTGATGAAGCACGAGACTGGCAACGATACATGCAAATCGCATGTCTTTTGCCTCCCATGCTTGGAAATCGGTTACGATGGTAGGCAAGGTGGAGCGCTGCTCTAGATCGACTGCAGTTACATGGTAGCCCATGGTCCCGAGAAGTCGTGAAAGGTGGCCTTCGCCTGGGCCGATTTCAAGAAGCTTGGAGCTGGCCGGTATACGCATTGTAATCTCTTGAGCGACCGCAGCACTGCGCAGCATGACTAATTTAATACGAGCGTCATTAGCGCATGCCCCGTTTTTCTGCTTCAAACCCGCGGAAGTATCGTTTGGCATGGATCTCAAACCAGTCAACCACAGGGAAAGAGCTGGATGCCCAGAGCAAGGAATCGACGCGATGTCTAGATGGTTGGAACAGCCCACGCGATGAAGCACGCGCTTACGCGCCGACCCGGCAATAATTTCGCCAATGGTTTGACGACGGCTGGGCTCGGTAAACCCGATTTCAACAAGGCTTTGCAGCAGCACAAGCGCTATTGCGAAGCATTGGAGAGGTGCGGCGTTCAAGTTTTTGTGCTCGACGCCGACCTGCGATATCCGGATTCTACATTTGTCGAAGACACTGCTGTTCTCGCCGGCTCGCGCGCGATTATCACGAGACCCGGTGCTGTTAGCCGCCAAGGTGAGACGGCGGAGATTCGCTCCGTGCTGGCGCGCTTCTTCAGCACAATGAACGATATCGTCTACCCGGGCACGGTTGACGGCGGCGATGTCTGCGAAGCCGACAGGCACGTCTTCATTGGCATTTCGCATCGGACCAACGAGGAAGGCGCGCGCCAACTTTCGCAGTTTCTCGCAGCCGACGGGCTGACCTCGTCATTTGTCGACATCCGCAAACTGCAGGGTCTGTTGCACTTTACCAGCGGGATGTCGTACGTCGGCAATCGCCTCATCGTCGCCATTGGCGAGCTTGCGAAGGAAAAGGCGTTTCGCGATTACGATGTCATCCTGGTCGATCCGGACGAGGGCTACGCCGCCAATTGCGTGGCAGTAAACGGCCATGTGCTAGTAGCCGCAGGATGTCCGCGACTCGCGGCATCGTTAGAGCGTCGCGGTCTGGTGATCGAGCCGCTCGACATGTCTGAGTTCCGCAAAATGGACGGCGCGTTAAGCTGCCTGTCGCTCCGATTCTAACTCGCTAGAATAGGTATTGCTTCATGCAATAGACGCTTCCGCCGGATTTGCGGAATTCACTCGTGTCCACCGCACACACGTCGAAGCTAAGTGATCTCAACAGCGTAATCGTGTTGTGTGCCGCGCGGTCAATGATGATTGAACCATTGCCGCCCGCGGCGGCGTTCGCAGCCATGGACAGCGCCTCTGACGAGTCGATTCGCAGCAGCCGCTTGAAGCGTCGTTGTAGTTCGTCGAGCCCTGCCTGTTCGAACGCTTCAGCAACGACGAGCGCGGTGTCGGCGCCAAGAGCACAAAGCGCCGTATCGAGGTGGTAGAAGCGCTCGTCGATCAGCCGCAGGGGCACAATTTCCGCCTCGAAGACGCGTTCGAGAACTGGATGCGAGGAGGCATCGGAGCGCCATCCATAGCCAGCATACAGAACGTGACGCCCAGGGTGCCAGACCGCGTCTCCGCCGCCCTCGAACCAAACTGTGGGCGGCATCGTCGTGTCTACGGCATAGCCGAGTTGCGTGAGGCGCTCGACGATCGCCGGAACTTCAATACTGCGCGATGGGTATTTCATGCGGCTCGCGATGGCCACCCTATCGCCGCGGCGGTTGAGACCCGCCAACGCTGGGTTCGCAGAAAACACCATATCCTCGGCGTCGCGCAGCGGAACATATTCGTGCACTTGCAATCCCGTTGCCTCGAACGCGCGCCGAACCGTCAGCCATTGATCGTGCGCTTTTGTGCGATCGACCGGCGTTTCCATCGTCATGAACGGATTCTTGCGGTCGATGACGTCGAAATACGTGGGCGGACAGAGCAAGACACCGCTCGGATAACCCATGGGCGCGACCACGGCGTTTGATTTACCGATAGGGCCAGTGTTCTCCCGTAGTTGCCCTACAGCGATGTGGGAATCATACGACCGGTTGGCGATCCGATCTTTGCGTCTGACTGGTACGGACAATGCCGACATCCTTTGCCGCAGCAAACGCCCCGGTGAATCAAAAAATCTGCGGTGAAGACCTCATAACCAGTGGCGGGATCGCTGTAGCTGTCGAGATGCTTGGCGCACGCGTCCGCGTGCACGCGCTGAATGATCGCTGTTGCCCTTAGCTCAGAATAACTTTGCCAAGCTTCACCACGCCGCTTGATATCCTGCCCGTGTAGGATCTCCGCCAATATCTCCACGGTGTCTGCGATCGTGGGCCCGGAACGGTTGAAGTATTTGTTCCCATCGGCAAGTGCAACTTTGCCTTCACTGACCGCGCGAAGTTCGTCCCATCCGGGAAGCGCTTCAAGGAACGACACTTCGCGTGTCGTTCTTTCCAACCCAAAGCCGCATGGGGCAATGATGAGAAACTCCGGATCTGCGTCTCGCACGTCTTGCCAGGAAACTGGTTTCGAGAACCCACTCTTGTCGCCCAAGACAAGTTCTCCGTTTGCTGCCTCGACCAGTTCCGGACCCCAGTTTCCCGCCGCGAACAGTGGGTCAGTCCACTCGAGAACGACCACTTTCGGTGTCGGCTTGTGCCTCACGAGATTCCAGACCGCATCGATGCGAGCTTTCATTGTGGCCACCAAAGCCTCGGAGGCCTGGACCAAATACAGGGCACGACCAACCGCCAAGACGTCATCGTAAATACCGCTAACCGTCCCAGCCTGCAGAGCAATCATCTGGTCAGTGACAACGCAACCGTCGCGTTTTAGATCATTTGGTGTCACGGCACAGACGTCGCAATGTGCCTGAGTAATGAGAAGGTCCGGTTTGAGCATGTTGATGAGATCGGTGTTAATGTAATACAAAGGCTCGGCCGCTTTGAGCCGGCGCCGCACTTCTGCGTCAATGTCGCCGCTCGACACGCTGACGACAAAGGCCGGATGTGTGCAGGCAGGCAGATTTGTGACCCACGCAGGGTTGTCGCACTCGTGCGAACGTCCTACGAGCAACTCACCAGCGCCCAAACCGCACACAATCTCCGTGCCACTGGCTAGGAGTGAGACCACTCGCTTGTTGCGCAAATTACTGACCTATCTCAGGTGTTGGTGTGTGATATGATCTAAAAACATGAGCAAGCGCTCCACTGGCCTCACCACTGTTGCGCCTCCTCACCCGACATGGATTACGCTGCGATCAAACGGCCTGCCTGCACCCAGGGCTGATTGAAGGAATCGTCAATAGTATTGAAGATGGACAACATCTCGCCGGTCAATCTCCAGGCCAAATTCGTCTCACATGAACACGTTTGAAGTACGACCCTTTTCTTCGAAGCGCGATTGCGAGCGCGTGGTGGACTACTTTCTCAATGCCAATCCCTCGTACTTGCGGGGCATGGGCGTCGACCCAAGCCTGCTCCCTGACAGAGACTGCTGGCTTCGTACGCTCATTGCCGACTTGGAACGAGACGACCGAGAGAAAAAGACCTGTTTTGTGACGTGGATCTACAATGGGGAAGCGGTCGGTCATTCCTACATTAACAAGATACAGTTCGGTAAGGAAGCATACATCCATTTGCATATATGGAGGTCGGACTTCAGGAAGCTGGGTATCGGTACAGAGTTTTTCAAAAAATCCGCTCAACTGTTTGTTGACAGGTTCAAATTGAGGCGACTCGTGTGTGAGCCCTTTGCGGAGAATCCTGCACCCAATCGAGTCTTGCTCAAAGCAGGGTTCAAGTTTATCCGCCGATATCGAACAGTACCGGTCCCCATTAGCGCAGAGATCGAAGTGAATAGATATATCCTGAGAGCGTAACCCTCCCCCGCGAGGGGCTAATCCATGATAGCCTTGACGTAATCGAACAAAGGCATGCCAAAAAAGTCACGCACCCGGCCGGAGCGCCGAAATCCGCTTTTCTCGTAAAACCGCATCGCCCGTTTCAGTTGCGCTGTCGTGTCGAGTGTGACCCGACGACATTTCTTTTGGCGCAGTTCTCCCTCCACGGCACTCAGCAATCGCGCCGCGACGAGATATGCACCGGAAGTATATCCTCCGCGATAGTCTTCGAAGGCTGCGTGCAGGCAATCTAAAATCCCAACCTTATCGAACTCCGTAGCCTGCCATATCGAAAATTCTCTCAAGCTGATCAGATGTTACCGCTCGCGGCGCAACTCGAGCGAGCCGTGTCGAAGATAGTCGCGATGCCGCAGGCGGACGTGAACATCTTTCTATTGTCGTGTCCGACGCCACGCACAAAGGCAAAGTCTTGGGCGCTCCCTTGGGGATGACGCGCCTCGATATATTGAATGTATGCTTTCCCCCTCGCAAAGCGGTATGGCCCCTGGGCTTCTCCGCCACAGGTCGTATCCAGATCCCACTCTCGGGGATTGGTGTCCGCAGTACCCAGTAGGTACGTGACATGCCTTGCCACATACCGGTGTTCTAGTTGCGCGGGCGTGCCGCGGACGTACGATGGCGATCCGATGAACCCGTACCTCCAGCGATCGAAGCGCGCGCAGTTTGGATGTCGCTCTGGGCGAAAGTCGTCGAAATAAAGATACGACGAAGGATTGGCGACCACGAGATGCACGGCTACGCGTGAAGGCGATGCGAGGCTTGGACCCCATCCAACGACTGCATAGCGTTGAACGATCTGACCACCTGCTGAGTGTCCAATGATGACGATGCTACGCAGATGCGGAAAGCGCGTGCGATTTGCAAGTTGCAGCAGCATTGCATCAAAGACGGAGTAGGTACTTATCGGCGCAGGAGCAGTTGCCGCAGATCCACCGGGCCACTCATCATCCCAGCGCAACGTGTTTGGCGGAACTGTGTGGCCTTTGAGATCGCCAGCTTCAACAAACTGCGGCGCGATGAGGAGGGTCTTCTCAGCGTGCGCGCGGGCCAGTACGAGCTGCCCGGTTTCATAATAGTAGTCGGCATTGCGGAGGACACCATGGACGATGATGATCGCACGTGTCATCTCTCGATCGCCGTCAAGCGAACCATTTCCGAAGTAGAGCGCGATGCCGTCGCCCTGCGACGTTCGCACGAGAAACTGCCGATTCGCAAGCTGCCCCGAGCCCAAGTTTGGAGGCGTGGTCGAGCCTGGCGCCGGGGTGGTTGCCGCGACGTGCTGAGGCACAAGGGCGGCCATGGCTATCACGACCGCTACCATCTTTTGTATCATGCGAATCCGAATCTCCGTAACAGAAGTAAACCCGAAAATGAACTTTTGCCATGCTCGGCGCGCCGCCTCCAAGTCGAAAACTTGGCCCGATGGGCTGTTATCATCTCAAATGAACTGCCGCAAGAGGCGGAGTTCCATCGGCTCTTGGCGAAGAGAATCTATTCTGGAAGCGGGGGTGTCTGTGCAACGCGAAGAGTATATCGACAGTTTTTTCAAAAGCATCAAATCGCAACTGAATGACGCGATGGTTGAAAAGGGCGGCCTGAGCATTCATTATAAAGATCATGTTGTCGCCGCCACATGGTCGAACGAGCTTTGGGACATTCAACTCAACGAAGGTAACGGAGAGCCAATCCAACGGCGCTACGATCCTACGAACGCTCGCTCATCGCAAGATGCAGCGAACTATTTTGTTGACGCCCTGCGCCGAACGACTGGGGAGGAACCATTTTTTCGGCCGCCCGTGGCACGCAATGGTCGTCGCTCTCCCAGCAAGTAGTGTTGCACTCAAGCCTCCGCAACCGGTGACGCGCGCCCCTTCCTGAACCAAAGTCCCACGAGGATGGCGGGCAGCGCCCCGATGAGCCAACCGCCCCCGATGTCCGAAGGCCAGTGAAGCAGACAGTAGACGCGCGCAATTCCAATAGCGATTGCCGCCATTGTCGAGATCAGCGCCATAGGGAAGTCTACAAACCACAACGTCGCCGCTAGGTACGCTGCAACCGCGCTATGATCGGATGGAAAGCTGTTGTCTGGCGGATGTGGCAGGAGCGGCTGCACCCCGAGCACGACGAACGGTCGCGAGTGAACGATGAGGTGACCTCCCACGAGGTCGAGTGCTATCGCGATCGCGCCACCGACCGCCGCCCACGGCAAGAACGTGTACGCGTGACGGCGAGTTACACTGGCTACAACAGCAGCGGCGCTCAGGAATAAGCCATATCCCGCGAACCACACCATTACACCGTTTAACCACCCATTGCTCCACAATGAGTGGAAGAACAACACAAGGTTCATCGAGTCCCTCGGAAATAGATGCGACACTCACCACGCGAGCGTGAGTGTCGCACGGAAGCGCTGCACATCCAGCTCCGGCAAGTCCTTTGAGTTGTTGTTGCTTCCAGGCGCAGTGTGACGGCGCTCAAGACCGTGCACTCCAAAGGCTGGAGGATCGAAGATCCCTTTAGCCAGGTCTATGCGTCGGAATGTGGCGTTGCGACGCGACGCGCAAGCATACCAGATGACGGCAACTTCACGTTTCGCACCAAGTGCAGCGCCCGAAGAATTCTGATGTGCAACCAAGTTGGATCGAATTCAAACCAACGGAGTCCGTGGCGCGCAGAAAACGGAAATGCATGGTGGTTGTTATGCCAACCCTCGCCCCAGGTGAGCAGCGCCACCCACCAACAGTTGGTAGACAGATCCTCGGTCTGATAGGTCTTATAGCCAAACTTGTGAGAGGCGCTATTCACGAGCCAGGTGATATGATAGACGAAGACAAGCCTGACAAAAACTCCCCAGACAAGCCACGACACTCCACCGACGGCCAGTAGAATAAGGCCAAGCAAGACCTGCAACAAGGGGGCACGGCTGTGCAGAAAGCGGTAAAAAGGCTGAGCCCAGAGATCCGGCGCGTTGCGCTCCTGTTCCGCCTCACTGGGGCGCGCAGCGTTGGGCATATAGAGCCAATCGATGTGGGTCCACCACAAGCCCCGGTGTGCATCGTGTGGATCGCCCTCGTGGTCTGCGTGCGCATGATGCAAGCGATGAGTTGCGACCCAGGTGATGGGATCGCCCTGCAAGGCGAGTGTGCCGCAAAAGGCTGTAAAATATTCAAGCGGCTTGCTCATGACGATGCTGCGGTGCGTCAATGTGCGATGGAAGCATAAGGCGATACCGAGAGCACCGGTCAGCCACCACAGGGCTATTGCAACGGCAACGCCACTCCAAGAAAAGAAAGCAGGAAAGAAAGCGCCGATTGCGCCGAGGTGAAAAAGCACCAAGGCGAAGTTGATTGAAAACCTGTACCCCTTCTTCTCCATCTCCTTATATATTCGGCATTCTTCTGGGTCCTTCCCACCCAAGTGGACGGGCATCACGAGCAATTCGACGCATGTCCTTTCGGTGCGATGATGACTTGAAACCCGAGAGCAAAGAAGTATCCGGGATTTGGTTGCAGTTGTCGCCCGACCCAGAATAAGAGCGCCCGCGAAAGCGCCAGTTGATCGATATATCCGAGCGCCACCCGCGGCGCGCTTGGGACGATCGGGTTGCGTTGACTTTCATGATAGAACTCCAAGCCAAGACTCGATCCAGAGCGAAAGTTCCGCATTGCGGTTATGCCCGTGAATTCTGCACCATGAGAGACAGCACCGCCGCCAAAGATTGTCCAATTCTTAATCGTCTTTTGCGCCCAAAAGGGTAGGAAGGTTTCCGTTTCCCCATTGCTCTTCACAATCAGAGACGGGAGAAATCCCACCTCCGGAGTGTATCGTGTTTCAGGGAGAAAGCGAAAGGCGGTCGCCAAGCCTGTCTCCCCCGGCTGGCCACCAACTGACACTTCCACATTCTTGGTTGGTCCATAGTCGATTTCCCAAATTGGGCCAGTTGTTGCCGGTTCGCCCTGCCGCGCTTGCGCGAGATCGACTTCAACATGATGACATTCCACGGGCTCTGGGTCGTCCGTTTCAAAAGGAGGACCAGCCAAGGCTGGCTGTGCGAATGCGAGGAAGAACAGCCCACTGGCTGCGACGAGCGCAGCCAGCGGGGTGCGGTATTTCCGTGCGCGTTGGTCTTCCGGCATGAATGAGTTACTGCGTGAGTTTCAATTCTTGGACAAAATCTCCATCGGGGGAAGCCCACACGATCCAAATGTGTCCGGTGTTGCGATCGATTGCGAGCGTGTGAACGCCCTCAGCAACGTCTCGATCGGCTACTTGGGTGAGTGTGCCTTTGTCGGACAACGAGAAGACGGCCACCTTTTTATCGCCCGCGCAGGCAATGAGGTGCGTTTCTGGATTGAGATCGCATTGATCCACGCCAGCAGGCATCGGTGCCGTTCCTAGCAGCTTACCATCACGCGTATACGCCGCCAACGTCGCGTTCTTTCCGCCGATCACAAGAATCTTGTACGTTGGATCGTATTGAAGCGGATGGTTCTTTTGCAGAACTGGCGTTGGGAACGTACGAATCACTTTCAGTTGCTGGGGGTCGATGACCGCAACCTCAGCGAGGTTGTCGATGTTTTGGTAGACGTAGTGCGTCTGCGGGTCGATAGCTAAATATTCCGGCTTGTGCCCCGGGAGATTGATGGCCGCAACCTGTTTCATCGTCTTTGTGTCGACAACGAACATGTGCGTGCCATCGTCCTCGTCGGCATAGACATAATGCAGCACTGGGTCGTAGGCGGTGGCGTCCACCTTACCATCCACGTCAGCCGAGTTAACAACTTGTCCGCTCACCGGATCGACATCCGACACGGTGCGGTTCTCTCCGTCGCCCGTGTAAACGTGGCCAGTCGCGGGATCCACTGCAACGCCGTGGAGCGGTCCGACGTCGACTTGATTGAGGATAGCGCCCGAATCGGAGTTCACGACAAGGAGCGTTCCGCTGCCGTTATGTGCGGCGTACACTCGATGTCGAGCGGCGTCAGTCGTGACATAATCGAATCCGCTGTGTATTTGAACGTGCGCCGGCGGCGCGACGGGAACAAGGTACATGTGTGGTTTCTCCTTTTCGGTCTGGGCGGACCTAAAGGTCCGCCGCTACATTTGGCCTGCAGGCTACCTATCGTCCGAATCCGCGGCGAGAATCTGACCGTCGCCAAGCATGCGAAGATACGTCAAATGTGCTGCGAGGGATGTTTGACCGTTGATCGCGGCCCACTCTTCATTGGGAAAAGCAACCGAGTCCGGCCCGTCGAGCATGATAAAGGCGGCTTTCGGCTTTCCTGGGTTTCTCGTCATCGGAATATTCGACGGGATGACAGTATACGCTGAGGCGCTGGGCTGCGTCGCGAGCGCGTCCAGGAGCGGTGTCGACGTCGCATCTTCGATATTGAGCGGACTGAGTCCAAAGAGGACTTCAACAGTACGAAGCACCGAAGGGATGCTATAGAGCGTATGGTCAACGTAGCCACGCCGCACGTAGGGCCCGACTAAGATCGCTGGCATCCGGCGCGCATTGAGGTGGTCGCCCGTACCTTGCGGGTCGTCGGTCGTCACGAACACCACAGTGCTCGACCAATCCGGCCTCTTCGAGAGTCCGGCTATGATTTGGCCAAGGGCGACGTCGTTGCTGGATACGTATGACCCCATCGTATAGAAACCGGGATCCGTTCCCGAGGTATGGTCCGTTGGGAGCGTAAGATATGAGTACTGCGCGAGCCCATGGGCCTTGACATCTTCGAGGAAGAGCCGCGCTCGCACGGTGTCAAGGATGTTGAAATCGATGTGGGCGCCCGGATAGGCGCGATCGGCGTGAGCGGCCAGGCCGGGTGCTATTCTGCCGTCCGGCAACATTCTCATCTGCTCACCATAAACGCGGAATGAAACCCCCTTGCGACGCAGTTCGTCGATCAACTGGCCTCGAGGGCCGAAGACACCGCTGACGTTGACTCTTGGTTGTCTTGGTAAGAGCGACAAATTCTGGAACCAGTCGAAGTTCATGACGCTGACCGGTATGGTATCCTCGCCATACATGAACACTGGCCAGATAGAGCCGGCAACGCGGGGATCTGCTTTCGTTGCTAGATCGTCCGGCGTATGAACGTTGCGCTCAAGATAGTCATTTGCCATGCCTTGGGTCGTCCATGAATGGCCGAAATCGCTTCTGTCGCCATTGCCCATGAAGTTGTCGAAGAGCGTATAACTCTCCGCGAGGGAATGAATGTTTGGCGTATACTTGCGGCCGAACAACAGGAGCGTTGGGTCCGCGTCTGCACCGATAGCAGACTCGTCTCCGAAGATTTCGTCAAATTGCTTATTCTCTTGGACGATAAAGACGAAGTGTTTAATCGGAGGCAAACTGGAAGCCGGCGGTGGCACGGCAACGTCGAAGTGATCGTTCCGCGCGACCGTGGCAGACCACTCGGCGAAGCGCTGCGGTTCGACGACCAGGTGCTGGATCAACCCAGTGTCGACGCCATTGTGCTCGGAGCCAGGATCCGGCTGCGGACCGAGGCCTTCGCTACTCAAAATGAAGAGTTGCGGCTTTATCCGAGGGTCATCATCAATGGTCGAACTTGCGACGAAAATGACTCCCATCGGATACCATGCGGTAGGAATACGCCCGAGCACCTGACCGCTGTTTAGGTCGACGACGGCGACGTCGTTAAAGCCAGACTCCGCGACAAAGAGACGCTTGCCGTCGTTTGAGATTGCCATGCCAGACGGCGTTTGACCCGGGGGCGGATTAAACGTCATTCCCAAATCATAACGTTTGGTCACAGCCCAAGAGTGCAAGTCAATCGAGCACACATCATGACCATCAGCGTTTGCGATAAACGCCCGAGCGCCCGTCACGAGCAGCTCAGTGGGATGTGGTCCTGTTGGGATGTGTCGTGCGATTTTTGTTCCGTTCGGCCACGCGTCGACGTGATCCGAATTATACAAAGTGGCTAAGACGCTACTTCCTGCGAAACCTACCCGGAACGGTTGGCCGCTTGCGGCGAGGCGCGTTCGGACGGCTCCGGTTCGATCATCGATGACGTCGACTTCATGACTGGCAGTCCTCGCCACAATAAGGCGATGCGACGCAGGGTCATGCGCGATGCCGTTGATGAGTCCCCCAACATGCAGATCCGAAAGAGCAGTGAACACGGGGTTGCCGGCAGCATCCGTTTTATAGGTGAATCTGGAGATGTACCCGCTGTAGCCGCGCGCGACGTACAAAGCGTCCTGCGTCCACGTCATAGCCGTTGCGAACGGCGCGACGAGACGGGCCACCTCTTGCGTGTGTTCGCCGATGACAATGACGTCGATAGCGCCCCCATCCTGCGAGAGGACGGCAAGAAGCGTACCATCTGGTGACAATGTTTCAGAGGTTGCAAAACCTTCAACGGGGGTCGTGAAACCAACGGGTGTGACAGACCGGCCGTCGGGGAGCGTCGCTGCTCTTGCGCCGGAAACAACGAGCACTGATGCTGCCACGCAAAGTACGCTCGCTCTTGCGAGCGCGACAAGCTTCACCTTCATATCTTGGCCTTTCGCTTCAACTTGAAGCCCGGAAAACACCCTACTAACTTTCAAGTCTAGGTCCTAATCATTACAGCAAGATGAACGTCCTCTTTGCCGTGCGCGCAATAACCTTAACGCGCCGGCAAGGAAATCAATACCTGCGCGCCTCCCTCAGAGGCGTTCGTGATTGTCAGTTTGCCGCCATTTGCGCGTGCAATAGAATCGGCAATCGCTAGCCCGAGTCCGGTGGCCTCACCAGTCCGAACGGGATCATCGCACCAAAACCATTCCAAACCGTGAACGATGGCCTCAGGTGAAAAGCCCGGCCCGCCGTCGCGAACGCACACTTCGGCATTCCTGCCTTGGTGGGCGGTCCATATGCTGATGTGTCCTCCAACCGGGGTGTACTTGATTGCGTTGTGGACAACCGCGGTGACGGCACGCTTCAGCGCATCGGGGTCGCCGAGCACGTTACACGACTCGCCCTCAAGGACGATCACAGAGATGTCCTTTGCGTCCGCAGCTGGTTTGAACCGCTCGCACACGCCCTGCGCGAGAGCGAAAAGATCGATAAAGGCCGGCGAGCCGGCGCCATCTTGGGTGCGCGCTGCCGAGAGCAGCGTACCGACCAAGGTTTCCATCCGGTCGGCCTCGCTTGCGATCGTGGTTATCGCAGCTTGGTAGGCGGCTGGATCACGCGGCCTGCGAAGCGCAAGATCGGCTTCCGCCCGAATGACGGAGAGCGGCGCCCGAAGTTCGTGCGAAGCGTCTGCCGTAAAACGCCGTTGTCGCCTGAGGGCATCTTCAAGCGCTCGCCGAGTCACAGCGGTCCCCGCAACGTACGCTACTCCCGCGAGCAGCAACGCCGACAGAGCAAAAGCGGCCGCTACCCGGCGGTCGGTCTCTTGGATCCAGTTCGCGGCGGTCCAAGCGACAACCGCACCGACGCGCGTTTTTTGCGCCTCAATGGGCAAGACGAGCGCCCGGATGTTCTCGTTTCGCTGAGATATGTCCGAGAAACCAGCTGTCTGGGCGAGAGCTATGAGGCTCTTCGAGGGCCTTGCCGCGCTTGAGAACACCACCTGATTGTCATCGTGGATAATGACAATCTCGGTCTGTGATCCGAGCAGTGCAAATATCTGCGCGCGATCGTGTTCGTCAATAGAAACGCCGCCGTCGCTCACGTCGACAAAGTTCAGCGTGGCCTGAGCCGTCGTGCGTAAGCGAGCATCAAGCGACGCGTGAAGGTCGCGGTCGATGACGAAGACCGCCGCCGCTCCGAACGCGGCCAGAGCCAGCACGAGCACGACGACGTACCAGGTGACGAGCCGGCCTCGCAGCGATGACAGCCAGGAGATGCTCATTCGGCGGCCAGACGGTAGCCCGTGCCGCGCACGGTGTGGAGCAATTGCTTCTCGCCATTTGCCGCGATCTTGGAGCGCAAGCGGCTCACATAGACATCCACGACATTTGAAACAACGTCGCTTTCGCGGTCAAACATGGCGTCTTCGAGCATGCGTCGCGTCACCACGCGATTGGCGTTGCGCATAAAATATTCGAGGAACGCCATTTCACGCCGGGTGAGCGCAATGTCTCGGTTGCGACGGCGAACTAGCCTATTCGCGCTATCGAAGGTGAGATCGGCGACACGCAGCTCGTTGGTTCCCAAGTCCGCATCTTTGCGCCGCGTGATAGCACGCAGGCGCGCTTCGAGTTCCGGAAAGACAAAGGGCTTCTTGAGATAGTCATCCGCGCCCGCGTCAAGACCTTCGATGACATCGGCAACAGTGTCTCTCGACGTCAGGATCAACGCAGGCGTCTGCCGGCCAGCTTTCCGCAGCGAGCGGATGACGCTGAGACCATCGCGCACCGGCAAATTGATGTCCATGACAATGGCGTCGTACGGGCCACCAGCGGCACAGCGCTCTCCATCTTCACCAGTATGAGCGAGATCGACCACATGTCCTTGCTCGGCCAACCCGCGCCGCAAGACATCGCACAGGCGCAGATCATCTTCAACGATCAATAAGCGCATGTTTGCCTGCAGCTAAAGTCTAACACCGCATAATTACAGCAATATGAACTGCCGCGGTTATGGAATGAATTGCCGTGGTAGCGGCAGGTATCCAGCAGGCGGCGAAGCCAAGGCGCCGGGCACGGCAACGGGGTGAATGCCAAGGGTCGCGCAGCTCAACGGAGCCGGAATCGTTCCCACCACGTCATCCGGAATTTCCGCAGCGGCGGCCGGAATGAGAGGCATTTCTCCACGCAAGCGACCTGGATCGAACGCTCCGCTGAGATCCGTGAGGATTGGGCTTGCATCTCGCGGTCCTTCGGGCATGTATGGCTTCTCGTCGGGGAGTGACGCCAGCGCCGGCAGTCCAAAGAGAGTGTTGACGAACTTGACCACTGAACCCGTGTCGCCGATATCGTGCACGATCGCACCGGACTTCGCATATGGCGAAATGAGGATAAACGGCACGCGGGGACCGTCGCCGCACGGGTGGCCGTCTGGACAACGTTCGAACTGCGGGGGCACAGCGTGATCGTAAAATCCGCCGCTGTCATCCCACGTGATGATGATGGCTGAGTCTTTCCAATAGCGGCTGTGTGCTATTGCGTTGACGAAGGTCGCCACGAACGCCTCGGCAACTTGTCGGTCGGAGTCATCCGTCCCGGGGTGATCGTCGTCGCCCATAAAATATTTTTGGATAAAAGGACTCTGATTGGCTGGGCGCCAGCCGAAATGATTGCGCGATCCGCCTTTGATGTAAACGACGGATCGATCGGGCAGGGTGCCATCGCGCAGCGCCGGCAAAATCTCTTTCACGCTATGCACGTTGTGCCAGAAAACGTCGTTGTGCCGCATGTAGGCAAAAAACTGCACCACGTTGCGGTGTGACGAGTACCCTTCCACCGCCACATCGTTCGAGTAGTTGTAGCCTTCCTGATACCAACCCCAGGTGAGCGGCTCGCGGCCGCTTTGAGCCATGAGGGAGAGATCGTCACTCACCCCACGGGTATCGTTCGTCGCACGCGCGTCACTTCGGCCGTTAAGGGTGAGAAGCACAGTCGCAAAACGCAGCGGGATCTCTACTGGCAGTTGTGGTTTCCCAGGGTACGGCCCGAAGGCTGGATCGATGCTGCTAAGCACAGGAACCCCAGGTCCCTTTCCGTTTGGCTTGACTGCTTCTTCCGGATCGCGGGCCCACTGCGTTTGACCGGTTTGTGCTGCAATGATCTCGATATTGCCCGGGGTCGACGGCCCGGTCATGCCTTGGAAGAAGCGATCGTAGAGTGCAAACGAGTGTGCATATTTCCACAAATATGGGATGGTATCGCAGTCGTAGTGCGACATTGTGAGCAGGCCCAATACTTGGGAGTCCGACGCGTTGTAGTCCTTCGCGCTGTCCTTTTCTTCCCGGGCGATGTACTGGTCGTTCTTACCGCCGTCTATTTTTGCAAGCAGTGCCGCGCGCGAATGGCCGGGGCTATCGATGTCAGGGTCAGTGATGAGAAATGGCGTCACCCATCGCTTGCCGATCGGGTCGTATTGGCGAAAGCCGTGCAATCTCGCTTGTGCGGTGGCAAGATTGTCCGCCCCGGGATACGTGCCAAAGTATTCGTCGAATGAGTGATTCTCTTGATAGATGACAAACACGTGCTTGACGTGCTGGCGCAACTCTGAAATAAGCTGTTGGTTCGAGCTCGGCATTTGAGCTTGCGCATCGACGCGGTGGCCGAACATCCAAACCGCAATGGCCCCCGTGGCGACGCATAACAACGCCAGTGTGGTCCTCAGGTACGCAAAACGTCTACGCATGCGTTCCCCCGCGGCTCGTTAAAGCACAACCCTAACACAGAATGATTACAGCAGCATTAACGAGCTAACGTGGGATCTCCACATCGCCTTCAACCGGAGGAGCGCGTATGCTCCTCCGATTGCCGCCGATGCGCAGGTAACGTCAGTAGCGTTGGATGACACTGAAGATCACCGACGCCGGCGCTTGGCCGAAACGCTCCGATCCTTGTGATAGCCCGCCCGTATCGGTACCGAATTGATTCTCGGGCACAAACACGCCGAGACCGATGCGACCGTACGTGTCAACGGCTTGGTTGAACAAGTTCGAAACACCAAGATTCACAGCCGTATGCGGTGCCACTTGCTGAGTTATGGCAAGATCTGCGGTCCCAAATGACGTGCGATGTAGGGAATTGTTGCTGTCGACTTGAGAATAATCGAGGTACAGCTCCCCTCCCTTGTTGGATGTGACGTCCATGTAGACGCCCCACTTATGGAGCGGGATCCCAGGCAGCTGCGAGCCTGGGATTAACGTCGGGTTACTCATCAACAGGGAAGCTGGAGCATCGAAGAACGTGGTGGATTGCGTGTCCCAGTAGCCATCAAACAAGGTGTGTTCGTTAACCCGGAAACGCTGGCTGAGCTCCACTCCCCGGGCTCTCGCTGTTGCTAAGTTGAGATTGGACGTAACGAAGAGATTGTTGATCGTGAGCGGGTTAGAACAAATCCCCTCTCCGTTGAGATGCGCCAGGACTTCATTGATGTAGTTGGGGCCACCAAATTGGTTCACCAGGCCAACGTAAGGCCCAATTGGAGCGTTGGCTTCGAAGATCGTGTTTCGCTCGTTTGTGTCATATCCGGTGAACTGGGTGATTGTGTCCTCAACCCAGCGGTGCGCGACCGATAGTTCCTCGTCAGTTGCTTTCTCAGGAAGCTCACCAACCGTTGGAATCGTGGCCACGGTGATTTGTTGGCAGTTGCCGGGCGTGATGCCGCCAGGGCTTCCAATGTCGGCTGCGATGGCGGCGGGATCTGCTGACGCCGCGCCACCAGTGACTCGAATGACGTCCGCTGCCTCGGGGCGATAGACGATCGACATGCGGGGATCGAACGACCATCCGCCGATGAGTGAATCCTTCTCCCAGGCATTGAGGAAGAATTGCAGTTGCTGAGACGGGGTCCATGCGTCGCGAATGAAGTAGCTGTTGAGTCTTGTGTAAAGTGTCGGATTAAGGAGGACCGGAGGAGCGCCACTGGTCTGTCGTTGGTCTGTGTACTGGCGCTGGTTATAAACCCCGAACCCGAAGTCGTTGTTGCCGCTCGCGATATCGTCGCTGAGGAGAGCACCAAACGTGCGATAGGTTGGGCTTCTGGCCAACGACGACGGACCATTCAGCCATGATGCGCCGCGATTGTAGTTCTGCTGGAAGTTGTCTGTGAAGCCGTCAAGGACAATCGAATGCTTGCCAATGGCAGTCAGGAAACGCGCATGGTAGTCTTGGTTCGTCAATCCTTGCCAGGCAAGCCCGCCGCCCCCCGCGGGGCCGCTCGCACCCAGAATATACTGTCGGAGCGGCACGCAGACTGGCGACTTCTGGGGATAGACGGTAAAGACCATTTTGCCTTGTCCGCCTGAGGCAGTCGTGCAATTAGAAGTTGTGTTGAATGCCACGAATTCCGGCGTGATGAAGTCGTTATCGCCATTTCCGGTTTTATTATCCCACGACGTCGCGGTATAAGCGGTCAGCGTCAGCGACGTGCCGGGAGAGAAAGCATAGCGCACCTTTGCAAGACTGTTCCGAAGCTCATAGGCCCCGGCCACAAAGTAGGTGATGCCTGCCAGCGTGGTCGGATCCCAATTGACGCCGCGCGTGCCGGTCTGTGAGTTGATGGAGCCCGGGAAATCGCCTGTCGTGCCAGACACTCCATACGACAACGCGTATCCAACTTTGTCTGACGTTCCCGTCGCCTGAAGACCAAAGGTTTGCTTGCCGTAGCTGCCGGTGCCGTACTGAATCTGTCCCTCCGCTCGTTGCGTAGGGTTGAGGGTCTGCATGTCGATGGAACCACCGATCGCGTCGGCGCCATAGAGGCCCACGGCCCCGGACCCGTAGGTCACAAGCGTGCTCTCGATGGAGCCCAGCGGCGAGTCAGCAAAGTTGAAACCACCGCTTCCGCCACCGATGCCCGCTGGATAAACGCCGAGCGGGCCAATAGGATGGCCGTCAAGCATCACCTGTGTCTCGCTCTCCTTGAGTCCACGAATATCCACGGCGATGTCATCCCCGACAGAAGAATCCCAACCGACCAGGTTGACCTCAGGCAACTTGCCCAGCGTTTCAGCCATGCGAATTTGGTTCGTGCGTTCGGCCAACTTTGGATCGGCGACCGCTTGTATCGTGGTCGTTGTCTGCAACCCCGCCGCATGCGAACTCACAACCACGCGGCCGAGTGTGTGCACATTTCCGGCGCTTTGCGTGCGCTGCAGGATAAGCGAAATGCTTTGAGTTCCGCTCGCGAGCGGAATTGCATCCGATCGAACGCCGTTGTAACCCGGCGCGGAAACGACGATAATATACGTGCCAGCTGGCAGCGCGGCCAGGGTAAAGGCGCCGAATTTGTCTGACCTCGTGGTCGCGACAACCTTCCCCGCTTGCTCGACGTTGATGATCGCTCCGGTGACAGGCAGGCCACCGTCTCGATCCACAATCGTGCCCGAAAGCGTCACGGTCTCCGCCGACGTCTGTGCGGCTGCCCATGTCGGTTGCGCAATAATGAAAATAAGCGCAGCCAACATGAAGCTTCTTATGAACGAATGTACCAACATGAGATGAGCCTCCTTCAAAGATGCCGCAGGTGTAATTCCGCGGCGCCGGTCATAAGGCTAACAGCACGATCCATTGTATCAATGCGCGGGTCGAGCGTTCCAACTCGCCGAGCATGTCGCATGACAACGATTCTGTCGGCCACGTCGAAGACCTGTGGCAAGTTGTGGCTTATGAATACAACTGCCGTGCCATTGTCGCGTACTTTTTTGACTAACTCTATTACCAGAGCCGTTTGAGCAACACCAAGTGCTGCTGTGGGTTCATCCATGATGATCACTGCGGCCCCCCACAGTACAGTGCGGGCAACCGCGATTGACTGGCGCTGTCCTCCTGACAGCGTGTCGACCCGCTGGTCGATGGACCCAACCTTGATGCCGAAAGCGCTGAGATGCTCCTCAGCTTGTTTGCGCATTTCGGCGCGATCAACCACATCGAGCCTGCCCAACGCTCCTGGTCGCAGGATCTCGCGCGCTAGAAATAAGTTTGCGGGGATGTCGAGATCGGGCGCGAGTGCAAGATCTTGATAGGCAGTCTCAATGCCTGCGGCCCGTGCGTCCTTGGGCGTACGAAAGGAAATAGGATTTCCGCGCAGTGTGATACTGCCGGAGTCCGGGACAATCACTCCTGAAATAACGTTCGCGAGGGTCGACTTTCCCGCACCGTTGTCGCCGATGAGTGCGGCAATCTCCCCAGCGTGCACTTCGAAATCGACGTCTTCAAGCGCAATCACATTGCCAAAGCGCTTCGAGATGCCGCGTGCTTCCAAGACTGGCTTCTCTGCGCGTGCAGTCACCACCATCACGCCACCGCCATCTTGGGCTTCCGCCAGCGGTCGAGGTAGACAAAAAGAATCAAGAGCGCGCCCTCGGCGATTCGTGCTACTTGTGGATCAAAATTCAGCAGGTTGAGCCCGTTGGTCAAGATCTGCACGAGCAGCACGCCGAGAAATGTGCCGAGCATTGAGCCCCGCGCGCCGAATAGGCTTGCGCCACCCAATACCGCGGCCGCAATGGCGTCGAGCTCGTAACCCGTGCCAGCGTTCGGATCGCCTTGCGCTTGGCGGGCGGTCAGCAAAATACCGGCGATGGCGGCAAGAAATCCTGATATCCCATATACGGTCAGGATCGTTGCACCTACGTTGATCCCGGCACGCCGCGCGCTCTCCAGATTGCTCCCAACCGCGTACATGTAGCGGCCGCGCCGCGTTTGGTGGAGCACGAAGCCCGACACAAGGCAGATGGCGACAAATACCCAAAAAATATTGGGTACTCCGAAGGTCGAATTGACCGCAAAGTTGGTGAACGTCGGAGCATTGTACGCCACCTGTTGTCCGTTGCCGGAGATCTGGGTGAGGCCTCGCAGGATCCCGAGCATGCCCAAGGTGACGATAAATGGTGGCAGCGCCGCCGCGTTGATCAACCCGCCGTTGACCAAGCCGACGATCGTTCCCACAGCGAGAACGATCGCGATGGCCCCCGCGATTGGCAAGCCGTGTGCCAAACTGAGCGCAATGAGAATGCCTCCGAATCCAAGCAGCGATCCAACGGAAAGGTCGATTCCGGCAGTGATAATGACGAACGTCTCTGCCACCGCCAGAATGCCGACCACCGCCATCTGGCGTGCGTTGTTGTCCACATTTTGCAGCGTTAAGAATCCGGAAGCGGTGAACGAAAACACAATGACGAGCAGCGCGATGATGCCCAAGAGACCCAGGCGCATCACGAGATCCCAACGCGTACTCGCAGCCTGTCCGCGTGCGGGCATGGCTGGCGCCGCGTGCTGCGGCCCGGTCATTCTTGCGCTCTCCAAAGTCTGCGACACGGCCTAACGATACGTTACCTTTACTTGATCTTCACGGAATAGTTGAAATCGATCGTTCGAAGGGGCAAGCCGAAACGCTCCGTCGCCTGCGCCCCGAAGAACGGCTGGTAATCCGTGGGCTGTGCGAAGCTGTTGAGGGGCTGCGGATAGCCTTCGCCGATGAGACCGCGATAGTCCGCATAATTCTGCCACAGGTTGTCAACGTTGGTGGTGAAGGTGCCCTGGCCCACGGGCACGCTGATACTCAGATCCGAATACGTGTAGGCCGGCAAGTCGCTGGGATTGTTCTCGGATACATGGTAGGTTGTGAGTTGGGCCTCAATGTCGCGCCAAAACGTGTAGTCGAGCGTATAGGACCATTTGTGCAGCGGAACCGCAGGAATCTGCGAGTTGGGGATGAGGATGAGGCTGCCTCCGAAATTGGGGTTGATGAGTGCTGGGTCGCTGGATTTGAGTTCGGTGGATTCAGTCGCGTAGGTGTAGTCGATGAAGAACGGACGGGTTATTCTGACCCTACCGGTAAGGTCGATGCCACGTGCCAGCGTATGGCCGATGTTGACCGCGCCGTTGACCCCGATGAGCGTCAGCGCTTGTGCCGCTGAGATGCCACACACGTTCTTAACCGCGTTGACGTACGGTGTCGGGTCAAAGGGGACGGTCAGCACCGAAAGCGGCAGGTTGAGATTTTCATAAATCTGTTCGAAGATGTTTTGGTTATAGAGTGTCAACTGGGCCGTAGTATCGCCGGCGAAACGGTGCCCGATGCTAAACTCTTGGTCAACACCTTGTTCGGGTTTTAACAATGATGACGGGACGCTGCCCACCGCGTTCGAGAGGTTACCAGAACACGAGACATGCCCAAGGAACGTTCCGACCGCCGACGGGATAAACGACGATTCGACATCGGCGGGGAACGGCTCGGTCGATGTCTCTCCGCCGGCCAGACGGAACACGTTGTTTCCTTGTGCGTACACAAAGGCTAGACGAGGGTCGACGAACGACGAGTGCGTGATGGTGGCATTCTTGAACCAGATATTGCCGTAGGTCGTGAGATGAGAGTTGATCGGGTGCCAGGCGTCGCGCAGGAAATAAGAGGTCTCATGAACGACAGGAGCCGGTTGTTGGGCCCCATTTTGTTGAAAATAGTAGGCCGAGTTCTCCCAGAAGTAGCCGAAACCGAACTCGTTGTTTTTTCCAAGAAGATCATCGGACAGCGTTACGCCCGTGTTGCTTGCCTGCTCGAAAGTCCAAGCAGCATTGTCGGTGGGGACGGCCGTGAACGGAAGCTGAGCAGTGCGGTCGGTAGAGTCTCTGTACGTGTTCGTGAAACTGTTGATCGTGAACGTGCTCGCGCCGACAGTCTGCTCGTAGCGTAGACCATAGTCGTTGGCACGAAGCGCTTGCCACGATGTGCCCGCGCCCTGCCAGCCGTCGTTGAGATTTGCATATTGTTGCGGCGTGACGCACACGGGTGGAGTGCCCGGCGGTGGCGTTGGCACATCGGGCTGGCCGTTGGGGCCGGTGCCCGGCGTGCTTCCATTGGCATTCGTGCCAGGCTGAAACTTCTTTTTGTTGATAGTATTGCAGGGGTCTGCGCCGGATGCCGCGGCGGCCGCCAGTTGATTCTGTCCGCTCGCAAGGGCAACTTCGTACGGCAAGTAATCGTTGTCGCCGTTCCCGGTCTTGTCATCCCACCACGCGCTGCTGAGCCACGTGAATGTCAGATGCGACGCGTCGCTGAAGTTCATTTGCCCCTTCAAGAGCGTGCTCTTCAACGTCAGCGAACTGTCATCCGGATAGAATCCGAGCGCCTGAACCGCTGGATCGGTCGCATACGGATCGAACGCGGCAGACGCTTGGTACATGTAATCGTGCTTGAAGAAGCCTTCCTGGCCTTGCGTTCCAAGAGCCAAGGCGTAGCCGAACTTGCCCTCTTGCGTCGAGCCCGTGGCCGTGATGGCACTGCTCAGGTTGTCCCACGTGCCATAGCCTTGCATGAATGTCGCGGTCGGATGCAGCGTGGGGTTGAGCGTCTGCATGTCGACGACCCCACCGATGGCGTCGACGCCGTAAAGATCCGACCCCGAGCCGTACAGCACCTTGACATCCTCGAGCCCGAACACCGGCGACAGTTGAAACTCGTAGGCGCCGCTGAAACCTGGTCCTATGGGGTTGCCATCGATCAGGGTCGTCGTCTCCAATTCCCCGATGCCTCTGATGTCAATGGTTTGCGAGTCCCCTGCCGTCGCGCCGTCCGATCCCCCGTTCACGATCCCTGGCAGTTTTCGTAGCGCGTCTCCGGCTTTGTAGATGCCTTGGCTTGATAGAGATTGAGCCGAAAGCGATGTTGAGATGACTGCCGCCGTCTGCAGCGAAGCGGAACCATGTATCGTCGTCCGCCCTAGCAGCTTGACTCCCGACGTTACGCCCTGCGAACGAGCGAGCACGAGCGTCACGTTTTGGATCTGTCCGCTCGCAAGCGGAAATCGATCCGAAGCCGTGGTCACGTACCCGGTCAAACTGATGATGAGCTCGTACGATCCCGGCAACAAGTTCTCAAGAGTGAAATTCCCATGCGTGTCGGTAAGCGTCTTCGCCATCGTCGGCCCATCGGCCACGACCCTCACCCCGAGAAGTGGCAAGCCGCTGCCACCTTCGATAACTTGGCCGCTGATCGAGGCCGTGTCGGTCGTTGCCGCGCCGGCGGCCGCGGAAAATGTCAGAATGCATAGCACCAAGCTGTAGATGAAGGCGTTTATCAGAAAAGTGGAATGGAATCGTCGCATCTTCATACTTGCCTCCTCGCCCAGCGAGAAATCCCGTGCGACTGACTCATATCTTTGCGTGGAGCCCCACGCGGTGCTTGTTGATGGGGTCTAAGAGCCCCTGAATATCCGGCGAATTCACGTTAGCCGGCGTGGCTGCCGTGACGCCGGTGTTGATAAATCTTGGCGTGCTTATGCCGGCTGCGGCGAGGACACCATAGGCCACGCCGCCATAGCCCATTTGAAATGGATCCTGCAAAATGATGCCATCGACGACACCTGCTCGCAGCTCGCCGACAAGTTGCGGTGAGGGGTCGAAGCCGACCAGTGAGACCTTGGTCGACTCTACGTGGTTCTCACGAAACGCCGTGACTGCGCCTTGAAGGGTCACGAGAGAATCGGCAAAATAGCCGGCGAGTTTGGGAAAGCGTGTCAAGGTGTCGGCGACGATACCGATCGGCTTGACTGATTGATCGCCTGCTGCGTCTTTATGCGCTACGAGTTGAAGCCCGGGATATTTCTTTAGGCCTTCCAAGAAACCCGAATCGCGAAGCGTCAGCGACCCAACGCCGCTCAAGAAGGTCGAATACGCGACCTGGCCCGCGGCGGTGCCAGTTTTCCGCTTGATTGCGGCGGCGAGAGTGTCTGCTGCCAAGAGTCCACCGGCGTGATTGTCCGTGGCCAGAAAGGTTGTGTAGGCATTCGTATTGGCCGCCGAGTCAATGAGGATCACCTTGATGCCGGCCGCCGTAACTTTGTCGATTGTGGCATCCAACGCGGTGACACTTGTCGGGGCGAGGACGAGAAAGTCCGGCTTCTTTGCCAAGGCGTCTTCGACGAGGGCAATCTGCCCTTGAATATTGGCCTCCGAATTTGCGCCTGTAAACTGCAATCCGCGCAGGCCAAGCTGTTCGTTTGCGAGGTGTCCCCCCGCGAGGACAGTCTGCCAATAATCCGAGTTTGGTGTCTTTACAATGAAGAGAAAGCGCAATGCGCCGAGGGAAGACGTCTTCGTTGGGGTCGAACATCCTGGCAAACTCAAAGTGCCCGCGGCACTTAATGCAAGGCCTGCAAGGGCTCCGGTTCCTAAGAGTTTTCGACGACTTAACTTAGATTGGTCTTGGAAACCCGCCACGCGATGTTCACCGCCGGTTTCGTTTCGAAAGAGAGGATGCACGAACCCTAAGAGGGCATCATTGCAAGGTTGCCAATACTATTGCAAAATGCGCACTACCTGCATCTGCAATCTCGGAATCTTAGGTGATATCTTGCGCATAGCGCAATACAACTAAATGGCTGTCCGATCGAGAAGCAATGGGAGGCTCATAAACTCCCTCTCGCGCGGCGTAGACATCTTGCGCATGCTCGCGCAAGCGCAAGCCCCACTGGGCGTCACTGACCTGGGCGAGCGCCTTCACGTGGATCCAAGCACCGCATACCGACTGCTCGCAACGTTGGAGGCCCAGGGGCTCGTCAAGCAAGAGCTCGATTCGAGGAAATACTCAGTCGGGTACGGAGTACTTGAATTTGCGAACGCTTTGCTGCGGCGGATGAGTGTCGTCGCGCTTGCCGATCCATTTCTTGTTTCGATAACGGCAGATACCGGAGAGAGCACTCACGTAGCGGTGCTCGAGGGCGCGAGAGCGGTTTTTGTGGCGCGCCAGTCAGGCGCTGGAATTTTGAGGGTCGAAACGACGGTTGGCAGCTCGGAACCGGCCTACTGCACGGCGGTCGGTAAAGCACTACTCATCGATCACTCCGATGCCGACCTCCAGGCCCTTTTTCCAAAGGAATCCCTGACGCGACATACCCCGCAGACAATCACGACCATTGAAGATCTCACTGCGGAACTCGAGCGGATTCGGCGCAACGGCTACGCGTACGACGACGAAGAATTGCATCCGGGAGTGCGATGCCTCGCTTTTCCCATTCGAGATCATCGCGGCCGTGTTACCGCTTCCTTTGGCCTCTCCGCCCCCGCGGCGCGTCTCACGCGCGAGCACCTACCAACGCTCGTGAAGGTCGTCAGCGGCGCCGCTGACAGCATTTCATTTCAACTCGGCTACCGCACAGAACAGGTTCCAAAGACGTCTAGAGGCAGGTAAGTCATGCGCATGACCGGTGGACAAATTGTCGCAGAGTACCTGATCCGCGAGGGAATGCCGTATCTTTTCGGTGTCCCTGGGCACGGCAACACTGCGCTGCTTGACGCCTTCGTGGACCATCGCGACAAAATCACGGTGATGCAGGCAATCCACGAACAAGGCGCCGCCCACATGGCTGATGCTTACTATCGAGTCGCCCGTCGCGCATGCGGCGTGTTCACTTCCATAGGACCTGGCGCGGCGAACACTGCCATGGGCGTAGCGAACGCTTACATTGACTCCATCCCTCTTCTTCTCTTGACGGGTTCGGTGCATACGTACATGCGCGGCCGCGGTGTCTTGCAGGAACTCGAGCGCACGCACTGGGCTAACTTTGCTCGAATGATGGAGCCCGTCGTCAAGCGATGGTGGCAACCGAGCCGCGTTGACCAATTACCCAACGTGCTCCATTTGGCGTTCAACGTGATGCTCGAAGGTCGGCGAGGTCCCGCGTACATCGACCTGCCGATGGACGTCCAAGCCGAGGCTGCCGAAATCGAATCGCTTCCAGAACCGCGCGCGCGCCGGCCTAGTGGGCGCGTTCACGGCGACCCTGAACTCATCGATCGCGCCGCAAAGCTCTTGCTTGAAGCCAAACGTCCGCTGCTGATCGTTGGCGGCGGCGCTATTGCGTCTCAAGCAGAATCGGAGGTAGCCGCCGTTGCGGAATTCCTCGGCGCGCCTGTGACCGTCACCTGGATGGGAAAGGGCGTCATCCCAGAGGATCATCCGCTGTATGCATGGCCATGCGGCGATCTCGGCTCGATTTCGGGGAACACCTTGGCGCGCGAAGCCGACGTTATCTTGAGCGTTGGATGCCGCTTCACCGATCGCAGCGCTTCCTCGTTCCGCCGAGATGTAACGTTTAACATTCCTCCCACAAAGCTCGTCCACATCGACCTCGACCCCTACGAGATTGGCAAGAACTATCCGGTTGAGATCGGCATTGTCGGCGACGCCAAGGCAACGCTTGCCGGACTTTTAGGTTCGTTGCATGATTACGCCAAACCAAATGACTATCGAAACTCAAAATACTTTGCGCACCTGACCGCACTGAAGCGCGAGTGGGATGACGCGTTGCGACCCATGCGGGAGAGCGATAATTCGCCAATGACGATTTCGCGCGCCCTCGCCGAGACGCGTCGCGTCCTTGACCGCGACGCCATCGTTGTCACCGGTGCGGGCAATCCTCAAAGCCAAGTATTCACAGAGTTTCCGGTCTACGGTTCCGCTCAGCATATCACTGCCGGCGGCTTCTCAGCGATGGGATTTGAAGTGCCGGGTGCGATCGGTGCGAAACTGGCCGCACCAAATCGTCAGGTCGTGGCCATCGTCGGCGACGGCAGCTTCTTGCAGACGATTCAAGAACTCTCGATGGCCGCACAATACGATATTCCGGCCCTCTTCCTCGTCATGAACAACTTCGGGTGGGAGTGCATCAAGAATCTGCAAATGACGCAGTTCGGACCAGATCGCGTCCTCGCCACAAACTTCAAAAAGCGCGATGGCACGCCATTCTCAGCAAACCTCGCCAAAGTTGCCGAGGGCTTTGGCTGCTTCGGCGAACGCGTTGAGCAACCGGAGCAGCTTGCCCCAGCGTTGAAACGCGCGCTCGCGTCAGGTCGCCCCGCGGTGGTCGAGGCATTGTGTAGCCGGGAACTCCCGTATAGCGGGCTGACGACCACCGGTTGGTGGGACGTCACCGTCCCTGCATATCACAAAGACAAACGCGCCGCCTACGAAGCTGCCCGATCGGAAGAGGCACTCACCTAAATGCCAGCGCAGCCTATCGGTCTGGCGGTGTTCGGCGCCGGGCGGATTGGCACGGTCCACGCCCACAACGCGGCCAACCTGCCGGACGTCAAGCTCGTCGGCGTGGCAGATATCGATCGCGCCGCGGCCCAGCGGTTGGTCGATACAACCAACGCAGGGCGGGTCGATAGCGCCGCCGCCTTTTTGACCGATCCGAGCGTTTCGGGCGTCGTCATCGCCACCCCAACCGCCTCGCATGCCGCGCTCATCGAGCAAGCCGCCGCTTTCGACAAGCACGTTTTGTGCGAGAAGCCAATTTCACTTGACCTCGCCACCACCCAAGCCGCGATCGCCCGCGCCCAGCGAGCGAAAATCATCCTCCAGGTGGGGTTTCAGAGACGCTTCGATGCGCAATTTCAATTTGCTCGGCGCAGCGTCGAATCTGGAGAACTCGGCACCCCGCGCTTTCTGCGCTTGGTAGGCCGCGATCATCGCATGCCCTCTCTCGACTATCTCCGCACGAGCGGCGGACAGTTCAAAGATCAAATGATTCACGAGTTCGATCTCGCTCGCTGGCTCATGGCTCCTGCGTTCGTCGTCGAGGTTTTCGCGGCAGGCTCAGCAGTCATCGAACCCGCGCTTGCCCAATTCGGCGACGCCGACACCACCGTGGCTGTCTTACGTTTTAACAGCGGTGCCTTAGGGATCATTGACGGCTCGCGAGAGGCGGTGTACGGGTACGATGTGCGTGGCGAAATTGTCGGATCGAAGGGCATGGTGCTCTTTGGGGACGAGCGTCTGACGAGCGGCAAGGTGCTCGACACGAGTGCAGCGACGGCAGAGGTGGAATCATTTGTCGAGCGCTTCGAGGTTGCGTACCGAGCAGAACTCGCCGATTTCGTCGACGCCATTGCCGGCGAGCGCGCCCCTCGGGTTGGCGGAAGCGACGCGTTGGACGCGCTACGACTCGCCGAAGCGGCGACGCGCTCGTTTCAGGAGCATCGCCCTATCACGCTGTCAGAGACAATTGATGGCTAGTCAAGCGCGAACCTCGCCGCTGTTGGTTCGCGGCGCCGATGTACCCGAGGGCGACCTTGTTTCGATCGCTCCAAGCGGCCAAGCGTGGCGCTACATCCGGTTTCGCGCGACCAGACTGCGCACCGACGGCATCATCCGCGGCGAAACCGCGGACAACGAAATGGTCCTCGTGGTTATTTCGGGCAGCGTGCATGTGGCTTCTCCCGAGGGATCGTGGAAAAATGTCGGTCAACGCGCCGATCCCTTCTCAGGCCCACCATCGGCCGTCTATCTGCCGTCGTCGACAAGCTATGAAATCGTCGCAGCCAGCCACGCAGAGATCGCCATCTGCAAGGCACCGGGCCCGAAGCCTTATCCCGCTCGGAGGATCGAGCTGGACACCGATGCGGGCTACGTCCGCGGAGAAGGGCACGCGCAGCGGCGCATTTACAACATTCTCATGGATGAGGATGGTGCCAACAGCCTCTTCCTGACCGAAGTGATAACGTTTCCAGGGAACTGGTCGAGCTATCCGCCGCACAAGCACGACACCGACAATCCTCCGGTCGAGTCTCAACTCGAAGAACTCTACTACTATCGCGCGCAACCACAGCAAGGCTTTGCTTTTCAACGCATTTACACTGAATCAGGCGATCTTGACGAAATGATCACGGCACACAACACGGACGTTGTCCTCGTGCCTCGCGGTTACCATGTGTGTGCCGCCGCCGCCCAGTATTCGATCTATTATCTCAACGTGCTCGCCGGTCCAAAACACGTCTACCACATGACCTTCGATCCGGCGCATGCTTGGATTAAAGAAGGCTGGACGTGGTAGACGAGATTGAGGTGGGCACGGCGTCGGTCAACTGGGGTTTCGATCCGCTCTATACATGGGTGACGACCCCAAGGTTTGACGACCTGCTCGATCAGATGGCAGCAGCAGGTTATGCGGGCACGGAGATCGGCGACAATTTCCCACGCGACCTCGATGCAGTGCGCGGTCAGCTAGATGCACACCGCCTGCGGGCCGCCGCTTCATTTCAAGCGGTGGACTTGCGGGATCGCCAGACGCACGAACTGGTTGTGCGCGACATCCTCAAGGTCGCCGACCGTTTGGCGGCGCTCGGCTCAAACGTTCTCATTCTTTCGGATAAGCCATCGGCCGCACGTCTTGAAATTGCCGGCCGAGTCGCCTCAGATGGGAGCGACGGCTTGAGCGGAACGCAGTGGCGCGTGCTGTGCGATGGACTCAATCGCGCCGGCGAGCGCCTCGCGAACCAGGCGATGCGCGCGGTCTTTCATCCTCATGTCGGCACGTTTGTGGAGACGCGCTCGGAAATCGACCGGCTCTGCGAGCTCACCGATCCGGCGTTCCTCGGCCTGTGTCCGGATACCGGGCACTTAGCGTATGCCGACGTCGATCCCGAAGCCATCTTTCACGACTACGCTGCTCGCATTGGGTACGTTCATCTCAAGGACGTGGATCGCGTCAAGCTCGAGGCCGTGCGGTCCCAAGGCATTGACTTCGTGGCGGCGGTGCGCATGGGACTTTTTGTGGAACTCGGCACGGGGATCGTGCCGATCGAACGCATCGTGCGCGACCTGCGCGAAGCGCGCTACGCAGGCTGGCTCATCGTGGAACAAGATGCGCCAAGCGACCCCAACACCGCGGCGCGACGCAATCGAGAATACCTGCGCCGAGAGTTTGGCTTATGAACGTACGCGAGCTGCGGCGCACCGGCAACGAAATCCGCCGTCTGACTCTGCAGGCTGTGCATCACGCGGGCGCAGGACACATCGGTGGGGTGTTTTCGGCAGCGGATATGCTTTCGGCACTGTACTTTTCCGAACTTCGCATCGATCCAACGAAACCACGCTGGCCGGATCGGGACCGATTCGTCCTCTCGAAGGGGCACGCCGCAATCGGGCTCTATGCCACCCTCGCGCTGCGCGGTTATTTCCCCATCAAGGAGCTCGCGACGTTTGACGCGATCAATTCGCGCCTGCAAGGCCATCCGGACATGACAAAATTACCCGGACTCGACATGTCGACCGGCTCGCTTGGCCAGGGTCTCTCCCCAGGCGTCGGGATGGCGCTCGGCGCGCGTCTGCTCGGCAAGGATTTTCAAACGTGGGTGATGCTTGGCGATGGCGAAATTCAAGAGGGCCAAATTTGGGAAGCTGCATTTACGGCAGCTCGGTATCAACTGGAGAACCTTATCGCAATCTTAGACTGGAATCATTTGCAGCAGTTCGGATGGGCGACTGCAGAGGGGTACGGGAGTACGGCGCGGCTCGATCCGGTCGCTGCGCCGCAGGAAAAATGGCGCGCGTTCGGCTGGCGCGTCCTCGAGTGCGATGGCCATAACATTGAGGATTTTCTCCGCGCGTGTAGCAGCGCGAGGGAGCCCGCGGGTCGTCCGTCGATCATCATCGCGCGCACAATTAAAGGAAAGGGCGTCTCGTTCATGGAGAATGAGTTCGCCTGGCACTCAAAGCCCTTCGGTGATGAGGAGCTCGCACGAGCACTGGCTGAACTGGACGCTGCCGACGCAGCGGCAGCGGTTTAACCTATGGCTATTGCAAAGGCGCTGGCGCAGCGCGACGTCTTCGGCGACACGATGATCGAGTTGTGTGCCAAAGACGAGCGGGTCGTCCTCCTTGACGGCGACCTCGCAAATTCGACGAAGTCAGATAAACTGGCCGCTGCGAATCCGAGCCGCTTCTTCATGATGGGCATCGCAGAGCAAAATCTCGCTGGGGTTGCCGCCGGGCTCGCGAGCGTTGGGCTCAAGCCCTGGATCGCATCCTTTGCCGCCTTCTTAGCAACGCGCGATCTCGACCAAATCCGAGTGGTTATCGCTCAACCGAAACTCAACGTTCGGCTCGCCGCGCATTACAGTGGCATCCTGACCGGATTCACAGGCAAGACGCATCAAGTCGTCAATGACATCGCAATCATGCGCTCGCTGCCCAACATGGCGGTGGTCGCGCCGTGCGACGGTATCGAAGCGCGCGCAGCGATGCTGGCGCTCAATGAATACGTTGGTCCGGTGTACCTGCGGCTGACGCGCGATGCCATCGCAACCATCTTGCCGCAAGATTACACATTCGCACTTGGCCGAACATTGTTACTGCGGGAGGGCTCGGACATCGCTCTCATTTCGACCGGTTCGCAAACGGTTCGCACGCTGGAAGCGGCGGGCGATCTTGCCTCGTTGGGGGTTTCGGCGAGCGTGCTCCACGTTCCAACCATCAAGCCAATCGACGCGGACGCCATCGTTGCGGCGGCCTCGCACGTACCCTGCGTGTTGACCTGCGAAGAGCACTCCATTCTCGGTGGCCTTGGTGGCGCCGTCGCCGAGATTCTCGGCGAACGCCACCCCATGCCCGTGATCAGACTCGGATTGCGCGACGTCGATGGCGAGAGTGCCCCCAACGATCAGCTCATCAAAAAGTATGGGCTCAGCTCAGCGCATGTCGTGCAAGCCGCGCTGGACCTCGTGCGCAAACCGTGACGACCATTGCCGTCTTGCCCGGAGACGGTATCGGCCCCGAGGTGACGCGGGCTGCGGTGCAGGTCTTACGCTTCGTGCGCCCCGATCTCGAGTGCATCGAGGCTGACGTGGGCGCAGCCGCTCTACGCGCTGGAAAAGATCCGCTCCCGCAACAAACGCGCGATCTGTGCGAGCGAAGCGCCGCCATCTTATTCGGTGCAGTCGGGCTCCCCGAGTACGAGAATCTGCCACTGAGCAAGCGCCCGGAAAGCGCGCTCTTTACGCTGCGTCACGACTTCGAGCTTTTCGCAAACCTGCGCCCGGTTCGAGTCTTTCCTGGCCTGGAGACTGCGTCAAGCCTGCGCCCCGACCTCGTGACCGGTTTGGATCTAATCGTCGTTCGCGAGCTGACCAGCGGCATCTACTTCGGGCAACCCAAAGAGCGGCGCGTCGTCTCAGGAATCGAAGAAGCCGTCGATACGATGTACTACAGCGCTCCGCAGATCGAGCGCATCGCGCACGTGGCATTCGCCCTGGCGCGAGGACGGCGTCAACACGTGACGTCGGTGGACAAACACAATATCTTGGAGACGTCTGGCCTGTGGCGAGAGGTCGTGACGAAAGTTGCGCGCGACTATGCCGACGTTTGCGTCGAGCATCTCTTGGTTGACAACGCGGCGATGCAGCTGATCCGCCGTCCGAAAGACTTCGACGTCATCCTCACCGAGAACATGTTCGGCGACATTCTGTCGGACGAAGCGGCGATGCTGACGGGTTCTGTCGGAAATCTGCCGAGTGCCAGCCTTGGCACGAGAGCTTACGCCGATCGTCAATTCGGCATGTATGAGCCGATCAGCGGCACCGCACCCGATATTGCCGGCAAGGGAATTGCTAACCCGACAGCGGCCATTCTATCTGCGGCGATGCTCTTGCGGCACAGCCTCGCCGATCCGCTCGCAGCACAGCGAATCGAGGCAGCCGTCGCGAAAGTTTTTCAACAAGGAGCGCGCACCGCCGAACTGGCGTCTCGCGGGGCAGCCTTCTACAACACGCAGGAATTTACGGAGCTGATCGTGTCGAAGCTCTGACGATTATGTGTCGACGAGTCTGGCGCCTAAAACACGTCCACCGGAAAGGCGCCGGCTCCAGAAAATATGCTCTTCACCTGATCGACTTTGCCGCTTGCGTTATAGCCCGCGATACTTCGCCCCTCCGAGAGCGCCCGCGTGAAATCTTCAACGCGAGTATCTGGGATGTCGAGTTCGCTGAGCAACTCAGCCGTCGACGGCTCGTGGAAAGCCCCGACGCGAGGAATGTTTTCGGTCAGACCGGGAACCCCGGTTCCACCCAACCCCGTGATGATGCCGCCCTGCGTCCCTATGGTGGCCGCTTCAGCATCTCCGGAGACGAATTGCGCACCACTTTGAATCAGGTCATTTGCAGGCGTTTCTGGCGTAATGACGCGCAGTCGCTCGATGTCGAGTCCACTGGATTTCAGGGCGCCTGTGAGTTTCGAAAGGCCATCATGATCGGCGAAAATACCAACCACCACACTACCCATGCTCGTGTCCTTTCTTTACGAAAGAGCCCGAAGCGATTCGCCGCAACCCTAGGCGCGGCCTAGCAGGCGATTGTCCCGAAGATTATGAGCCTTACGTGTGCCAATAGACGAGCACCGAACGCAAAATGCTCTCGAGACCGGTTTCCTTACGATCCGGTATCAAATTTGCGTATCGCTCGGCACCGCTGCGCTGCGACACGCGATATAAGCCGGCGGCGAGCATGGGTGTCACCAGGCTCAGCACCCACACAGCAAACGCCCCTTTCGGAGCTTCGCAATCTTTGAGCGGGTGGAGTTCCGGATATCGCGTCGTGGCTGAGGAGATGACCAGCGCCGCGTCTTGGACCGCCTGCACCACGTCGTGGGGGTTTGTGGCACACGCAGCTCGCAGCTGCGTGAAGATGCGTTCCCGATCGACTGCGGGAGTAAGCGATGAAGAGAATGCCTTGTCTGGCGGCGTTGGCGCTTCACCGAGGCTTTTGACTGGGAGCCGAGTCCAATCCAAGAACTCTGGCGTGATGATCCCTAGCCAGCGCCGGCGCGGACCGGGTTTTTTATTCTCCCATGTCGTGCGAAAGTACATGATAAACGCAGTGGCAAGCAGTTGTCGGCATGCAACGTATGAGGTCGCAATCAGAAGCGGATAATCTCGCAGCACTGCTTTAGCCATGGCGTCGGCGAGTTTGCGCTCGCCAAAGGCTCCAATGCACGCTGGTTTGCGTTCCAGCCTGCGCAGCATGCCCTCGCCGACGACAAAGAATTTTGTGAAGCTCGCCTCGATATAGCTGCCGATCAAGACGGCCGGCACTTCTTGGATGCCGGCAATTGCCAGATAGAAAGCAAGTTTATCCACGGGCACACCCGGCGGAAGCCGCTTCTCCACCTCTAAGATGGCGCGAATTCGGTCTTCCATCGCATGCGGAATCTGGCAGTCGTAGGAGGGCGCGGGCGGGAGCCCAACGAGCAATCCGGCGTTGACCAGTGTCTCCCACTTGGCGAGGTCGAATGTGTAACCGCGCAGCGTAAGACGCTCGAAGAGCTGGAGGAGCGGAATAAATCCGCTCGAGCGTTCCGCCGCGGCGTTAGTCTTGATTGTAAGCAGTGTAGGTCATCGTCCCCGTGGTCATCGTTGTGTTCGCTTGACCGGCGTCGTAGAGTATTCCCGATCCAGACCCACCGTTGATGTCGACGTTAATGCCGCCGTCGAAGGCTCCCTGCACCGTGCCTGTTCCCCCCACCGAGATAGAACCGTTCGGCGCGAAGGCAGTTGCGACAGGCTCGATGCCGGCGCTTGGAGCGAGCGACAGCGCGTCGGCCGCGCTGACTCCACAAGGATTGATCGCGCCCGGATCGTTGCCCAAGGCAATGAGCAACGTATTCGCGGGAAGAGTGACCGCATAGCCGCCCGTGCCGCTCGAGGAAACCACTCCGGTCACCACCATGACCCCTTGGTTCGCGTCTGTGTTCAAAACCGATCCGGTGCCGCTAATGCAGAGGTTGCCATTAATGTAGACGTCGCTGCCCGAGGTAAAGGTGACTGTCCCCGATGTGATGTCAACGTCTCCGTTGACGTACATATTGCCGCTGTAGGTCGCAGTGCCGGCACCCGAGATGGTCGCGCCGGTCACGGTCGTTCCAGCCTGTGCGATCAATCGTGCATTCTGCGCCGCTTGGGTCACCTGCGTCGGAGAAGGGAAATACACAGGCGACGCACCTGAGGTATTGGTGGTTCCCGTGTTCAGGGCATCCGTCCCCACCGCTTGCGTGCTGCCTTGCACCGTGCTCGGGGCACTGCTCATCGTAATATTGTTATTTGCCGCTATGTTCGCGTCATTTGTGTGAAGCGGATCCTGCTTGACCGGCTCGGGCGCTAGGTCGTTGATGTTTTGCGCAGCGTTCACCACGCCGGATGGCATGGTAAGAGGCGGGGCAGGCTCGGCGATAGCTTCCACGTAGACCTTTCGGCTGCCGTTGTTTGTCGACTCACCATAGATATAGGCGGTGCCTTGGGGCACCCACAATTGTTGTCCATTCGCGTAGTCGGTGGCTACTTGGGGCTTGGTCCCGCCCAAGTTATTGTAGCCCATACACGAGCGGTAGTTCATACCGTTGAGGCTCCCGGTGACGCACCCTACCGGTTCGTTCGGATTTTCTGCCAGGCGATTGAGCGCAAGATTTGCGGCTGCCTCGGCAGAGTTCATTACTCCGTACTTGACGCCGACTGCTTGTGCCTGATCCACCGCGTTGAAAGCGCCGGTGACGACTAAAATTGCGATGAGCAGCAGCAGCGCAATGAGGACGAAGACGAAGGCCATCGCAAATCCACGCTCTGCGCCCTTGGCTTGCAATGTTGCAGTGACCCGAGGCTTAGTTGCGCGCATAGGTGTCGCTCTCGAAATCCGTGAGCGTCCGATCGACGCCACCGGTCGAGCCGGCGAGTAAATCGAACGTGATCGTGCTTTGGCTTGGATTATCACCCAAGCTCATGGACGCGATATAATTGGTGAGAACGGGCGGCGGCGAAATCAAGAGCGCCTTGATCACATCCGGCACGACGAGTGCGGCCGTGACGTTATTAGGGATTCCGTTGCTCGCGGTGATAGTGTCCTGTTCGAACGCCCGCATGAGTTGAAACGACGTTCCGCTGGCGTTTGGCTCCAGCCAGTAAACGTCAAATCCTTGCCAAGCCGGGTAGCCTTTGTTCGCTCCATTCTGGACGACCTGAAACACGCCGCTGCCGTTATCTGCGGTCGTGACCACGAGCGCTTGCACGCTGGTCGGCGAGTTCCCAGGGGCGCTGCAGATGACCACGGGCGTAATCGAGCAGCCCATCACGCCGCTCGTATCTCCTTGGCTGAAGTCCTTGCGAATCTCGTACAGCGCGACGGCGGCCATATTGACCTCATCGACTTGCGACTGCACCTGCATCGGAGCCTTGAGCATCAAGGGCAGGATCATGATCATGGAGGTCATGATGACCCCAAGGATCACGGCGACGGTGAGCACCTCTGCAATTGAGAAACCGCGTTGCGTGCGCGTCATGACACTTGTTGCGTCGCGAAGCTTTGGACGCTGTAGGTGCGCAAAAAACCGTCCTCCACCCACTGCACGGTAACCGTACATTGCTGAAGCCTGGTATACGGAGCGACGTTGACGCAGGTCCCGTTGAGGCTGAAGTTACCCGGAGAGGCATTGGTCGCGCCGGAGCCCGTTACTGAAAGACCGCCGTCAATCGGGATGGTCGGCGCCGCCGGCAGCGAGCGCCCTTGCTCGATGGACGATCGGAGCGCGTCCATATATTGCTGACCCGCGCTGACGGCTTGCAGGTAAACGTTTGCGTGCCGTATTTCGTGGATTGAATATGGAAAAAGCCCGAAGAAGGTAGACAGCCCGATGCCAAAGATGGCTATCGAGATCAGCGCCTCGAGTAACGTGAATCCCCGACCATTCCCGCGGTTCGGTCTACGCATCCAGCTAGTGACCCCGAGCTTGGTCCCCCAAATAGTCAATGCCCAAATCCCCGTGACTCCGGTCACCCAACCGCCGCGGGCGCCTTGCGCCGTTCAATATGATTTGCTATGTCTCGATACGTCGGCTCGATGCCAGTCAGTTTCTCGCGCCAAGCGGTCGCAGCTCGGAGGTCGCCTTTATTCTCAGCCAGACACCCTAGGTTATAGAGCGTTTCATTGTAGTGCAGCTTGCTCAGACCTGGCATCGTCAGTGCCTGAGCGAGTTTGCTCTCCGCCTCGTCGTAGTGCCGGCTGCCGGCAAGATGCAGCGCCTCGATGTTCTGAGCGAGAGCTTTGCCATGTCTGGTCCGGCTGAGCCCCGCGGCAATGCGCAACACGTCAACGTACCGTTTCATCTCGAGCAGCGCCAAGGCGACGAGATAGGCAATGAAGGGATCGGTTTGTTTCCCCTCCATTGCCCGGTTGAGAAATGTCAGCGCTCCCTTGGTATCACCTGATTCGCCGAGGCTCTGACCGATCACGAGCCGATAGTAGCCCGGTGTTGGGCTCGCCATTGCTCGCGACCACCACGACCGAACGAGCTTGTCGACTCCACCTGTGTGCAGCAGCTGGGCCGCTTCGACAGCTTCGGTGGACGACAAGAGGCCCTGCGCGGCCAAAAACTCGAGCATCCCGAGCGTCCCGCCGTAGCGCGCCGGCGCATCGGAAGCGGTCACAGAGGCATCGGGTTGCTTCTGGTGCGCGCTCGCGACACCTGCGCCCGATGCGACGGCGTTCGCTACCTCCGCCGAACCCGTGCACAGTTGGTCAATCCTCGCAAGCTGCTTCGCAATCGTCTCAGCGCTGCGCTCGCGATCCTTGGCCAATTGTTCGAGGGCGTTTGCCGCAGACTCCACCTGCGCTTTGCGAGTCTGAAGACCCGCCACAAGCTCGCGCAGCTCGTCCGCGCCCATAATGTGCTGCTTGTCTTTTTCCGCGCGGTCGACCGCCTCGGCGATGCGACACACCCGCGCAGCCATGCCATCGGCTGCTGTGTCAAGTTCCTTGGCCTTCGATCCGATGTCGGCGAGCTGCGCGTCCGCTCCAGCCGCGGATTGACGGATCGAGTCGAGCACCGTGCGCAAACTTGTCGCTTCGCGCGCGATGGAAGCGAACAGTCCCTTCACCGTGCGCACTTCTTCTTCAATCGCGCTCAATGCCAAACGAGAAGAATCAATTTCGGTCCCGAAACCGCTCGCCGCGCGTTCTCTTTCCCCCGCAAACGCATCGATGTGCGCGAGGAGGTCTTCCATCTGAGCAAACGCTTCCGCGCGTTTGGTTGCCAGTTCCTCAAGCGCGTCATCCTCGCGAAGCTTTGCCTGGAGAGTCTCCTCGAGTTGTCTGCGCAGATCGAGGACGCTCGATTCAAGCGAAACACTTTGCTCCTGCAGCGAAGCAATTGCCTCGGTAGCTACTGCAAGTTCGTCTTGCAGCAGCTGTCGCCGCCGCTGCGTCTCAATAACTGAAGCCGCCACCCGCTCAAGAGCGGGCGTTAGTTCGGTGTCCATTATGTATATCTAACCATAGCGTGACGGACGGGAAAAGCCCGAGCCGTTTGATTTGAGTCTTAAGACCTAACGGCCTGCGGCTGGGGCTGCACCTGCACGCCGAGCCGCACAATCGCCGGAGCAAGCGCCAGACCCTGCACGATAATCGTGAAAAGCACGACCGAAAAGACCATCGAGACGAGTAAATCGCGTTGCGGGAACCCGCTCGGCAGGCTCAGGGCGAGAGCCATGGAGAGCGCCCCGCGGAGGCCGCCTAAGGCGAATATGTGCTGCCAGGATGCAGCCAGCCGGTGCCCGAGGAGCGCGGAAAGACCGCTGAGCCCATAGACCGAGATAACGCGCGAGACGGCCACGGCCGCGATGGCCCAGCCAGTCGCTACCCGCGTCGAGTACATCTCAGCCAGATTGAGCGAGAGCCCGACGAGCAAGAAGAGCATGGAGTTTGCCGCGAAAGCGATGAATTCCCAAAGCTGATTGACTGACCGCCTCGTGGTGGTAAAGGAGCCCATCTGGGTACCCACCCGAGAGACAAGCATTCCGGCCACGATGACCGCGATAAGCCCCGAGACCCCCAACCTATCCGCCACATAGTAGGACCCGTAGGCAACGATCAGCGTTCCCATAGCCTCGACCATGTAGTCGTCGGTGAGTCTGAGCACGAGTAGGCCGCCCAGTCCCACGACCACGCCGACCAAAGCACCTCCGACAAGCAATTCGAGGAATTCGATGAACGGTTGCGCTGCGGATGCGTGCGTCGTCGCGATGGAGATCAAGAGAGTTACTTTGAAAGCCACGACCGCTGTCGCGTCGTTAAAGAGGCTCTCTCCTTCGACGATGGCTGCGAGTTGACGATTTGCATTGAGAGACCGAAAGACGGCGAGAACCGCCACGGGATCGGTCGCGGAAACCATCGCACCAAACAGAAGCGCCGTCTGCCATGGAAGCCCCGCAAACCGCACGAGCACAATCCACGACACGGCCATGCAAATCAACACGCCAAGCGTGGCGAGGAGGGCAATCGGTAGCCAGTGCCTTCGCATCTCGCTTAGTGGGGCGGTCCAAGCTCCCGCAAACAAAAGCGCAGGTAAGAAAACGAGCATCACAAGGTCGGGCGTCAGGGCGATCCTCGGGTGACCGGGCACCAAACCGATGATAAGGCCCGCAATCACCAAACCAACGGTATATGGCACGCGCGAGTGCCGCGCGCCGATCGCCACCGCGAGGACGACAATGAAGAGAACGAGCAGGTCCGCAAAGGTCGAGCCGTGCGTTTGACTATCCTCGAAGAGTCTTTACAAAAACGTAAACGACGAGTCCCACAGCCGCGATCGAATAGATTCGCAAGATCCAGAGCGCGACCATCGCCAAGAGCCCAAGACGCGCCCGAGGCAGGGGTTGGCGCAGTGCGGCGCTGCGCTGTTCTGGCTCGAGGGCGGAGGTATCGATATTCCCTCGGTCTTTTATCATGATCAGGTTCCTAACAGATGAGGAAAGACGGTGAGCAGACCATACAACGCTCCCACCAGGGTAATGCCAACGACAATTGCCCCTGCAACGAGATTTTGGCCGATCGTGTTTGCCAAGCTCCCGACAATCGCGCGATCGTTGCTGAGGAGGAGCAAGAGCAACAATGCCGGCGCCATGAGCATCGTCGCGATGACGTTCACGGTAATCGTAATGGCAATCAAGGGCGCGTGGGGCAAGAGGACGACCGCCGCTGCAAGTATGGTAGACGCGATGGCGGTGGCATAGAATAAGGATCCTTGCGGGAAGTCGAGATTGAGGCTGTGGCCGCGGTGGAACACCTCGCCGAATGCGTACGCTGAACTGGTGGAGATCGTCATCGCGGCTACGAGACCAGCTTCCATCAGAGCGAGCGCAAAGAGCGAGCCGCCCACCGAACCGATGAACGGGCGTAGAGCCGAGGCAAAATCTGCGCCTCCGTTGATCTGAGATGCCTGGACGCCGTGCTGGTGGAGGACGGCGCACGTCACGAGGCAGGCGACTGCAGCTATTGCCGCAAGAACCGCGCCAAGGGCCGTGTCCACGCGACCTTGCGGTATGTCGGCGCGCGTCATTCCCTTGTCGGCGGTGGCGCTTTGCTGGAAGAACAGCATCCACGGGGTTACCGTTGCGCCGATGTTTGCCATGATCAGCGTAAAAAACGCTAGGCTGGCACCTCCGGGGATTGGTTGCCAAGTGATGAGCGCTCTTTGTAGAGCGTGGTAATCTGGGTGTGCAAGCAAGGCGGTCGGGACGAACAGCAAATTGGCAAGAGCCAAAAGCAAGACGCTACGTTCCCACGTGCGGTAGCGCCTGGTCGACATCGCGACCGCAACAATCCCCACGCCAACGGCAACGGCCATCCAACCCGGTATACCAAAATATGCGGCACCAGCCCGGATTGCGATGAACTCCGTGATCAGCGTCAGGATGTTCCCCACCACGAGATCGGACATCGCGAAGTATCCCCAAAATGGACCAAAGCGGTCGAAGATAAGCTCAGCGTGCCCGCGGTGAGTCGCGGCCCCCAGGCGCACGGTCATTTCCTGGACCACAAAGGCCATAACAAACGTTAGCAGGATGAACGGAACGAAAAAACCGATGCCGTACGACACGCCCGTCACGGCGTACGAGAGCATGCTTGGGCCATCGTTCTCGCCCAGCATGACTAAAATGCCCGGCCCAATTAGCAGAATAAGCAGCCGCACCACGTGTCCGCCCGAGCGGGCGTCTCGCACGCCGACCCGATCCCTCGCGCGCAGTAGATCTTCGCGGCTTGGGACCCACGCTTGATCCGAGCGGCCGGCGACGTCTGCCACGCGCGCTACCTTGTGGGCCTTGCGCGCTTGCCGCGCGCGCAACGAATGCCATCCACTGCGTGGCGCGACAATCCAATCTCGTCCCGACCGACGCGAACGCGTAACCCATCTTGGCGACGACCGATCACGGTCACGCACTGGCCCGGCAACACCCCATGCGCCGATAACTCGCGGACGACACGCGCATCGCGGTCATCAATGCTTGTGACCGTCACGCGTTCGCCAATCTTTGCTCGTGCAAGGACATCGTCCGCAATCGGTGTCTTTCGGATTCCGGCCGGGATTCGATGACCGTGGGGATCGGCCACGGGATACGCAAGAAACGTCGCCAAACGCGCAGACACATCTTCAGAAATTGCGTGCTCGATACGCTCCGCTTCGGAATGAACGCGGTCCAACGGCATTTGTAAAGTCCTATGGAGAAAGGTCTCGACCAACCGATGACGTCGCACCATGCGCACCGCCAGTGCTTTGCCTTTCTTGGTCAAGCGCAAGGCATCGTTGCGCGCGACCGAGTGCTCGAGCAACTTTTCCTGTTCGAGCATGCGCTTAAACTTGCTGACGGAAGCGCGGCTAACGCCCAGAGAGCGCGCCAGATCTGCCGCTCGGACGGGTTTGCGCTCGCCGAGTTGGTAAATGCCTTTGATATAATCCTGGCGCGCTCGTTCCGGCGAACGATCGCCGCCAATGTTAACCATGGTTGACAATTAAGCGCTTCCACGCCGGCATCCTGCGAATCGAAAAGCCACTGGAATGGAGAGCTTTCGCCAAGGGGACCTGGCCCGTGCGTCGTACTCTGTTGTGACGTGGATCAGCAGCTCGTTCACTCGGTACGGCGATTTTTGTTGGCTGTCGTGCCGGACGCAGCTGCCAACCTCAAACGTCTTGCCCGTCGCGCTCGCGGCATCGAAGATGCGCAAACGCGGCATGAAGCGCTCTCCAGCATCGCCCTCAAGGATTTCCACGTCCACGGTGGCTGCATACTCGCGACGTTTCTGCCCAAGGCCGAGGCGCACCATTATGTCGAGCTTGTGGCCACCTTCGAAACGGCGGTCGACTATTTAGATAATTTGTGCGATCGCACGGGCAGCATCGATGAAATGGATTTCCGAGCGCTGCATGAGTCATTGCTTGACGCCGTACGACCTAACGCACCATTGCGCAATTACTTCCGCTATCGCGCTGCCGACGACGGCGGCTATTTGCGCGAACTCGTTGCACGATCGCAGCGCCTCTTTGCGCAGCTTCCTTCGTATCACGTGATCGCCGCCTTTGTCGAAGAGGTGACGGCCCGCTATTGCGAGCTGCAGTCGATCAAACATCTGCCGGCCGGTGAACGAGAGGAGCGCTGCCGCGCGGCCTTTGGAGCCATTGCCTTAGACATGAGCTGGTGGGAAGGAGCGGCCGCGTGCGGTTCGACGATGCCAACCTTCGCGTTGGCTTTTGGCGCGATTCGTTCGTGCGATGCGGCGCGCGCGAGAGAGCTCTATGAAGCCTACTTTCCTTGGATCTCGGGCTTCCATATCTTGCTGGATTATTTCATCGACCAAGAGGAAGACCGCGAGCACGGCGAGCTGAACTTTGTTGCCTGCTATGGCGACCGGCAATCAGCTCGAGAAGGAATCCAGCGTGTGGGCGCGCAGTCGCTTGCGCGCGCGCGAGCGACGTCCGATCCCGAGCATCATACATTTGCAGTCCGCGCGATGTGTGGCTTCTACTGCACGCGCAAGAGAGTTGCCGATCAGGGCCTTGGCGATGATGCCGCGGCCATCGCGTCTGCGGTGAATATCGATCTTGGCGAGATGCCTTGGCGACCCAGCGGCAACTCGGTCCTTGGCCCCTTGCTTTCCCTGTATCAAAGGATGATTCGCGTCTGACGCGTGCTTTTCGCCTTCATGGTATAATGAGGTGCCGAGCGCGCTGGGCGACCGCGGGTGGCGAGCAATCGCAGCCTGAGGAAAGTCCGGGCTCCGCAGGGCAAGGGTGCCAGCTAACGGCTGGTCGGGGCGACTCGAAGGAAAGTGCCACAGAAACAAACCGCCGCAGAGCGTTTGCTGTGCGGTAAGGGTGAAATGGTGCGGTAAGAGCGCACCGGCGGTATCGAGAGATGCCGGCCGGGCAAACCCCACCCGGAGCAAGACCGTCGGGAATTGCTGGCAACAGCACGGGCGGCCCGCCTGAACCGACAACACGTCGCACGAGGTACTTGGCAACGGGTGCCCAGAGAGAGATGGTCGCCATCGCTCTTGTAGCGTTACAGAATCCGGCTTACAGGCGCGCCTCGGTATTTTCGCGCACGCGCGAATAAATTCGCGCGACCACGGGGGCGATTTTCCAATCGCCTCTACGCACCGGGATGTGTTAGCTCATCGATGGGTTTGCGCCAGGCAAAGCCCTCGTCCATGCGGTGCCAGTATTCGATCGACGGCTCTCCAAACTTCCAACAGAGGTTGATCAACGCTCCATTGGCGATCGATGGAAAGTCGACCAGTCCTAAGTCTACGTCTTTGACGACACATCCCAAGGCATGCAGCTTTTCAATCAGCGCAATCACTCGTTCTTGTAAGACGCCAGCGTTCTGCGCCAGCGTTGTTTGCAAACGCCCTGAGGTTGATGGCTTGCGCTGCAGCGCTTCCAGCTCGAGGTGCGCCACGGCCGTCTCACGACGCACCTGAAGCAGTTCGCCCATAAGCGAACTTACCTTGGGAAGGAGCGCGTTTGCTTCAGCGAGCCCAAAGGTCCTCATACGACGCTGTCTTTGGCCCGCGCCCAGTTGGAGGCCTGCGGATGCGGTCAAACCGTGCTGCACGCGAACCAGCGGGGTCGGCGAGTAATAAGCGCCAATACTAGATCGTGGACCCTTCGACCACTGCGCGCGCACCTCACCATCTCCCGAAACCCGCACCCGCCGGAGTTCACTTTGTCATTGTCACCGGACTCTCGGGCGCCGGCAAGAGCCAAGCCGCAAAATGCCTCGAGGACCTCGGGTACTTTTGTGTCGACAACCTTCCGCCCAGCCTGATCCCAAAGTTCGCCGAGCTTTGTCGCGTCAGCCCAAATCTGCGCAACGTCGCCGTCGTTTTGGACATTCGTGGCGAAGAGATGTTTGGCGATTTGCTTGGGAACTTGAGGATGCTCGAACGCGATCACATTCCACACCGGGTTGTCTTTCTCGATGCGAGCGACGCCGTCTTGGTCAGACGTTTTTCGGAGACGCGCCGAAAGCATCCGCTCTCCGATCGCGGCCGCGTGAGCGATAGCATCGCCGCCGAGCGGGAAGAACTCAAACCCATCCGCGACGCAGCCGACGTGATTATCGATACCTCTGCTCTGACACTCTCGGCTCTCAAAGAAAAGCTCGCTCACGCAGTCAGCGGCATCGCGGACGAACGCATGATGAGCGCGTCGGTTGTCGCCTTCGGCTACAAATATGGCGTGCCGCTCGATGCGGACCTTGTGTTTGACGTGCGCTTTTTGCCGAACCCGAATTACGTGCCCGAGCTGCAGCCACTCACCGGCGACCATCAGGCCGTGATCGACTATCTCGACAAGTCACCCGAGGTGACGGCGTTCAAAGAGAAGCTCAATCAGTTCTTGGACTTCTTGTTGCCGCAGTTCTTGCACGAAGGCAAGTCCCATCTGACGATTGGAATCGGGTGCACCGGCGGGCGCCACCGCTCCGTGTACATCGCCAACGAACTCGCGCGTCATTTGCACGCGCAAAGGATTAAAGCGTTTGTCGAACGCCGCGACGCGCAGCGCTGAACAACTGCCGCAGGTGCGGCGGTTCTTGACCTGGATGCGCCCGGGCATGAAGCTCAAGCGCTGGATCTTGGTCGCGCTGTTCGGGGCGATTCTCATTCTCGATGGGTTCGGGCGAGTGCTCAGGCACTACAATTTTAACTTTCACTTCAACGAGAAGATCGACAACCTCGTTGCCGGCCACGCCCCCGCCTTTGTGGTGGAAGTCATCTTCATTCTCGGCGGGAGCGCACTCGTTTACTATGGGATCCGCCAATGGATGCGGTCGATTGTGGCGGTCATCAGTCCCAAAGACGGTAACCGGCTGATCGAAGTCATCTACGAGCGACGGCACCTGGATCGGGGATACCGGCTTGTCGCCATCGGGGGCGGCACAGGGCTGAGCACGATCCTGCGCGGCCTCAAGCAATACTCGACCAACCTTACGGCGATCGTCACGGTGACAGACGACGGTGGCAGCAGCGGTCGCTTGCGCTCGGAACTTGGAGTTCTCCCGCCTGGCGACATCCGCAACTGTTTAGTCGCGCTGGCCGACAGTGAATCGATGATGGCGGAGCTCTTCCAGTACCGCTTCAATGAAGGCGACGGGTTGGTGGGTCATTCCTTTGGCAACCTTTTCATCGCCGCGATGTGCGGGATCGCAGGTGATTTCGATCGCGCCATCAAGGAGAGTAGCCGCGTCCTGGCGATCAAAGGACGAGTACTGCCATCGACGCTCGCTAATGTGTCGCTGGAAGCGACGCTCGAAGATGGAACAACGGTAACGGGCGAGACATCGATTTCTAAATCGTCGCGTCCGATTCAGCGCGTGCGACTGGTGCCAAGTGCCTGTCAGGCACTCCCCGAAGCACTCGAAGCCATTCTCGCAGCCGACCTCATTATTTTAGGCCCGGGCAGTCTCTTCACGAGCATCATGCCAAATCTGCTCGTTCCAGGCATTGCCGAAGCCATCGAGCGTTCCAATGCCGCGAAGATTTTTGTCTGCAACATCATGACGCAACCTGGAGAAACCTCGGGGATGACGGCGAGCGATCACGCGCGAGCCATTTTCGAGACGACCGGTCGCGAACTGTTTGACCGAATGCTCATCAACACCGGTCAAGCAAACCGCTTGCTGCCGCTGTACGAGCGCGATGGGGCATTTCAAGTTTCAGCCGATCTCGAAGCCGTACGGGCTCTTGGCTATGTTCCGCTCACCGGGGATTTCGTAGCCGAAGGACATCAGGTGCGGCACGATACGAACAAGCTCGCGGCTGCGTTGTTCAAAATTCTGGATGAGCGCAACGAGCGCTATGGGCTCAATGCGCTTCTTGGTACCGCTCCCCGACGCACGTCTCCGATCGGGAGATAGTCGAGGGGCGAAATGGGCGACTTGACAGTCGCCCGCTACGTGCGCGAATAAATTCGCGGGACTAGAGCTTTAGGGTAAGGGCGCGAGCGAGCGTTTCCGCTGCCCGCAGCAGCAACTCAGGCGCGCGGCGCAGTGCTTCCTCGAGCGGCATCGGCCCCAACACAATCGGCAAGGCGAAAGCAATCCCGGCTTCTTCGAGCTCCTGCGCAGAGCAGTCGATACTGCCCGCGAGCGCCACCGTGGGGATGTTACGCCTCTTGGCGGCTTGAGCCACAGCGAAGGGAGCCTTACCAGAGAACGTTTGTCGATCGAGGCGCCCTTCACCCGTGACAACGAGCGACACGCCTTCAAGTCGCCGGGAAAAACCTAAGACGTCGAGCACGAGGTCGGCTCCCGGTCGCAGCGTGGCATGAGCCAGTCCCAGAAACCCTGCCCCCGCGCCGCCCGCCGCACCCGCACCCGGCACGTCGCTCACATCCACGCCAACCGTCTGCTTTGCGACGTCGGCAAAATGGCGCAGTGCAGCGTCGAGCTTCGCAACGTCCGATGGCGAGGCGCCCTTTTGCGGTCCGTAGACCGCGGACGCGCCCGAAGGGCCACACAACGGATTGCGCACGTCGCTTGCGATCTCAAGACTCACGCCCGTCAGGCGACGCTCCAAGGGCGTTGTGTCGATGCGCGCGAGACGAGAAAGTGCGGCACCTCCCGGCGGCAACGGGTTGTCCGCTGCGTCGAGAAACACGGCGCCGAGCGCACTAAGCGCACCAGTGCCCGCGTCGTTGGTGGCGCTACCCCCGATCGCGAGGATAATTCGCTGCGCGCCTTCCTCGATCGCTGTTGCGATCAACTCGCCAGTGCCTCGCGTCGTTGCGATCAGCGGGTCGTTCTTTCCGTCAGGAACTAGCGCCAGGCCGCTTGCTTGCGCGAGCTCGATGACCGCGACGTTCCCTGGGAGCTGCCCATACAGCGCGGATACGGCTTTGCCGTCGGGGCCAGTCACCGTTTTCTTCATCATCCGGCCGCCCAGCGAGTCGACGATGGTCTGCGCCGTTCCCTCACCCCCGTCCGCAACAGGAACGATCTCGAGGCGTGCATCCGGAAGCCAGCGCGCCATGCCCTGGGCTATGGCGCGAGCGGCTTCACGAGCGCTGAGGCTCCCCTTGAATTTGTCGGGCGCGATGCAAATGCGCAAGCGCAAAGCTCTACCGCCGCGCGGAGGCGAGCACCTCTGGATTGAGGGCAGTCGGCGGGGTGTCGCCTGCAAAGAAGGCGATGACGTTGCGGGCAGCAATTTCCGCCATTTTCGAACGGGTAGCTATGCTCGCGCTCCCGATGTGTGGCAGCACGACGACGTTGGCCAAGTTGGCTAGGCCCGGCGCAAGGTTGGGCTCGTGCTCGTAAACGTCGAGTCCGGCGCCGGCTATCGTTCCCGCCTTGAGCGCATCAACGAGCGCCGCCTCGTCGATGACGGGCCCGCGCGACGTATTGATGAGAATCGCGGAGCCCTTCATGGCCCGCAATGCCTTCGCATCGATCAGGTGGTGTGTTTCCGGCATGAGAGGAACGTGCAAACTGATAAAATCGCTCTCAGCCAGCAACCGATCGAATGGCACGAAGTTCACGCCGAGCTCGCGCTCGACTTCAGGCGACGCACGCACCGCGTCATGGTAAGAGACGTGCATTGAAAAACCACTCGCCCGCTTCGCGACGCCGCGCCCGATCCGCCCAAACCCAACGATTCCAAGCTGTGCGTGGTGAACATCGTGACCGAGGAGCTGCATGATTCCCCATCCGGTCCACGTGCCGCTGCGCACGAGCTTGTCCCCCTCCGCCAGGCGCCGCGCCGTGGCCATGAGCAAGGCAAACGCAAGATCGGCGGTCGTATCGTCGAGCACGCCCGGCGTGTTCGTCATGACCACGCCAGCCCGGGTGGCTGCGACGACGTCAAAATTGTCAAAACCCACGGCAACATTCGCGATGATGCGCAGCGTCGGGGCCGCGCTGAGCACAGATGCATCTATCTTTTCGGTCAGAAGGCAGACAAGCGCATCTTTGCCGCGGCAATTTTCAATAAGTTCTTCGGGCGTCGGCGCTTGGTCGTGCGGCCACACGGTAACGTCGCAATGGTCGCGCAACAACACAAGCCCCGCTTCGGGTATCGCGCGACTGACAAAGACGCTAGGCTTGCTCAACTTAGCCGAGGGGCGCCGTCTTGGGCCGTCCGCTGTATCCCATCTTTGCGGAAATCTCCGTGGCTGCCGCAACAACGGCTTTGCTCAAACGGTCCTTGGCGATTGTCTGTTGACCGATTTTTGGCACGGAAACCGACAATGCCGCCACCGGTTTGCCCGAGTAATTGAACAGGGCCGCGCCGACGCAGTAGAGGCCGTCTTCAGTTTCCTCGTTGTCCTCGGCGTAGCCCTGGCGACGAATGCGCTCGAGCTCGGCGCGGAGCGCCTCGGGATCGGTAAAGGTGTTCTTGGTGAATCGGGCGAGCGGCTTGGCCGCGATGATGCGGTCGGAATCCGCACGGTCGAGATTGGCTAAGAGCGCCTTCCCGATCGCGGTGCTGTGCAATGGGTGGCGGCTGCCGATGTCGGCTTGCATGTGGACAGATCGCCGGACGTCAATCTTGTCGATGAAGACGACCTCAGTATCGTCAAGAACGCCCAGAAAGACGGTTTCCCCAAGGCTATTGGCGAGCTGCTCGAGGTAGGGTTTAGCGACGGAGTGGGCCTCCATCGAACGAAGGATGCCACAGCCCACTTCAAATGCGCGCATGCCAAGCGAGTAGCGCGCGTTGTCTGGATTCCAGCGAACGAAGCCGCGCGCTCGCAGTGTCTGCAAGATGCGGTGCACGCTGCTTTTTGAAAGGCCGATCGCCTGCCCAAGCTCTCGAACGCCGACTTCTTTTGTCTGCGTTCCAAGGTACTCCAAGATCACAAGCGCGCGGTCGACGGAATTGACTTTCGACTCGCCCCGCGGCTTCGCCGGGGCGGTGACTTCACCTGAACTTATCGCCACGGATTCCTCCACTCGGCCTTTCACCAACCCTTTGGGTGAGGGAGCCTGCACCGGCACAAGAAAGAGCAGTGACCGTTAGACTTCGGTACACTTCGGCGAACACGGGACGAACCCGGCTCCGGGACAAGTTTTCCCGGAGCCAAAGAGCGGTTCCTGGTGGCGAAACGCCTAGCCCGGCGTTAGAACAAAGTTCACGTTCGAGGTTGTCTGACCAGCCTTCACCTGAACGTTGGTCTGTGGGGCGGGCGCAGCATAGCCCCTCGGTACGGAGCTTGCCTCGATCGCGACCGTATCGGGTGACAGGGCATCCGTGACAGGGACGTATTGAATCGAATAGGTCCCATCTGGGCCACTTGTGCCGGATGGCCCAGAATCCACTTGGACCACAACGCCAGCGATGGGCTGCCCAGAGGATGACGTAATCTTGCCCGAGATGGAACCGTAATTGCCCGGTGGCGCCGCCGGGTTGGTGCACGCCACCAGCGCGCAAGCCACTGAAATCGCTGCAAGCCACACGGCAATGCGCTTCATGTGCGTTCCCGCCTCCAGCAGGGATGGTGGAGTACTGTGCGCGCTTCTTCGCTTCCTTGCGGTCAGATCCGGCGTTGTATCCAGGCGAGAATGAAAATCCCGCTGCCAACGAGCAGCACAGACGCGAGCACGTCCAGGATGCCCGATGCGGTCTTGTACGATCCTCCACAGAATTGCGCTACGGCGCTCGTGAGCGCAAAATCTGCTCTTCCAAGAAGACTGCTGGATTTTCCGGCAACGTGCCTAACTTCGGCGACAACTGTTGCCGGGTCCCACGCAACCAGCTCGTCAACATCCGCGAGTCTTCCCTGCGGGTCGACGATGAGCAACCGCGCATTGTGAATGAGCTTGTCCGTGCCGTTATCGATCACCGAAACGCCCGAAGAACGCACGAAGTTCTCGACCCTCTGCGGGCTGCCCGTGAGAATCCGCCAGCGCGATGACGTCGCGCCAAATTTCCGCGCATATGCCTGGACGACCGGCAGCGTGTCATGAGATGGATCGATGGAAATCTCAACCAATTGATATGGTCCAGGCCCAAGCAGGCGATTGAGGACGCCGAATTTCTGCGTGATGACCGGACAATCATCGGCGCAGCGGGTGTAGATGAAACCAACAACCGTCGTTTGGCCGCGGGCGTCTTGGAAGCTGAAGTGCGCACCGCGCTGGTCCACAAAAGTGGTGGGCGGCATGGTCGCGCCGACCTCGATCGGCGCGAGTTGCACATCGAAAGGATTGGCCTGCGCCGCAGCCGGCCTGATCAAAAGACACGCAAACGCGAGGGCGCTGGCAAGCACTCGGGGAGCCGCGATGGTTTTCATCGAATGCAATCTCGTGCTCGAACCTTCTCCTTCGGCAGGGCCGTTAACTCCAGATACGCGCCGGCGTTTGCTTGCCATGCGGCGGTGGGCTCCCGACGAGCGCCAAGTTGTTATCCGTGGCCTGTTCGGGAGGCTCGCAATCGCGATCGAGCCAGCGGCAATAGCATTGTTGTTTGGCATCTTCACAGTGAGCTTGCTCCGGCTGGCCGCCGACGGCACTGAGGAGCACGCCGGTCTTCAACTGCTGGCGCCCATCTTCGGGCTCGGCGCGGCCGCCTTTGCTGTCTATGCGCTTTTCCTTCTTCGCGCTCCCTTGCGGGCGCTGCGCGAAACGTACCAACCGATTTTCGTCGTCGACGGCTTTCTGCGCACTCGCGCTCGCGACGATCTGTCACCCCGCGGCTTCAACGGTTACGTCGCCGTGCTCACGGTTGATCGGCGCGTGGCATGTGAGTGGCCCACGATTGGGGATGGCGATCTGGCCGCCGTGGAAACTCCGGCGCTTCTGGAATTTAGCGAATACGGCGGGATTCACCGGATCGATGGCCAGCCCACCGGGGTACTGCCCTTGGGTTTTCAAAACATCGGCGTCGGCAGTAACAAACCCGGCCGCTAACGCGCGACAAAAGTTAGAATTTTCCTAAAAGCTCGACCTTGGCACTGTTGATCGCAGGCCAAACGTGAAATTCGCCTGCGTAGTAGACCGAAACGAAGCCCATAAAGAAGATCACGATCAAGCAGACCAAGAAAAGATAGCGCACAACTGGCGGTACACCGCGGCTTTTTGGTATTTCGTACTGAGATTCGCCATACCCGATTGCCATGTTGGTCCTCCCTTTTAGACCCGGCCCCAGACGCCGAACGCTACCAAAATCACCTCCGCGCAGCCCAACGCGAGGAGCACCATCATGATCTTCGTGACGTGATCTTCGAGGGCGGTCTTCTTCCATTCGGCGCGCAACGCCACGAGCGCGACGACGCCCACGACGATCGCTCCGACGAGTGCAATACCCCTGAGAATGTGGTCGAGATCCATGTGCCTTCGCCTCTAGTAGATGTAAAACATGAAGAACAGCGCTACCCAAATGACGTCGACAAAGTGCCAGTACAGCGTGGCCGCCGTGAGCCCGAAATGTCGTTCCTGCGTGTACGTTCCGCGCAAGGTCTGAATCAGCACGGTGATCAGAAAGATCACCCCGATGAAGACGTGAAATCCGTGCAGGCCTGTCAACGTGAAGAACGAGGCGCCGAAAGTGCTTCCCGCCCACGTATCGTGGAGATGCGTGTACTCGTACGCTTGACCGCTCAAGAACATCGATCCCAAAATAATCGTCGCGACCGTGAACCACACAAACTGCCGAATCCTGTTGTGGCGCATGCCTTCCATGGCATAGTGCATGGTAGCACCGCTGCCGAACAGCACGATGGAGTTGACCGCCGCGAGATAGAGATACGGACGCTCGATGCCTGCAGGCGGCCAGATGGGCGCGGCCGTGCGCAAATACAGATACGAAAAGATGAAATCGCCGAAGATGACGCAGTCACTGATGAGGAAAAAGAGGAAGCCGAGAAGCCGCTGGCCGCGTACTTCTTGATACTCCGCGTCGCTGATTGCGTGGACGTTTGCTGCCATGATTAATGCATCGGGACCTTCGCCAGCTCTTGACTGACGTTCGCATAGGGCAGCGGTTTGCCATAATCATATGGGCCTGAAAGCACGATGGGGATGTCCTTGAAGTTGTAATACGGAGCGGGGGACGGAATCATCCACTCGAGGGTCCGGCCTCCCCAAGGATTTGGACCTGCAATCTCGCCATGTTTCGCGCTGCGCAAGGCGTTGTAGAGAAAGATCAGCATCGAGGCTCCCAGCACGAACGCCGAGATCGAAACGAAGAGGTTCGTACCCGCATAGGCTGGATCGTACGTGGCCACGCGGCGCGGCATGCCGAGCAACCCAATCCAGTGCATCGGCAAGAACGTGGCATTAAAACTAATGAACATCAGCCAGAAATGCCACTTCGCAAGGCGCTCGTCGAGCAAGCGGCCCGTCATTTTCGGCCACCAATAATACAGCCCGGCAAAAATGCCGAACACGCTGCCTCCGAAGAGCACGTAGTGCAGGTGCGCCACGACAAAGTACGACGCGTGTTCGTGCACGTCGATCGGCACCGACGCGAGCAGTATCCCCGTGAAGCCTCCGAACGTGAACGTCGACAAGAAGCCCAGCACGAAGAGAAGCGGGCTGTCGAGGCGAACCTTGCCACCCCACAGCGTCGCCACCCAACTGAAGATTTTAACCCCGGTGGGCACGGCGATCGTCATCGTGAGGATCATGAAGAGAAATTGTTCCCAATGCTGCAGGCCGCTTGTAAACATGTGGTGCGCCCACACCATGAACGACAGCAAACCGATGGCCGCGGATGAATACGCGATTGCCTTGTAGCCGAAGATCGGTCGGCGCACGAATGTGGGAATGATTTCAGACACGAGCCCAAAGGCGGGCAGAATCATGATGTAGACTGCAGGGTGCGAATAAAACCAAAAGACGTGCTGCCACAACACCGGCGCCCCGCCCTTTGCGACGTCGTAAAACGGTACGTTGAAGGTCCGTGCGATAAAGAGACCTGCAAGCGCAGCGGATAGATTCGCCGTTGCAATCATAGAAAGAAATGCGGTGGTCGCGGTAGCCCAGACGAACAGTGGCATACGCGTATACGTCATGCCGGGCGCTCGCATTTTGACCACGGTCACGAGGAAGTTCAACCCGGTGATGGTCGCGGACACGCCGATCAGGAAGATTGCCATGCACCACATGCTCGTGCCAAACGGCATTTGCAGCGCAATGGGTGGATACTCGGTCCAGCCGGCTTGGGGCGCGCCGTAGAGGAAACTGGCGAACAGCAAGATGCCGGCCGGCGGGAAGAGCCAGAAGCTGATCATGTTCAACCATGGAAAGGCCACGTCTCGCGCACCGATTTGCAACGGCATGACCAGATTGCCAAAACCACCCGTGAGCAGCGGGATGATCACAAGCCACACCATGGCCGAGCCGTGAACGCTGTACGCTTCATTGTAGGTGGTGACGCTGAGCACGTGATTGTTCGGTCCAGCCAGTTGCGCCCGCATGATCTCAGCGAGCAAACCCGCCAAAATGAAGAACAGTCCTCCGGTGAGGAAGTATTGCACGGCGATCACTTTGTGGTCGAGGCTGAAGACGTACTTCTTGATGAACGTGTCCGGAGGCGGGTGGATGTGGCCGCCGGCGGCTGCCCCGACTTCAGCTACTGCCATTGCTCTGCTCCATCAATAATCTTCTTCTCTAGTGCAGCGTCTTAAGGTATGCAATCAGATCGGAGATGTCTTGTGCGCTCAGCCCGTTTGCTTGCATGTCCGGCATGGTACCCATATCGCCGTGCGCGCCATGCTCCAGGATATCGGCGACGTTGTCCGGCGATGCCTTCTTGCCGGTGACGAGCGTCGGATGGCTCGGATCGTCAAACAAGTTCGCGAGCCCTGGACCAACTTTCCGCTGCGCAAAGGGGGCGGCATTGTGGCAAACAGTGCATTTTGTGTTGAAGAGAGCTTGGCCCCCACTGGCGTGCCCAGCGGCGAAGTTTATTGGAATCATCGCACTCGTTCCCGCCAAGCCTGCGTGTTGCTGCGCCGCATACCACGCATCAAAAGCGGGCTTGCTTTGCACAACAATGCTTCCCCACATGTGAGAATGGCCGAGGCCGCAAAACTCGGCACACACAATGCGGAACGTGCCAATCTCGCTCGGCGTGAAATGAATCGGCACGACCATCCCGGGAATCATATCTTGCTTGAGCCGGAACTCGGGTACCCAAAACGAGTGTAAGACCGCGCCGGTGAGAACATCGGTTGTCTGCTCGGATGACGTAATGTCAAGCGTCACTGGTACGCCGACAGGTAAGTGCATCTCGTTCATCACGGACTGGCGCAAACCGGGATAGCGAAACTCGAAATACCACTTGTGGCCGATTGCCTCCATCGTCACCGCGCTCGCGGCAGCCTGTCCAGTCGGGTAATACATGGGAATGACGATGTAGCTCAAGACGGCGAGCACCACCATCAGAATTGCTGGAACGACCGTCCAGGTGGTCTCGAGCGCCCGATTATCGTGAATCTCCGATCCAACTGCATCCATGGGTTCGTCGGGCCGGTGCCGGTAGCGAATGGCAAAGTAGATCATCATGCCGTTCACGTACACGAGAATCGGCACGCCGAAGAACCAGCAGAACTTGAAGAGCCTGTCGATCGGGACGCTGACGGTTGACGCTTCCGGCAAGAAGCGCTCGATGGGAAAAATCACGACGACGTACATGAGCACCGCGCTGATCGCAGCCATGACGATCACGGCTCGCCAAAAGCCGGCATCAAGCAGCGGTTGAGAACGCTCTTGTTTCAAACTCTCTCCATCACGAAGCGTTGACGCCGACTTACACGCTCGTCGCGGCGCATCCTATCTTGATCTGCCGAAGGTGGGAGTCGAACCCACATGAGGGGTGACCTCGCGCGATTTTGAGTCGCGTGCGTCTGCCAGTTCCGCCACTCCGGCGACAAATGTCGAAGTTTGAGTAAGAGCACCCCGCATCCTCGCAGTCACGACTCGTTAAAGTGCGGCAAGAGGAGCGCAAGCGGCGCACAGGCGGCCGCGAGCGCGCACGAAAGCAAGAAATCCAAGCGAAAGCTTTGTGATGCCTGCACGCCGCTGAAATGAAGGAAGGCCGTGACTGCGGCAGGGGCGGTAATCGCGCCGGTGCTCGAAAACATCGTCAGAAGTCCGTTTGCTGCGCCGCTGCGCTGCTGGCTGACGTACCGGAGCATAAGCGCGTTTGGCGGGGCGCTGGCAAGCCCAACGCCGAGGCCAACGACAGCAAACGACAATAATACGGCAAACATGCCATGCGCCGCTGCGAGAATACTCTCACCTATGGCAACCGTCACGACCCCTACGACCAAGAGCGATCGAAGGTCCACGCGTTTGGACAACCAGCCACCTAGGCCTTGACCGGCCCCGAGCGGCAGCGCCAACGCGAGCAACGCAACGCCCGCTTGCGCCGCGCTCGCATGAAATTGCGTCATGTAATATGCCGCAGAATACATGGTGACCGAGAAGATCGGTATGCCAGTGATGGCTGCGATCAAATAGAGCAGCAGTGGCCCGCGGTTCGCGAAAAGCGCCGGCTCAAAAAATGGATCGGCAGTCTTGCTTTCCCAGAGCGCGAGTGCCACAAGCACTGCGATGGCGCCAAGAATCCAAATCCAGGCGCCGGGCGCCGACCCGTTGGCGGCGAGCATCACGCACAAAGCGGCAGCAGGCAGTAAAACGATCGCGCCGGCATCGAGCCCCACGCGCTCCACCGGTCCGTCGTCTTGCGGTATTCGCACGGCCAGCACGAGTGCGCCGACCGCGAGCGGAACGTTGATCCAAAAAATAAGGTGCCACGGGTAGGTGACGAGTTCGGCGTGCAAAGCGCCGGAAAGAAAGACTCCCTTGCCGAGCGCGTTGCCCCCATCGATGAGAAGGCCGCCAAGGACAGCGCCGAGTGCGCCAGCGAGCGCGAACATGCCGTAGGTAAGGTACAACGCGCCGCTTTGCCGTTCTTTCGGTACCCGCTGACCGATGATCGCAATGGCGGCGGGCTGGAGCGCTCCGGCGCCGAGCGATTGCACCACGCGTCCCAGCACGAGGCTGACGAGCGAGGTTGAGAGCGCGCATGCGATCGATCCAAGCAAGAAAATTGCGAGCGCAGAAATGAAGACGGTGCGGCGACCACGAGCATCCGACAGGCGCCCGGCAATGGGTTGCGCGATGAGCGAGCCCGTCGCGTAGATCGCCATGATCCATCCGACTTGCGCGAGCGTCGAGCCAAGCGATGTTGAGATGCTGACGAGCGAAGGAGCGATGACAGTCATCTGCAGCGCGCGCAAGAAAATGCCGAGCAGCAGCGGGGGCATGACGACGAACGGCCGGTAGGTAGTTGTGGCTTGGGTGCGAGTTCGGACCGGGATCGCGGCTTCGCGCACGCTTAGAGACGGGTTCGAAGAGGTGCGAATGGGGCGATTTCCCAATCGCCCCCTACAGGCTTAGACATGGCCGAAACGATCGATTACCATGCCGCTGAATAGCAACGCTAGGTACAGCATAGAAAACTTGTACATCGTCAATTCGCTCTTGCGCGTCCCAGCGGCGGCGACCCACAAGGCGCCCGCGAGGAACAGCGCATCAAGCACAAGGGTGATCGCCAGGTAGGTCAGGCCCATGAGATGCATGGGAACCATCACGAGCGTCAAGGCGATGAGCACCCACGAGTACAGCACGATCTGTTGCTTTGTGACGGCCTCACCCCGAACGGCGGGCAACATGGGGATGCCCACTTTGGCGTATTCATCCTTCTTCATCAGCGCGAGGCTCCAAAAATGTGGCGGTGTCCAAACGAACACGATCAAGAAGAGCAGATACGCGGTCACGTCGAGGTGATGAGTGACCGCAGCCCACCCGACAAGCGGCGGAATCGAACCTGCAGCGCCGCCAATCACGATGTTCTGGGGCGTGGTCCGTTTGAGCCACATCGTGTAAATGAAGACATAGTAGAGAATCCCGATAGTCGAGAGGGTGGCTGCGAGCGGGTTCACGGCGACCCAAAGTTCGACAAACGCGAGCAGACCCAACACGATGCCAAAAAGCAGTGCGTTACGGGCGGGGACACGGCCGCTCGGAATCGGACGCAACTTGGTGCGCGACATCTGCGCGTCCAAATCGCGATCCAGATACATGTTGATGCTCGCCGCCGACGCGGATGCAAGCGCGCCCCCTAGCAGCGTCCAAAAGACAAGTGTTAGCGACGGCAGTCCGCCCGCGGCCATCATCATCGCCGCAAACGTGGTAAACAGTAGGAGTGACATGACGTTGGGTTTTGTCAGCTGCACGTAGCTTTTCGCCGTTGACCACGGCGCTGGATCAGCAGCCGCCCGACCAAGCTGGGAGCGGTAGGTAAGCAGTGCTAGAGTAGCAACGAAGAGCACGCCTGTTGCCTGGTGGACGGAACGCAGCAGGGGGATGAGCCCAGACATCACCGTGAGGACTCCGAGCCCAACTTGCGCGATTGCCAAGCCGAACGCCAGCCACACGAGGCGCCGAAAATCCAAAGGCAACCTCTTGGCGGTGGCGGTCGCAACGGCGAGCGCAACGACGAGCGCAAAAGTGGCATACGCGGCAAAGCGGTGACCCATGTGAATCTGACCGGCAAGCGTCGTGGCGCCTGACCAGCCATTGCACAGTGGAAAACCGGTACAAGCGCCCCCCGCATGTGACGCACTCATGTACCCGCCCGCAATAACCGCGACCAACGCGACGATCGTGCTCAACAGCGCGAGAGCCCCAAGCGCTGGTGCTACAGCGACCTTGGTCTGCAAGATCTTCCGGTCATCGAGCTCTTCCCATGCGCAATATGAGAGCAGCAGTAAGCTGACAAACGTGCCGATCCCGACGACCAAGTGCGCCGCGACGCTCGGGGGACTATTCGCGTAGCGGATAGTGAGGGCGCCGATGATGATCTGCACCGCTACCATCGCAAGAGAGACCCACGCAAAGCGCATTGCTTCTGGGAGTTCGCGTCGAGAGCGAAAGGCCAGCACGAACGCGGCGACGATGAGCAGGGTAAGAATCGGCGCGCCCAGCCGGTGCGCCCATTCGTAGAATACGGTTCCATTGAGGTCCGGAAACCAGACGCCCCGACAGCGTGGCCAATCAGGACAGGTCATCCCGGCGCCGTTGATGCGAACGATCGCGCCCCAAACCACCAAGGCAAGGGCAAACATCGCTGCAACCGTACTCGTCAGCTTGAGGCCTACAAAGCGTGTTGTCGTTGTGCTCGACATTGATAAGGCGGTTTCCATCCAGACTTCAGCTTTTTCCTGTGGCCGACCAGCGCGGCATTTCCTCGTATCCCCCAAAGTCGCAGAGCATGCAGAGAGGTTGCCTCCGCTGTGAGCGCGCATCGGCTCGTCGTGGACCGTTTGCAGCTCCCCGCTCCTGTCGCCCGGCGCGCAACCCTCGTGCTGCCCGGAGACAAATCGGTATCGCACCGCGCCTTCATGCTCGCTGCGATTGCCACCGGCAAGACCAGGATCAAAGGAGCAAATGCCGGTGCGGACGTGCACGCGACCATAGCCGCGTTGCGCCAAGTCGGCGTCAAAATCAACCGAACCCGCAATGGATTTGTGGTGAACGGCGATAGCAAATTTCGCGCTCCTCACGACACGATCGACTGCGGCAATTCCGGAACAACGATGCGATTGCTCGCGGGGCTACTCGCCGGCCGCGTTCACGCCGTGCTCGACGGCGATGCGAGTCTACGCCGCCGGCCGATGCTCCGCGTGGCGCAGCCCCTCAACGAAATGGGCGCAGATATCGGAACCAGTTCGCAGGGCCGGCCACCCTTGCGTCTTCGCGAGTGCGGGCAGCTGCATGGCGCTCGCGTTCGGGTGGACGTTGCGTCTGCCCAGGTCAAATCGGCAATCTTGCTTGCCGCGGTGCACGCCTCCAGCCCAACGACCATTCGATTGAAGTTCGATTCACGCGATCACACAGAACGGATGCTTCGTGCATTTGGGGGCAAGATTGCCGTTCGCGGACGAACCATCCAGGTGCAGCCTTCGCTGCTTACCTCGCCGCGTAGCCTTGAGATCTTTGGCGATCTGTCCGCCGCGGTGTATTTCGCCTGTGCTGGCGCGCTCGTCCGAGGGTCCCGCTTGCGCTTGCGAAAAGTTGGCGTGAATCCCACTCGCACCGCCATCCTCGACGTGCTCCGCGCTATGGGCGTGCATGTCGACATCATCCCCTTGCGCGGCGGCGGCGGCGAGCCCGCAGCCGATCTCGTGATTCACGGAGGCTATCCGCTACGCTGCGTGCCAATCAAACAGAACATCGTACCGGAAATCGTCGACGAAATACCCGCGTTGTGCGCGCTCGCTGCCACTGCGGTTGGGGTGTTACGCATTCGCGGTGCAATGGAGTTGCGCCATAAGGAATCCGACAGAATCGCAACAATAGTCGCGCTGCTGAAGCAATTTGGTGTGCGCGCGGTGGCGAAACATGATGGCATCGAGGTGCGCGGCGGTCAAACCCTACGAGCGCCGACGACGATTGATACGCACGGAGATCATCGCATCGGAATGGCGGCGGCAATCTTAGCGGTCGCGACACGCGCACCACTCATCATCGAGCACAGCGCATGTATTGCGACATCTTTTCCTGGATTTGCGCGCGCATGGCGGGCGACATTCTAGTGTTTTAGCGTCGCGCTAGTCGTCAGCCATCGAACCTTGGAGCGTGGGTACGAACGTCCTCAGAAAAAGAAGCGTGGCAAAAGCAACTCGGTCCACACTCAAACCAAGAAGCGCCGCACTCGCGGCGATGTCGGCAAGCCGCAGCCCGATCCGACCGACGCGTTCTTGCGAATCGCTCAGTTTTTGCGCGACTCCTTGGAATTGTTCTCCCACGCTTTGGGCTTTGCGCAAGGCAATCAAGGTTGGATGCGAACCTAAGGCACGCGCCCGCCTGCCAAGCGCTGATGCCCGCGGCCCAAGCACAACGATCGCAGTCAGCGTGCCGAGGAATGCTGCAGCGCACACCGACAATCCGGCGATGCTGGCCGGGCTCACGATGACTTCTTCGAATCAGAAGGCTTTGGATCGCCGCTCTTCGGTTTCGCTTCGCTTGCCGGCTTGCTCTCGCTCGATTTGCCCTCAGCCGGCTTGCCGTCTGTCTTTTGGGGCTCCGGTTTGGACTGGTTGGCCGGATCCTTGCGAACCCCGGACGTTGAGTAGTCGGTCTTGTGGAACCCTGAACCCTTAAAAACCACCCCAACAGGGTGAAAGACCCGCACGAGCTGCCCACCGCAGGCCGAGCATTTGGTTGGCCGCGCGTCGTTAAATCCGTGCTCGATTTCGTGCGTGCGCCCGCACGCTTTGCAGCGATATTCGTAGACAGGCATTGGGATGGCCCATTTCGCCGAGCCGCTCTACCCTACCCGCACGCTTGGCGCAGCCACGGCCGCCTTGACTTCTCCTATGGCGCTGTCAATGCGCCCATAGTCTTCGGCGGCAGCGGTTTCGCCGGCCCGTTCTTCGAGGATATTCTTTAGGTGCACGAGCGAGTCGCGGAGTGCCTTGCGCAAACGCCCCCGCCCGACGATTGCGTGATACACGGCTGGCAGGCTGCCCCCATATACAGGGTAGCCTATGGAACAGGCGAGTCGCGTCATTTGTCCACGCCGCTCGAATCGGAAATCGATTCGACGCGCAGTGGAAAAAAACGACTCAAATGAAAGGAACGCGTTTCGTATGAAGCGCGTCACTTCGAAGTTTTCCTGCCAACGCCGCCGGCCGGCGTGCATGCACACGTGCACCTCGACGCCCTGCGCCAGAGGTTTATCCTCCGGCGCCGCGGCTGAGACGACGCAGGCGAACCACGTCGGCCAACGAGCGAGGTCCGACACGTAGTCGAAGACGGACTCTGCAGGAGCGCGCACATCCGTGTGCTCGCTGGCCAGGCATTTCATCGCCCGTGAGTACCCCTACCGGTGATAGCGCAAGAACGCGGGCACTTCGATCTCATCCATGCTGACCGGAGCGACCTTCTCAATTTCACCAACGCCGATGACCCTTTGGCGATCGCGCGCCCGAGAGCCAAAGCCGGTGGCGAGCACGGTGACCCGCACCTCATTTTGCAACCGGTCGTCGATCGTGGCCCCGAAGATAACCTCGGCGTCGGGATCGACAGCCTTGCTGATGAGCTCTGCAGCTTCGTTCGCCTCGAACATCGAGAGATCGGGGCCGCCGTAGATGTTGAAGATAACGCCGCGTGCGCCGTCGATCGTGGCCTCGAGCAACGGGCTCGAGATGGCTTTGTGCGCCGCGTCGGCAGCCCGATGCTCGCCCGTGCCGGTCCCAATCCCCATGAGCGCAGAGCCAGCATCGGTCATGACGCGCCGCACATCGGCGAAATCAAGATTGATGAGACCTGGTTGCGTGATCAGATCGGTGATGCCTTGAATGCCTTGGCGCAGCACGTCATCCGCATACGAGAACGCTTCGAGCAAGGGCGTGCGCTTTTCGACAACCGTCAAGAGCCGGTCGTTCGGTATGACGATCAGCGTGTCGACCTTCTGCTCGAGTTCGGCAATGCCACGATCGGCGATCTGCGCTCGTCGGCGCAATTCGAACCCGAAGGGCTTGGTCACCACGCCCACCGTCAAGGCGCCTGAGGCGCGAGCCAGTTCGGCCAGAATCGGCGAGGCGCCCGTGCCCGTACCGCCACCCATGCCCGCAGTGATGAAAACGAGGTCGGTACCTTCGACGAGCATCGCCAAGTCGTCGCGAGATTCTTCTGCCGCTTGGCGGCCAATCTCCGGATCGGCTCCCGCGCCGAGCCCTCGCGTAAGATTTTGGCCGATCTGCAGCGTGTTCTCCGTGCGTGAAGACTTCAGCGCCTGAACGTCCGTATTGACCGCGAAGAAATCCGCGCCTTTGATTCCGGAATCGACCATCCGGTTAACTGCGTTGCAACCTCCGCCACCAATGCCGATGACTTTGATGGTTGCCATGTGCTCGGGAACGTAACGGCGCTCTGAGGTCATTGCTTCTCCCTTCTCTGGATGAATTGAACGAGGTGTAGAAATGTTCTCGGGGTTGTCATTTTTTGTGTCGCCAGGCTTTGGGCGCTTGCGCTGGGTTGTCATCCCATCACTTCCGAAAACCACGAACTGACTTTGTGCCACATGCCTTTGCCGTTTGTGCGCACGTGGTGCGCCGCGATTTCAGACTTCTCTCCAAAAAGAACAAGCCCAACAACCGCTGCGTAGGCTGGATGCTTGATGGCTTCAGTGAGACCACCAACGTGCATCGGCGTGCCGATGCGCGCCGGCAGATCGAAGAGATCGGCAGCAAGCGAGTCCACGCCCGTCAGCTGTGCGCCTCCGCCCGTGAGGACGAGTTCGGCGAGCATGACTTCGGGCGGGCAGTTCTCCGCAAGGTTCGAACGCACGATTTTGAAGATCTCAGACATCCGCGCAACGATAATCTGGCGTAAGAAATGCTTGGCGGCGGGGCGAGTTGTGCGCCCGGACAATGCCTTTACTTCGAACGTTTCGTCACCAAGATCGGCTGCAAGGTCGGCAGTGCCATACGCGACCTTGATGTTCTCTGCCTCGCCAAAGCTTGTCTTGAGACCTAACGCGATGTCGTTGGTCACGATGTCGCCGCCGACGGGCACAGTCCAGGTGTGGTAAACGCCGCCGCCCCAATACACCGCTACATCTGTTGTGCCGCCGCCAATGTCAAGAAGCACGACTCCGGCGTTTCGTTCGTCCGGCAACAAGACGGCAATGCCGGCTGCGAGGGGCTCGAAGATGACGCCTGCGGGTTCGATTCCTGCGCGGTGCACGCACTTGAGGACGTTCGCGATGAATGACGAGCCAGCGGTGACGATGTGGGTGTCGACCTCGAGGCGCATCGCGGACATGCCGACGGGGTCCGTGATCCCGTTCTGACCGTCAACCGTGTACTCGCGCGGCAGCGTGTGGATGAGCTGGCGTTCGGCCGGCAGCGTAATGATCGTACTTGCGTCAACCACGCGCTTGACGTCGAGCGGCCCGACTTCGCGGTCCTCACCACTGACAGCGACGATCCCATGCGAATTCAGGGACTTGATATGCTCGCCCGTCACGCCCACGAAGGCAGTTGACACATGCAAGCCAGCCATGCGTTCCGCGCTCTCCATGGCAGCTTCGATGGATTTGACCGTTTCTTCTAAATCGGTGACGACGCCCTTCCGCAGCCCCGAGGAAGGGGCTACGCCAAAACCGATGAGGTCGATTGGCCCGCCTCGGTTGACGCTCGCGATCACCGCCGCCGTTTTCGTCGTACCGATGTCGAGCCCGCAAACTACGTCGCTACGTGCCAACGCCTACCTCTCTTTAATTAATGGCGACCGATGGTGAAGCGAATCAGCCGGGCGAACGTTGTGCCATTCCAACTGCGCGCGAACATACCTTTTGCAACCACGACGCTTCATCTGTAGAGCACGGTCGGTGCGCGCACGCTGCGAACGTCCACGTACGCAATCCGCTCGGGTGTGGATATCTTGGCGACGATTGCTTCAAAGAGCTGAGCTTTTTTCGCCAACTCCTCGTCGTCACCAAACAACACGCGCAAATTCCGGTTGGCGGTGACGCTGATGCCTGTGGAAGGGGCAATGCCGACCGCCGAGATTGGAAGTCCCAGCGTGCGCAACTCGCGCAACGCCCGCAGCGCCTGCGTTACGTCCGAGTTTGCGATGGTATCGCCGGCGCTCACGGGGCCGACTGGCGGGGGCAGGACCACAATGCGGGGGAGCTCGGCATGTTCGTCTCGCGCGGTTGTCACCGCGAGTACCCGCTGTGTCTCGTCGATGATAGCGGATGCCCTCAGCGGAGGTTGCGTCGTGTCTTGCGAGAGGTCCACCGTCGCCATTGGGGTTCGCTCGATAACGTCAATGGTAACCTCGTTTGGCCACGTGACATGCAGAGATGCGCGTCCAACCCACGGCAGTCGCTCGATGCGCCACTCGGCCGCACGCCGGTTGATGAGCCATGCATTTTGGTCAGGTGCCAGCGCCAGCGCGTCGAGAACTTCGCCTTCGCTTTCGTGAGCGAGTCCTGTAACCGTCCCAATATTGGCGGCGAAGTGAGGATCTCGGGCTTGCGTGTAGAGTTCGTAGCCAATGGCGCCGAGTGCGATCAGCAACCAAGCCAAGAACACAACACGCTGGTTCGTGGCCGCCTGTTTGACGACGTGGCGTCGAACGGGCTCAGGCCGGCTCATGGGCCACTCCTTGTTCCAGCTTGCGCAACGCGTCGGCGACGCCACTGCCAAGGGGGGATACGACTGTGCTCGCCGCACGTTTGGCAGCTTCAGTCGCATTGGCGACGGCAAAGGATGTCTGGGCGGCCTCAAACATTGAAACGTCGTTGTCGGAGTCCCCAATCGCCGCCGTCGCACTCATGTCGATGCCCAAGAGGGTGGCGATCCGCTTCAACGCTTCGCCTTTGGTTGCGTGGGGATCTGTTATTTCAAGGAAGACAGGCATGCTTCGGAAGACATTCGCGGAGCCAGCGCAAGCTTCCGAAAGCACTGGTATCGTTTTCCTGACGAGCTCTTCGCTTGCGATGCCGAGCACTTTGATCGGTCCTGGCTCTGCCGGCGCACTCCCGGTCAAGAGCGCTCGCAGATCTGGCACCATCACGGGTTCGACTCTCGAAATGCGCAGATAGTAGCGGGCCGCTTCGTTGAGTGTGTCAAGATACAAGCTATCTCCGTAGTAGAGCTGGAGGTGAAAGCCGCGCTGATGCAGGTCGTCGTACGCTTGCAGCGCCGTCGGAACAGCCAGTGGTGTGCAAAACAGGCGCTGTTCGGTGCGCAGGTCGTACGCGGCAGCGCCCTGCAGTGCGATGATGGGGCCATGCAAATCGAGCTGCACGGCAAAAGGGCGCGACGCAGCGTACAGCCGGCCGCTCGCGAGACAGATCACGTTCCCCGCTGCTTGCGAGGCGGCGACAGCTGCCTTGTCTTGTGCGCTGATTGTCAGCGTTTCGCCGATAAGCGTACCATCCAAATCGATGGCGATCAGCAGGCGGCCGCTCACCGGTCCCCCATCCAAACATTGTCCGCGCCGAAAACCGAGGCGAAGTCTTCGCGCAATGCTGGGGTCAATTGCACGGGCTGGCGCAGCGGACGCGAATCGCCGTTGCTGTTCGCATGGAGGTACACGCGGTCGCAGCCGGTTTGGGCATTTTTGATCAGCTCGCGGAGTCGTTCGAGGCGTACGCCATCCTCGGCATCGCCATGGAGTCGAATGTGTACCGCAAGCGCCGATTCATCGCGTGCCTCCTGCGGCAGGCGAGAACCGCCTGAAATAACTGGTGCCAGACCCAGCGGCGATGCTTCGATCGCCTGGAGGCTCACTTCCGGGCGCTCTTGTTTTTCTTCGTCCGCGGATTGCGGCTCGATGTAGCCGGGTGGCTTGCCAATCGCGCGGCGCTCCTTGACCTTGCCTTTGACAACCACAATGGCTTCGTCAAGCAGCAGTGGCGACAGCTCCGGGTACCACTTAGGAAACACGACGACTTCGATGGCTCCTGTGAGATCTTCGAGCTTTGCGACAAGCATCTGCCCGCCGGCCTTGGTCACAACCCGCCGACTCGCCGTCACGACGCCGCCAACCGAGACTGTCTCGTCTTCAGGCAGCTCGCGCAGTCTCGCAATCGTGTGGCTCGTGCGTCGCGCGAGGTCTACCGTCTTGTCAGCCAGCGGGTGCCCGGAGATGTAAACGCCGATGGCTTCCTTTTCTTGCGCGAGCCGAAGCGCCGAACTTGGCGGCTCGCGCTGCGGCAAGACTGGTGCGGGAAGTCCACCGGACTCATCAGAGCCAAAAAGCGAGGCCTGCCCCATGGCGCGCTGCGTCGCCCCGTGTTGGCCGTACTCGAGTGCGGCGTCCAGCCCCGCGAGCTTTTCGCTGCGGTTGCCCGGAAGGCTGTCGAGCGCGCCCGCTTTGATCAGCGACTCCAGGACTCGCCGGTTAACGATGCGGCAGTCCAGACGCGCGCAAATATCGGCCAGCGACGCAAAGCCGCTGCCGCGTTTCTCGATGAGTTCTCGCACCGCGCCCTCGCCAACATTTTTTACTGCGGTCAGGCCAAAACGAATCGCACTGCCGACGACCGTAAAGTTCGGACCGCTCTCGTTCACATCCGGCGCAAGAATCAACAACTTGCGCTGCGCGCAATCGGCGAGATACTCAACGAGCTTGTCGGTATTCTGTTTGACCGACGTGAGCAGCGCCGCCATAAAAGCAAGTGGATGATTCGCCTTCAGCCAGGCAGTGCGATACGCGAGCAAGCCATAACAGACGGAGTGCGCCTTGTTGAACCCGTATCCGGCAAACGGTTCGACGAATTGCCATATTTTCGTTGCGAGCGCTTCGTCGATGCCGTTGCGCACGCACCCATCGATGAATTTTTTTCGTTCGGATGGGATTTTTTCTTTAATTTTCTTTCCGATGACTTTGCGCATCGCGTCGGCCTGCCCAAATGTGTAACCGGCAAGGTCGCGGCACATCTGCGTGATTTGTTCTTGGTAGACGGCGATACCGTAGGTCTCCTCGAGAATGGGCTCGAGTTTGGGATGCAGATATGTTATGGTGCGCCGGCCATGTTTGCCCGCAATGAAATTGCCAATCCAATCCATGGGACCGGGCCGATAGAGCGCAACCATGGCGATGACATCCTCGATGCGCGTGGGTCGCAGCTCGGCGATGTAGCGGCGCATCCCGGCGCTCTCCAGCTGGAAGACGCCCGTGGTCTGGCCGGCCGATAACATTGCGAACGTTTTTGCATCGTCGAGTGGGATGCCATCCAGGCTAAACGCCGGGTCTGCCGTCCGGCGGATTTCTTCGGCGGCTGCGGCCAGCACCGTGAGGGTTCGAAGGCCAAGGAAATCCATCTTGAGCAAGCCGACGCGCTCGACCCACTCCATCGAATACTGAGTGTTGACGTCGTTGTCGCCCAGCCGCACGAGCGGTGCATAGTCTGTGATTGGTCCAGGGGCGATCACGACGCCAGCCGCATGCGTGGAAGCATGGCGCGCCAAACCTTCGACCCGCTTGGCCGTGTCAAGGAGCTTGCGGGCTTGCCCATCGCGCTGATAGATCGATGCGAGCTCAGGCACCGCGTCGATCGCTTGCTGAATGGACATCGGATTCGTTGGGATGTTCGGAATCAACTTGGCGATCTTGTCGACGTCTCCGAGCGGCACGCCCATGACTCGGCCGACATCGCGGACGGCTGCGCGTGCCGCCATCGTTCCAAAAGTGACGATTTGCGCGACTCGATCAGCACCGTACTTCTTCGTCACATATTCGATGACTTCGTCGCGCCGCTCGAAGCAAAAATCCGTGTCGATATCGGGCATCGAAATGCGCTCTGGGTTGAGGAAGCGCTCGAAAAACAGATTGTAGCGCAGCGGATCCACGTCGGAGATATGCAGGGCGTATGCAACGATGCTTCCTGCCGCTGAACCACGCCCGGGGCCAACCGGTATGCGCTGCTCGCGGGCGTATCGAATGAAATCCCACACGATCAGGAAGTAGGAGGCGTATCCCATCCGTCCGATGGTGTCGAGTTCGTACGCCAGACGGCTACGCTGCTCGGGGGTCGGCTCGCCATATCGCTCGCGCAGCCCTTCTTCGCATAAGGATTGCAAATAGGCTTGATCGCTTTGATGGCCTAGCGGCACGGGAAAAGCTGGGATGGCAAACGAGGTCGTCTCGAGGTCGAGATCGACGATCTGCGCGATATCTAATGTAGCATCGCAGGCATCCGGCGCCTCTGCAAAGAGCTCGCGCATTTCCTCCGCTGACTTGAAATAGAATTGATCGTTTTCAAAGCGCAACCGATCCGTATCCGAAACCATTTTGCCAGTCCCGATGCACAGGAGCACATCGTGCGCCGACGCGTCATCGCGTCGCAAGTAATGGAAGTCATTGGTTGCGACCGCGCGTAACCCGAGCTCCCGCGCGAGGCCGAAGAGAGCCGGGCGGATGCGGTCCTCCAGCGGGTGGTGATGGTGGTGAACTTCGATGAAATAGCGATCCCCGAATACCGCCTGAAAGTCCCTCGCGGTCTTGGTCGCGCGGTCGAGCTCGCCTTTCACGAGGGCTTGGGCAATCGACCCACCGAGACAGCCCGACAGAACGATGAGCCCCTCGGCATGCTCGGCGAGCAACTCAAGATCGACGCGCGGCTTGTAATAATAGCCGTCAATGAAGCCGATCGAAACAAGTTTCAGAAGATTGCGATAGCCCGCTTTGTTCGCTGCTAAGACCGTCAGGTGATGTTCGTCGCGGGCGCTTCGATCGCGATGGCCCCGGGGCGCCACGTACATCTCGCACCCGATGATAGGCTTGATCCCATTGGCTTTTGCCTCGAAGTAGAACTCAAGGGCCCCATACAAGACACCGTGATCGGTGAGCGCAATTGCCGGCATGCCAAACTCAGCTGCGCTGGCAACCATTTCTTTCGTGCGACACGCGCCGTCGAGCAGCGAGTATTCGCTGTGGGTGTGAAGGTGAACGAAGCTGCGCGCCATTCCAATCCTATAGTGCGGGCAAACATATGTTTGTATGCCCGACCAGGATACTCTTCTTCCGCAGCCTGTGGATTGACTTGCGAACCGCCTGCGAACGACGGTGGGTAGTTACGAAAAAGTTGTGGATTACCGCGCGTCAAACTAGCGACGCTTACCAGGGCCCGCGTGAGGTGAACCCCAGTGTCAAAGGAAGTCTTAAGCCTTGCGTCACGCATCGAAGCGGCCGCCCAGCGCATCCGTCCTCATGTGCTCGCGACATCCCTTGAGCACTCACAAGCTCTGAGCGAACTTGCCGGGACGAACGTGTTCTGCAAGCTCGAGAATCTCCAGCATACGGGCTCATTCAAGGCGCGCGGCGCGTTTAACAAGATTCTGTCTCTCCCCCATGCGGAGCGCGCCCGCGGCGTGGTCGCAGCCTCTACCGGCAACCACGGAGCGGCAGTCGCCTACGCACTTGCCAAACTCGAGTTGCCTGGCACGATCTTCGTGCCCGAAGGCGCCTCAAAGGTAAAAGTCGCGAACATTGCCCGGCTGGGAGGGTCAGTGCGCTACGCAGGCACGGAAAGCGCCGCAACGGAGCACTTCGCTCGAACCTTCGCGCAAGACAACGGACTAACGTATGTCTCGCCCTACAACGATTGGGACGTCATCGCAGGACAAGGCACGATTGGGATGGAGATCGTTGCGTCGTTACCTAAGACGGGCGTGGTCGTCGCCTCGCTCGGCGGCGGGGGAATGATCGGCGGGATCGGGGGTTACGTAAAAAGCGTCAATCCGGGGGCGCGCGTTATTGCAGCTTCGCCTCGCAACTCCAACGCCATGATCGAATCGATACGCGCTGGAAAAATTGTGGAGGTCGAACATCACCCAACGCTCTCCGACGCGACTGCGGGAGGTGTGGAACCGGGGGCGATTACCCTCGATCTTTGCCGCCACGTGGTGGATGAGTGCGTCGAGGTCAGCGAGGACGAAATCCGCGCTGCAATGCGCCTTTTTATCGAAACCCACCATATGCTCTTGGAAGGCTCGGCAGCAGTCGCTATTGCGGCATTGTCGTATGTGAAGGGTCTCTCGCCAAATACCTGCGTTGCGCTCATCATTTGTGGCGCGAATATCTCGGCGGATACCCTCAAAGCCGCGCTGTAGCACCTGGTTTGTCCCGGGTACGCGTTTTCTCGCAGCGCGTAAAGTCGAAGCTCAGCGCCCCTGCGCAGGAAGCGCTAAAACGCCTTTGTAAGCGCCTAAAACACCCCATTACCTAAGGAGACGTTTCAATCCATGGCTTTGCTCGCCAGCGACCTTGAGAGCGCAGGTTTTGAATCCTACGGGTTTGGCTTGGTCCGTAAGGCCACGCACAATCTCACGACCGCACCCCTCTTTGAGGAAGCGATCAAGCGCGGAGAGGGCGTCGCGGCGGTGGCCGGGCCTCTCGTCGTGCGAACCGGCAAACACACAGGCCGGTCGCCCAACGACAAGTTTTTCGTCCGTGAGGCTGGCAGCGAAGCTCGTATCGATTGGGGTAAGACGAACAAGCCCTTTGATCGCGCCAAATTCAATGCGCTCCTCGCAAGGGTCGACCAGTATTTGCGCGACAAGGAAGTTTACGTTCTGGACGCATTTGCCGGGGCAGATCCCAACTATCGGCTTCCGGTGCGCGTGGTCACCGAGCTTGCCTGGCACAACCTTTTCGCCCGGAATCTCTTTATCCCAGCGACTGGTCAGGGACTCCGAGGTTTCGAGCCGGAGTTTGCGGTGGTCGACGCTTGCAATTTCCTCGCCGTTCCCGAACGCGATGGCACGCGTTCGGAAACGTTCATTATTGTCGATTTTGCGCGTCATCTCGTGCTCATCGGGGGAACCACGTACGCCGGCGAGATTAAGAAGTCGGTCTTCACGATCATGAACTACTTGCTCCCGCTGCGAAACGTTATGCCCATGCATTGCTCGGCCAACGTCGGTGCCGCCGGCGATGTCGCGATCTTTTTCGGTCTTTCGGGCACGGGTAAAACGACGCTTTCCGCGGATCCAAACCGGGCGCTCATCGGCGACGACGAGCATGGCTGGAGCGACGCGGGCGTGTTCAACTTCGAAGGCGGCTGCTACGCGAAGGCCATTCACCTTTCAGCCGAACTCGAGCCGCAGATCTATCCAACCACCCGCACGTTTGGCACGGTGCTTGAAAACGTCGTCATCGACCCTGTGAGTCGCGAACTTGACCTGGACGATGCTTCGCTGACAGAAAACACGCGCGCCGCGTATCCGCTGACCTCGGTGTCGAACGTGGCGCCGGGCGGGGTAGCGGGCCACCCGCAGAATATTGTCATGCTAACGGCTGACGCGTTCGGGGTGATGCCGCCGATCGCTCGCATGACTCCGGCGCAAGCCATGTATCACTTTCTCTCCGGCTATACGGCCAAAGTGGCGGGCACAGAAAAGGGCGTCACCGAACCGCAAACGACCTTCTCCCACTGCTTTGGTGCGCCGTTTATGGTCCATGAGCCCACCGTCTACGCGCATATGCTGGGCGAGCGCATCGCCAAGCACAACGTGCGCTGCTGGCTCGTGAATACCGGTTGGAGCGGAGGACCGGTTGGCGTTGGCAAGCGCATGAAGCTGCCATACACGCGCGCCATGGTGAATGCGGCGCTGAGCGGCAAACTCGATCATGCGACCTTCGTGCCGCATCCGGTATTCAAGGTCGGCGTTCCAACCGAAGTCCCCGGGGTGCCCAAGGAAGTTTTGGATGCGCGTTCCACGTGGCCCGATGCGGATGCCTACGATGCCAAAGCCAAGGAACTTGCCCGCAAATTTGCGGATAACTTCGAGCGCTTCGCCGCCACCGCGTCGCCCGAAGTGCTCGCCGCCGCCCCCAATGTTGGGGACCTCTAGGGCGTGTAGCGGGCGACTGTCAAGTCGCCCACCTGCGGCGGATTTGGTCCGCTCCTCTCGGCATGTAGCAGCGGACCTTTAGGTCCGCTCTCGCTGGAGTCAGAGCCACGTTCACCGAACACAACCAGTATGGATCTCGTTATTGTCGGCGGACCGCACTCCGGTGTGGGCAAGACGCTCGCGTCAGAGCTGGCAATTCGTGCACTGAGTTCGCGCCGAGTTGGCGCCATCAAGCTCACCGTTGCGGACGGGGAGCGAGATCCTCACGATCATGGGGCATCCGCACTTGCAGTCGCCGACGCAGCAGGGATCTGCGGCCGGGGGGCATCGTGCGGCGTTTGCGAGACAGTTTCGACCCGAATCCCTAGCCGTCTCATTACAAGCCCCCGCGCCATTCGCAAGTCCGGCACCGACACATGCCGGCTCTCCGAGGCCGGGGCAATAGCGGTAGCTTGGGTAATAGCCTTGCGCAGCGGCGCTCCGCAATCCATCGAAGCTGCGCTTGCGTTTCTGCGCGACGCGGGCGCCGAGATGACGCTGATCGAGGGAACCACGGCGCTCCAGTGGCTCACCCCAAAAGCTTCTGTCATGGTAGCGACTGACCCGGGGAAAAAATGGAAAGGCGTCGCGTTAGAGTCCGTTGGTTCGTGCGACATCGTCTTGCGCAATCACCCGCCCGTGCCTTCTGGCGACCTGCCAGCACCCGTTGAGTTTGCGCTCGCCGAGCCGATCGATTGCGACTTAGGCAATCCTACCGATCCCGGCGTCAAAGCATACGTGCATCGGTTGCAGGCGCTGGTTGCCGCGGAGCGGAGCTAAGGGTCCGTTGCGAAATGGGGCGATTTTCCAATCGCCCGCTACAAGGCGACTTGACAGTCGCCCGCTCCAAGGGGCGACTGGTATGTTCTTTAGCGCAGGGTGGCGAGGCTACGACGGGGCGCGCGTGGGGCATTGACGGCATGTAGCGGAGGCTCGCCGCGCGCATACTTTTCCAAGTTTCGCGCGACCTCGCGCGCTATGCCCTCATACGAAAGATCCGTCACGCCCGCGACGTGCGGCGTGACGATAACGTTATGTCTCAACAGGGAACTCGTCGGGTCGATCGGCTCATCGGCAACCACATCCAACCCAGCTCCAGCAAGATGCCCAACGGCAAGTGCTGCCTCGAGTGCGGACGTGACGACGAGACCGCCACGAGCCACATTGATCAGGAATGCACCTCGTTTCATCGCCCGCAACGCACTGCTGTCGATGAGGTTTCGATTCGAGGCATCCATCGTCGCACACACGATAACAAAATCCGAGTCCGTCAGAGCTGCATGGAGCTGCCCGGAACCGAAGATTTTCATCCCGACGCCAGCCGGCGCACCCAGGAGCGCACGAGCTCGGACGCCATGAAGCCTCATGTCGAACGCCTGCAGTCTCCGCGCGAGAGCCGAACCGACACCCCCTAGACCAATGATGCACGCTGTCTTTCGCGCAAGAGCACTCCCTGAGGGATCGCCGACGATGCGCTGAGCAAGAGAGCCTTCGAGTTCGGGCAATCTGCGCGCAAGCGCCAGCATCATCAAAATAGCGTGCTCCGCCACTGACTCGGCGTTGCCGGTTTGTGCGCTGGCGACGCGCGCAACCCACACACCTCGGTCGGTGGCCGCCTCAATGTCGACAGTTTCTAAACCGACGCCAAACTGCTGGATGAGCCCGAACGAACCGCGCTCAATGACGGTACGGTCGATCTGGGCCCCGTACGGTACGATAACGTCAACGCCGACGAGCGACGAGAGCACATCGTCCTTCGCGCACGTCAACAATTCGTGCGCGGGAGCGACGGTGGCCAAGCGGCGCCGGCTTTCCGAATAGCCTGTCTCGCAAAAAAGAATTCTCAACGGTTCATCACGTTCGACGCCAGTTTCTTCGGCTCCGCGCGGAATTCGAAGGCTGCTCTCACCCGGCGCGAGCGACCTAACGGTCGCCGGTTAGAAGGTCTTGTGGGCGCCGCGCCTCGTGCTTACTGAAGAAGTTCCACTTGAGCAAGCGGGGCCGCATCGCCCTTGCGAATTCGGGTGCGCACGACTCGCGTGTACCCGCCGCTGCGGCCAGCCAAACTGGGTGCGATGACATCGAAGAGCTTTTTCACTACGTCATCCGAGTTCAAGTACGCCGCAACGAGGCGCCGGCTGTGCAAGTCTCCCTTTTTTGCTCGCGTGATCATCCGAGCTGCAGTTCGCGAGACTTCCTTTGCGCGCGTTGCCGTTGTCTCGATCGTGCCGTGGGTGAAGAGCGCAGTGGTCAGATTGCGCAGCATGGCGCGCCGGTGGTCATCGTTGCGGCCGAGACGTTTATCGGCTTTCCCATGACGCATTGCGTTAGGAACCTCGAAGCGACAGGTTTCGCTCGGCAAGCTTTTCCTTGATCTCATCGACCGACTTCTTGCCAAGGTTGCGCATGTTCATGATCTCGTCTTCGGTCTTCTGCAAGAGCTCGGAGATCTTCGTGATTCCCGCGCGCTTGAGGCAGTTGTAGGACCGGACGGAGAGGTCGAGTTCGTCAACCGGGATATCCCAGTTCGCGAATGGCTTGGCCTCTTCCACGGGAGCTTCAACTTCCGTGCGTCCACTAAAGTTCACGAGCAACGTCAACTGATCCGCGAGGATCTTCGCGGCCGTACTCAGTGCTTCGTCAGGCGTGATGCTGCCATTCGTCTCGAGTTCGATGATGAGCCGGTCGTAATCCGTCGTCTGGCCGACGCGCGTGTCCTCGATGTGATACGAGACTTTGCGGATTGGCGAAAAGATCGAATCGACCGGGATCAAGCCGATAATGTGCTCGACGTTGCGTTGCTTCTCCGCGGTAACGTAGCCGCGCCATTTCTCGACGCCAATCTCCATGTACAGTCGCGCCTTCTTGTCCGAAAGCGTCGCGATATGATAATTGGGATCTAAGAGCTCGACGTCCGCGTCTGGAACGATGTCCTGTGCCGTTACTTCGCGCTCGCCGGAGGCTTCGATCCGCAGTACTTTGGGCTCATCGGTCGCCAAGCGCAACGGCAAGCCCTTGAGGTTGAGAATGATATTCGTGACATCCTCAACGACGCCAGGGATCGTTGCGAACTCGTGCAGTACACCGTCGATCTTGACATACGTCACGGCTGCACCTGGGAGCGACGAGAGGAGCATGCGCCGAAGCGCATTGCCCAAGGTGATGCCGAAGCCGCGCTCGAGCGGCTCGATCACAAAGGTCGCGCTGCTGTCGCGCCGCTCGCGCACTTCAATTGAGGCTCTTTGAAATTCCAGAACTGACATACCTACCCCGTGGGAGGCGTTCGGCCACCCTGTTGGATTTGTGGCAGCTTGCGGCTGCCCAAGTTGATGAATCATTAGCGAGAATAATACTCCACGATTAGCTGTTCTTCGACATTAGTGTCGATATCGGCCCGCGTCGGGGCCTGCAAAACCTTCGCCTTATTGCTTTGTTCGTCGTACTCTAGCCAGCTCGGCACGCGCCGACCTTTGGCATATTCCAGCAATGCGGCAAAGAGGTTGGACTTCGCGCTTGTCTCGACGATGGCGATTTCGTCGCCGGGACGGACTTGCATGGACGGTATGTTCACTCGTTTGCCATTGAGCAAGAAATGCCGATGCCGAACGAGCTGGCGTGCCTGGGCGCGAGATGTTGCCAAATTAAGCCGGTAGATGACGTTGTCAAGGCGCATCTCGAGCAGCGCGAGCAGCGCGGTGCCCGTCTGTCCTTTGCGCGCGGTTGCCTTTTTGAAGTAGTTTTCGAACTGCTTCTCAAGAACGCCATAAATCCGGCGCATTTTTTGCTTCTCGCGAAGCTGGCGCCCGAACTCCGACACCTTTGGCCGGTTCTTCGTGTTGGCTTTTTGACCAGGCGCTGCCGTGCGTCGCTCGACCGCGCACTTTTTGGACAAGCACCGCTCGCCTTTGAGGAAAAGCTTTACCTTCTCGCCAGGCTTTGCACCGCTCGCGCTTTCGCGGCGGCACATCCGGCAGACGGGTCCAGTGTATCGGGCCATCGTACTTGTAACTCTCCCCCTTTAGACGCGGCGCCGCTTGGGCGGCCGGCAACCGTTGTGTGGAATCGGCGTGACATCTTTGATGAGCGTAATTTCAAGGCCGGCCGCCTGCAGCGCTCGGATTGCCGCTTCGCGACCAGCTCCCGGTCCCTTCACATACACTTCGACTTGCTTCATCCCATGTTCCATGGATTTGCGCGCGGCGCTTTCGGCCGCCATCTGGGCAGCAAACGGCGTTGACTTCTTGCTTCCCTTGAAGCCCATACCGCCTGCGCTCGCCCAGGCGATGGCGCCGCCGGTCGTGTCGCTGATGGAAACGAGCGTGTTGTTGAAGCTCGAGTGAATGTGTGCGATGCCTTGCGAGACATGTTTGGCTTCGCGCTTCTTCCGGGATCGAGCTTTCTTTGCTACTGGCATTTTTGGTTCCTCAATGGGGCGATTTTCCAATCGCCCCCTACACGCGCGAATAAATTCGCGCGACTACATTCGCCCGCTACACGCGCGAATAAATTCGCGCGACTACATTTACTTGCCAATGCCGGGACCCTTGGCTTTCTTGCGCCCGGCAACTGTCTTCTTTGGCCCTTTGCGCGTGCGTGCATTAGTCTTGGTTCGCTGTCCACGCACCGGCAAGCCGCGGCGGTGCCGCAAACCGCGGTAGCAGCCAATGTCCATCAGCCGCTTGATCGCGCTCGAGATCTCTCGACGCAGGTCACCCTCGACCTTCAAATTCCTTTCGATCTGCTCGCGTAACTTCTGGATGTCCTCATCCTTAAGATCCTTCACGCGCGTGTCCGGGTTGACTTTCGTGGCAGCCAACAGCTTGTTTGCCGTAGGCCGTCCAATACCGAAGATGTACGTCAGCGCCACTTCCACGCGCTTGTCGCGCGGTAGATCGATTCCGGCTATCCGGGCCATTCATTTCTCCTTTTGGGCGATTTGACAGTCGCCCGTTACACTAACCTTGCGCTTGCTTGTGTTTTGGGTTCTCGCAGATCACTCGCGTGCGGCCAGCACGCTTGATGATCTTGCATTTTGCGCAAATTTTCTTGACACTAGGTCGAACCTTCATTGTTTTGTTTCGTTTCCTTATTTATAGCGATACGTGATCCGGCCTTGCGTGAGGTCGTAAGGCGAGAGCTCCACGAGCACCCGATCGCCCGGCAGAATCCTGATAAAATTCATGCGAATCTTGCCCGAGACGCGCGCCAGCACCTTATGGCCGTTGCTCAGCTCGACGCGGAAAAAGGCGTTGGGCAAGGGCTCGACGACGGTCCCCTCGACCTCGATTGCCTCTTCCTTGGTGGACCCTATTTGTTCGACACGATCGGTTTTTTTCTTTTTACCCGGCCGCTGCCGTCCGTTGCGACGTCTGCGTGGCGCCAAGCTTGCCTCCTCTCATTTCCTGTGAGTCTGGAATCACGTTTCGCAATGGTTCTTCGTTGGTCAGCGTGAGAATCTCAAAGCCGTCGTCCGTGACGGCAACCGTGTGCTCGAAGTGCGCCGAAAGCTTGCCGTCGCCCGTCACCACGGTCCAGCGGTCCTCGAGCGTCTTGACTCGCCAGGTACCGGCATTCACCATGGGTTCCACCGCCAGAACCATGCCGGGCTTCAACACGACACCCATCCCTGGACGGCCGTAATTGGGCACAGGCGGGTCCTCGTGCAGGGCCAATCCGATGCCGTGGCCCACAAGGGCGCGAACGACCGAATAGCCGCGGCCTTCAACGAACGCTTGCACCGCGTGGCCAATGTCAGAGACATGCACGCCAGGCTTCGTATGCTGGATCGCAAGCGTAAGCGCTTCCTGCGTCACGCTGACCAGCCGCTGCGCTTCCTGGCTGACCTGCCCCACGCCAACGGTCGCGGCCATGTCGGAAAACCAGCCATCAACGAGCGAACCAATATCGATCTTGAAAAGATCCCCTTCGCGAAGCACGCGTTTGCTCGGGATGCCGTGGACGATCTCGTCGTTGACCGATGTGCAGATCGAACCTGTGAAGCCGTGATAGCCAAGAAATGCTGGCGTTCCGCCTTGCGCCCGGATCAACTCGTCGGCATACGCGTTGACGTCTTGGGTCGTGACCCCTGGGCGAACGGCCGCCTTGAGCTTTTCGAGCACCCGCGCTGTCACGCGTCCACTCCGCCGCATTTTCTCGATTTCTCGTGCGCTCTTGCAGGTGATCATGCGGTGTGGCTCACAGGCGCTTCGAGCGCGTTGATGATGCGATGAAACACCGAGTTCACGTCGCCGTTGCCGTCGATTACCTTGAGTACGCCCGCAGCACGATAATATTCAGTCAGCGGTGCCGTCTTGCGCTGATACTCGTCGAGGCGCTTCAGCACGGTCGCTTCGTCATCGTCTGGACGCTGGATCAACGGACCACCACAGCGATCGCACACACCCGGCAACCGGCTGGGGGCCGATTCCAGATGGTACGTGGTTTGGCAGACGGCACAGAGGCGGCGACCGGTCAACCGCCTGACCACCTCGGTCGGCTCCACGGTGATCTCGATAACGGCATCTAGATGAAGGTCATTGCGATGAACCAGCGCATCGAGCGCGGTGGCTTGCTGCGCGGTCCTTGGGAATCCGTCGAGAATGAAGCCCTTCTGCGCGTCATTGGCTCGCAGGCGCTCTTCGACCAGGCCGATCGTGACGTCGTCAGGCACAAGCTTGCCGGCATCCATGTACGTTTTCGCTGCGATCCCCATCGGGGTTCGCTCCCTCACAGCGTTTCGGAAAATCTCGCCCGTACCAATCTCGGGTATGCCAAACGCCTGCGAAAGAAGCTGTCCTTGGGTGCCTTTGCCGACGCCCGGGGGACCAAGGAGCACGAGGCGCCATGTTCGTGCGGTCATTGCTTGATAAACCCTCGATAGTCGCGCATGGCAAGGCGAGCCTCAATCTGCGTCATCGTGTCGAGGGCGACGCCAACGACAATCAGCAGCGACGTGCTCCCCAGATAGAACGTCGTGATGTGCGTCAGACTCTGCGTCACGTTGGGCAGGACCGCCAAAATACCGAGATAGACTGCCGCCACTGCAGTAATTCGGACCAAGATCTTCTGTAAGTAGTCGGTCGTGGGCTTGCCCGGACGGATCCCAGGGATAAAGCCACCCTGCTTCTTCAGCGATTCCCCGATATCTTGAATCTGCAACACGACACTGCTATAGAAGAACGTGAACAGCACGACTAAGACAAAGTAGGCGACGTTGTAGAGCACGCTCCCGTAGTTAAAATACAGGGCGATCCACTGCACGATCGGCTGCATCCAGGGAATGCCTCCCTGCTGAGCCCAGGAAGAAATCTGCTGCGGCAGCAGCAGGATTGAAATTGCAAAGATAATCGAAATGACTCCGGCGTTGTTCAGGCGCAGCGGAATGTACGTGCTGCGGCCGCCGTACACTTTGCGGCCAACCACCCGTTTGGCGTATTGAACCGGCACGCGCCGCTGCCCTTGATACATGAAGATAATCGAAATAAGCGACAGGACCGCAATCAGCCCAAAGATGACAAGCCCCAAAACGTTGAGGCCACCCTTCTCTCCCAACTGCAACGTCTGGCTGAAGTAGGTCGGATATCGCAAGATGATGCCAACGAAGATGATCAAAGAAACTCCATTACCGATTCCTTTGTCGGTAATTTGCTCGCCCAGCCACATCAACCACACCGTGCCCGCCGTGAGCGTGATCACGACCATGACGAGATAGAACACATCGGTGCGCAAGAACACGTGCGCCCGGTTGAGCATGTAGACCATGGCGGTGGCCTGCAAGATGGCCAGGATGATCGTCAGCCAGCGCGTATACAACCCGACTATTCGACGGCCTTCCTCGCCGCCATGCTGCATCATCTCTTTGATATTCGGAAAAACGATGGTCATGAGCTGCATGATAATGCTGGCGTTGATGTACGGCGTGATGCCCATAGCGATCACCGAAAAGTGCTGCAGCGCGCCGCCCGACAAGAAGCCGATGAAATTCAGAAACTGACCACTCGCCAGAATTCCCTGCCAGGCCGTAATGTCGACGTACGGCACTTGCACGTACACCATGAGGACGAACACAGCGAACGCACCAAAGATAAACAGCACGCGGTTGCGGATCTCTGGAACCACGAGTGCGTTCGCGAGGTTGCGCCAAATATTCATCGAGCGCGCCTACTCCTCAAATGTCGCGCCTGCGACTTGCAGTTTCGACCGCGCCGCTGCGGAAAAACGAACGTTTTGAAAGCGCAATCCTGCGGGGGCTTCGCCCGTGCCAAGAATCTTCACGCCGTCTTTGCGCTGCGCAACGTAGCCAGCTTGCTCGAGGGACTCCGGTGTAATGAGCACCTTTGCATCCCAATCCGCAAGATCTCCAACATTGACGACCGAGAACTCAGTGCGAAATATCTTTGTCGAGCGCGCCTTCTGCGACACGCCGCGACGTTGTGGCAGTCTGCGAAACCACGGGGTCTGTCCCCCCTCGAAGTTCGGCCCCTTGCCACCGCCCGAGCGCGCCGTTTGTCCCTTGCCGCCCTTGCCTGAGGTTTTCACGAGCCCACTACCATGCCCGCGCCCGACGCGGACGCGCTTGCTGGCCGACCCGTGTGCGGGTCTAAGATCCGACAGCTTCACCGTTGACCACTCTCCCTAAGATTTCGTCCACCGTCTTCCCGCGGGAGGCCGCCACGTCTTCGACCGTACGCAGCTGACGCAGCCCCGCGATCGTCGCGGCGATCACGTTAATCGGATTATTCGAGCCAAGTGATTTCGTCAAGATGTCGTGCACGCCCGCAAGCTCCAGCACCGCGCGCATCGCACCGCCGGCGATCACGCCCGTACCTTTCATCGCCGGCTTCATCAGCACTTTGCCCGAACCGGCGCGCGAGGTAATCGGATGAGGAATCGTGCGGCCGACCATTGGCACGGTCACAAGCGACCTGCGTGCGTCCTCGACGCCCTTGCGAATGGCTTCGGGCACTTCACGAGCTTTTCCAATGCCGTAACCGACGCGTCCTTGGCGGTCGCCCACCACAACCAGCGCCGAGAACGAGAACCGCTTGCCGCCCTTGACGACTTTCGCAACGCGATTCACGCGTACGACTTGCTCTTCCAGTCCCGAGCCGTCCGTAATGCGCGCCATGCGCTAGAACTCCAATCCGGCGCCGCGCGCCGCGTCCGCGAGTGCTTTGATTTTGCCATGATACTTGTAGCCCCCGCGATCGAAGACCACAGCCGTGATGCCTTTGTCACGGGCGCGCTTGGCGATCTCCTGGCCGACCTTTTCCGCTGCGCCCACGCTTTTCGATGATGGGAGGCCCTGGGAGAGTTCTTTCTCTCGCGTCGAAGCCGCGGCGAGCGTGGTGCCGGTCGTGTCGTCGATGAGCTGCACGTAGATGTGATGCAGGCTTCGGAAAACCGAAAGACGCGGGCGTCCGGAGTTGCCCGCAATGCGCGTGCGTACGCGCGCATGCCGCCTGATTCGTAATTTTTTTCTGCTGAGCGAGCTTGCCATGGATGTACCTACTTCTTCGCCGCGCCGGCTGTCTTACCGGCCTTGCCGAGTTTGCGTCGCACGCGCTCCCCTTCGTAGCGAATGCCCTTGCCCTTATATGGTTCAGGTGGGCGGATGCTCCGGATTTGCGCCGCGACCTGACCGACTTGTTGCTTGTCGGCACCGCTAATCTGAATCTTGTTTTGGCCTTCAACTTTGATCTCGATGCCGGTGGGCGGTTCGAACACAACCGGGTGGGAGAATCCCAATTGCAGACCGAGCTTTTTGCCTTGGAGTTGGGCGCGATAGCCCACGCCCAAAATCTCGAGGTTCTTGCTGAACCCTTTGGTCACGCCTTCTACCATGTTGGCGATGAGGGTCCGCGTCAGGCCGTGCAGAGCTCGACTGCGCTTGTCATCGCCCGGCCGCGCGACGTTCACTGCAGCACCGTCCACCTGAACCGTAATCGGCTCGACATACACCAGTTTCAATTGCCCCCGCGGACCTTTCACCGCAACCTCGTGGTCGGTGACCGAAACCGTCACGCCACTGGGCACGGCGATGGGCAAGCGTCCTATTCTGCTCATGTCCTTACCACACAAACGCCACGACTTCGCCGCCACAATGGAGGCGTTTTGCCTGACGCCCGCTCATGATGCCCCTTGACGTTGACATGATGACCAGGCCCAGGCCACCCATGCACTTGGGGATGTCGCTCTTGGGCGTGTAGATCCGCAACCCCGGCCGGCTGATGCGCTGCAGGCCGTTAATGACGCGCTCGCGGTGCTGCCCATATTTTAGAGTGATGCGGATGAGCTCGCGCGGCTCGCCTTGCACAAACTCGAAGCTCTTAATAAAGCCTTCGTCCTTCAGCACCTTGGCGATTTCTTTTTTCAAACGCGACGCCGGCACGTCAACCCGCTCGTGGTGAGCAATGTTGGCGTTGCGAATTCGCGCGAGCATGTCCGCGACGGGATCGGTGATCACTGCCATACGTTTGTTGCTACCTCTACCAAGATGCTTTGGTGACGCCCGGGATGTGCCCGCGATGCGCAAGCTCGCGGAAGCAGATCCGACACAAACCAAACTTGCGCAGATAGCCGCGTGGGCGTCCGCAGCGCTGGCAGCGGTTGTGCTGCCGTACCGCAAACTTCTGCTTGCGCTTAGCCTTTTCGATCATTGCCATCGTTGCCATATCGTTTTGCCTGCGGTTATGCCGCAGCACCCTCCTTACGAAGCGGCATTCCCATCTCACCGAGAAACGCGAGCGCTTGTTCGTCGCTCTGCGCCGTTGTGACGATGACGATGTCCATGCCACGGACCATATCGATTTTGTCGTAGTTGATTTCGGGAAACACTAATTGTTCGCGCAGGCCGAGCGCGTAGTTGCCGCGGCCATCGAGCGAGCTGCGTGACATGCCGCGAAAATCGCGGATGCGTGGGAGTACGATGTTGACCAATTTGTCGAAGAACGCGTACATGCGCTCGCCGCGCAACGTCACCTTCGCACCGATCTGCATGCCCGCGCGCAGTTTATAGGTCGCAACAGATTTGGCCGCCCGAGTGACCACCGGCTTCTGGCCGGTGATGGCCGTGAGGTCGGACACCGCGCCGTCGATTGCCTTTGGATTGGCGACCGCTTCGCCAACGCCCATATTAACCACAATCTTGACCAAGCGCGGCACCTGCATCATGTTACTCAGGCCGAGGCGCTTGCGCAGGGCGGGGGCGATTGTCTTGCGATAGCGTTCGTGGAGTCTATTCATCGCTTATGCCTTTACGGGGCGCTCGGCCGGTTCATCGCAGCGGCGGCAGATTCGTTCGCGCGCCCCTGCAGTTTTGTGAAACGCGAGCTTGGCCGGTTTGTTGCATTTGGGGCAAACATACATCAGCTTGCCAATGGGCATCGGCATCTCTTTTTCCACGATGCCGGCTTTAGCTTTAGGAGTCGCTTTGCTGTGGCGCTTGACGACGTTGACTCCTTCCACCTCGGCCATACCGGCATGCGTAATCAGTTTGATCTTGCCTCGCTTGCCTTTATCTTTGCCGCCGAGCACGACGACCGTGTCGCCTGCCGCTAGACGCAGTTTCGCCGCCATCACAGCACCTCCGGAGCAAGCGAGATGATCTTCATAAAATCGCGATCCCGCAATTCGCGCGCCACGGGGCCAAAGATGCGCGTGCCGCGAGGGTTCTTCTGGTCGTTGATGAGGACGGCCGCGTTCTCGTCGAAGCGAATAAACGATCCGTCCGGCCGGCGCATCTTTTTCTTCTGACGCACGATGACGGCTTTCACCACGTTGCCTTTCTTGACCGCAGCGCCGGGAATGGCGCTTTTGACGGTCGCCACGACGACGTCGCCCACGAAGGCATACGGATGGCGCGAGCCCCCACTCACGTGAAAGACCATAAGCTCCCTTGCTCCGGAATTGTCCGCGACCTTCAGGCGTGTTTGGGCGCTGATCACTGAGCGCGCTCCACAATTTCCACGAGCCGCCAACGCTTGCGAGCGGACAGCGGTCGCGTCTCCACAATGCGCACCAGATCGCCGACCTTGGCCTCGTTGCGCTCATCGTGCGCGGCAAAGCGCTGCGAGCGGCGCTGGATTTTTCCATAGGTCGCGTGAGCGGTACGCGATTCTGTCACGACGATGATCGTCTTGCGCATGGAATTTGAAGCCACGCGGCCGATCTTCATTTTGCGCATGCTGCGCGCGGTTGTCTGCTCCATCGTTACCCAGCCAGCTTTCGCTCGGCTAAAATCGTGTACAATTGAGCGATGTGGCGACGCAGCTTGCTCACCGTCGCGTGATCTTCCAAATGCCCGGTCACAAGCTGGAAGCGCAAATTGAAAAGCTCTTCCTTGGTGGCAGCAAGCTTCTCCTCGAGCTCGTGATTAGTGAGCTCGCGCAGGCTGCGCAGTTCGCTAGGCTTCAAATGCAACACCCGCCCTTTCTCGACGCAATACTTTCGTGCGGATCGGCAACTTGAAGGCTGCCAACCGTAAGGCTTGCTTGGCGACGAGTTCGTCGACTCCGGAGAGCTCGAAGAGGACGCGCCCAGGGCGTACCACAGCAACCCAACCCTCTGGCTGGCCTTTGCCCGAACCTTGCCGCGTTTCTGCAGGTTTCTTCGTGTATGACTTATCTGGGAAAATCGTAATCCAGACCTTTCCCCCGCGTTTGATATGACGGGTCATAGCAATACGAGCAGCTTCGATTTGACGGTTGGTGATCCACGCCGGCTCAAGCGCCTGCAATCCGTATTCTCCAAAGTGCAAATCATTGCCCGACTGCGCGCGCCCGGTCATCCGTCCGCGCTGCACTTTACGGTGCTTGACTCGCTTGGGCAACAACATTATTCTTTGCTCTCCTCGGTGGGCGCCGGCGTGGGTTCCACGACGAGGGGCCCCGCGGGCTGCTCCGTTGCGAGCTCGGCCTGGGGTTCCACCACCAATGCCGTTTCCGGCGAAGGTTGCTCGCTCGGCGCAGCGGGCGAACTCGAAGCTTCAGGGACCGCCTCTTGTGGTCGCTGCTCTGGGCGCGCCGTGCGTTGACGAGGCACCCGGGTGCTCCGCGCAGCCATGGGCGCGGCACTTTCCGGCTTCACCTTGGCATCCGGTAGCACTTCGCCCAGATAGATCCACACCTTGACGCCGATGCGGCCAAAGGTCGTATACGCCTCGCTGTGCGCGTAATCGATGTTTGCGCGCAGCGTGTGCAGCGGCACCTTGCCCTCAAAGTTGCGCTCGACCCGTGCGATTTCCGCACCGCCGAGACGCCCGCCAACTTGCACTTTAATGCCTTTGGCGCCGGCCTTCATCGTCCGTTGAATCGCTTGGCGCATTGCGCGGCGAAAGGCAATCCGTTTTTCGAGCTGATCGACAATGTTGTTGGCAACAAGTTTCGCGTCAAGCTCCGGGTGCTTGATCTCGACGACATTGACGTTGACCTGTTTGCCCGACTCTTTTTCTAGTTGCTTGCGAAGTTCTTCGATGCCGGCGCCGCGCTTGCCGATGATGATGCCCGGCTTTGCTGTGTTGATGACAATGCGGACCTGATTCGCGCGGCGCTCGATTTCCATCCTGGACACGGCGGCCGAGCGCGAGAGGCCGTCCACGATCTCGCGCATGCGCAGATCTTCATGCAGGCGTTCCCGATATTGCTTGCCTTCGAACCAACGCGAATCCCAAGTACGCGTTATGCCAAGCCGAAATCCGATGGGGTTGACTTTCTGACCCACTATTCGCCCTCTCCATCGGTCACGATAATCGTCACGTGTGACATCTTCTTTCTCTTAAAGCCAGCCTGGCCGCGAGCTCTCGCTTCCAGCCGTTTGAATGATGGACCGCCATCGACTGTCGCCTTCCCGATGACCAGATCGCCGGGCTTCATCCCGTGGTTGTTCTCAGCATTTGCGACGGCAGAGCGGATGATTTTCTGGATCGCCTTCGCCGCCGAGACGGGCGCGAAGTCCAGCAGAGTCAGCGCGCGATCCACGCGCTGCCCGCGAATAACGTCCACGACGCGGCGCGCCTTACGAGGCGGCACGCGAAGGAACTTGACCGTTGCCTTTGCTTCCATCCTAATTCCCTGGGGCGATTTTCCAATCGCCCCCTACAATCAAGGTCATTTAACTTCCACTTTTTCTGCGGAGGCCGCACCGCTGCCGTGACCTCGGAACAGTCGCGTCGGCGCGAATTCGCCCAGTTTGTGCCCAACCATATTTTCCTGCACGTAGATCGGCACGTGCTTCTTGCCATCGTGCACCGCGATTGTGTGGCCCACCATGGCTGGTACAATCGTCGATGCGCGCGACCAGGTCTTGATCACGCGCTTTTCGCGCGCCGCATTCATACGCTCGATTCGAACGAGCAGATGATCCGCAACGTACGGACCCTTTTTTGAAGAACGGCTCATTTTTTACCCCGTCGCTTCACGATGAACTTTGTCGTGCGCTTGGTACGGCGCGTCTTCTTGCCCATCGTCATCTCACCCCAAGGGGTCGTGGGTGGACGGCCAGCCGTCGAGCGCGCTTCGCCGCCACCGTGCGGATGATCGACCGGGTTCATAGCGACGCCGCGAACGTGGGGTCTGCGACCCAGCCAGCGCGAGCGACCAGCTTTACCGACGGTTTGATTTTCGTGATCGACGTTGCCGAGCTGGCCGATCGTCGCGCGGCAAACAACAGCCACTTTCCGCACTTCGCCCGAAGGCATGCGGATCTGGGCGTAGTCCCCTTCTTTTGCCATGAGTTGCGCCGCGCCACCCGCCGAGCGCACGAGCTTGCCGCCTTGGCCGGGCGAGAGTTCGATGTTGTGAATGACTGAGCCCACGGGGATGTTGGAAAGCGGCAAAGCATTGCCCGTCTTTATGTCCGCTGCCGGGCCCGAGACGAGGACATCGCCTACCGCCAAGCCGAGCGGCGCCAAGATATAGCGCTTGTCGCCGTCGCGATAGTGAAGCAGCGCCAGCCGTGCGGAGCGGTTGGGATCGTACTCGATGGCCGCAACTTTCGCGGGCACGCCGTCTTTGTTGCGCTTGAAATCAATGCGCCGGTACATGACTTTATGACCGCCGCCTCGATGCCGTACGGTAATATGCCCGTTGAAGTTTCTGCCGGCGTTTTTCTTGAGCGGTTCAAGTAAAGCGTTCTCTGGCTTCTTCTTGGTAAGCTCCTCGAACGTGGCGATCGCAGCAAAGCGTCGCCCTGGCGACGTCGGCTTGAAGGTCTTTAGCGGCATGATCCACCTCGGGCGACGATGTAGTCGCGCGAATTTATTCGCGCGCGCGCAGCGTTACGATTCAAAATAATTCACGCCTCCGAGTTCGATCTTGTCGCCGGCGCGGAGCGTGACGACCGCCTTTTTCCAATCGGTGCGCTTCACCGACGGCCTGCGCGTGCGACGGCGCATGTCGTGCTTGTGCTTGCCTTTGACCCGCTGCGTATTGACCCGCAGCACCTTCACCTTGAATAGTTTTTCAATCGCTTCGGCGATCGTGTGTTTGCTCGCCTCGAACGAAACGGCAAATGTGTATTGAGCGCCTGCGGTTTGCGCGATGGATTTTTCGGTGACGACCGGCTTCACAATGGTGCGACGCGCTTCAGCCACCGCACACCTCCGCGAGCGCCGCAAGGGCTGCTTTACTGACGACGAGACGATCGAATCGTAGGATGGAATGCACTGAGAGATCATCGTACGCGCACACTTTCGCGCGCCGCAAGTTGCGCGCGGCAAGGTAGATAGCGCGTGCGTGTTTGTCGCCGGACGCATGAACCGCGAGCAGCACCGAGTCGCCCTGCCCGTCGGACCACAGCACCGCTTGCAGCTCTTTGGTTTTCGTTGGGTTGAGATCGTCCGCGTCGATGACCGACAACGAACCGGCTTGCGCTTTGGCGGCGACAGCCATAGCCAAGGCGCTGCGCCGTGCGCGCTTGTTCATGCCTTTGGCGTGCGAACGCGGATGCGGGCCAAAGACGACGCCGCCCTTGCGCCACAGCGGCGAGCGGATGCTGCCGTGCCGCGCGCGGCCGGTGCCTTTTTGGCGCCACGGTTTGCGCCCGCCGCCAGAAACCTCGTCGCGAGTTTTGGTATCGGCCGTTCCTGCGCGACGGTTGGCGAGCTGGCGCACGACTGCCTGATGCATGACCGAAATTTTCGGCTGCTGTGAGAACACTGCCGGGATCTCGAGCTTGCCCACGGTTTTGCCGGCCTTATCGATCTGTAAAGCGGTCACGACGCTTGCACCTTGCGCTTGGCCTTCACGGCGGGTCGTACGAGCACAATGGCGCGCTTGCCGCCGGGCACCGCGCCGCGGACCAGCAGCAGATTACGCTCTTTGTCAGCCCCGATCACTTGTAAGTTGAGCGTGGTGATGCGCTCCACCCCGAGATGACCGGGCCGATGACTGCCCTTCACCGTCTTGGCCGCATTCGTGTCGCCGGCGCTTCCTGGTTGGCGATGAATCATCGAGCCATGGCTTGCGCCGCCGCCCGATCCATTCCAACGCTTCATGATTCCGGCAAAGCCCTTGCCTTTTGAGACGCCCGTGACATCCACAATATCGCCAACCTCAAAGCCTTCGACCGTGACCATATCGCCCGTCTTGGCGTCGCCGGTCTCGCCCCGGAACTCGTGCAGCACAGCTTTTGGGGCGACATTGAGTTTTTCGAAGCGGCCGCGCATCGCTTTTGTCAGCCCTTTAAATTTGGCGTCCTCGAATCCCAAGACGACCGCGTCGTAACCGTGTTTGTCGGCGGTCTTGCGCTCGATCACTTGGCACGGCCCTGCAGAAATGACCGTGACGGGAACGACCGCGCCATCTTGCGCGAAGACGTTCGTCATGCCGAGCTTGCGTCCAATAATGTGTTTCATATCGTTATGCCTTGAGTTCGATGTCCACGCCCGCCGGCAGGTCGAGATGCATCAGCGCATCCATCGTTTTCGCCGAAGCTTGGAGGATATCGATGAGCCGTTTGTGCGTGCGAATCTCGAAGTGTTCTCGGCTCTTTTTGTCAACGTGTGGGGAGCGCAGCACGCAACTGCGCTCGATCTCCGTCGGCAGCGGCACTGGCCCCGAGACAAACGCGCCCGTGCGCTTCGCTGTTTCGACGATGCGCTCTGCCGATTGATCGAGGATCTTATGATCGTAGGCCCGCAGCCTGATCCGAATCTTGCCTGCCATATCGTTACTCGGTCACCTTGGTCACGACGCCGGCACCCACGGTGCGGCCGCCCTCGCGAATGGCAAAGCGCAGGCCTTCCTCGCACGCGATGGGCGTGATCAACTCCACCTCCATGCGCACGTTGTCGCCG